>JACCDZ011415389.1_pt1 | contig 12774 bp, 11 predicted proteins | sample 7449551 | NCBI WGS metagenome assembly JACCDZ01 (sample SAMN15323452, study PRJNA562643) | freshwater metagenome | isolation source: river surface water | place: USA:Blue River Watershed | collected 2017-08-18
TTATCTGGTGTACCTTGCTTAATGACTGCACCAGTGCCAATATAGGCATGATCTTCAATATGAATATTTCCGTTGCATTTTACACCAGGAGCAAAAGTGACGTAATCACCAATTACACAGTCATGAGCAACGTAACTATAGATGTTAGCGTGGAAAAATTTGCCAATTTTAATATTTGATGTCAAACAAGTGAATGGGCAAAGTAGGCTTCCCTCACCGATCTCTACTTCGTCTAAAATCACTGTATTTTCTGCTTGTATCGCTAAATGTTGAACACCATCCTCATTTAGACGCACAGCTAGTTTTTCACGAACAGTACTATTTGCTATCGCAATCGTTACAGCCTTATGTTTAGCAGTGTTATTAATAAAATCTGTATAGGCTAAAACAGAATAACCATTCAGACTTCCACCTACTTGACCATCATCAATAAAAACGAATTGTTCTTTTTTTAAATTTGGAAACTTTTGGCGAACTAATGGCATGACTTCTTTACCAAAACCACTCGCACCGTATACACCAATAAATTCTGTCACTTATCTAACTCCTTAATATTTGTTCCTGTAAATTTACTCATTGTTGCCTCGCCAGCTTCACTGATATCATCTTTAGCAATGACCTTCTTCACTGTTTGCAACATAATTTTAAAATCTAACCAAAGTGATCTGTTTTCTACATACCAAGTATCAAGTTTAAACTTTTGTTCCCAGCTAATTGCATTCCGACCATTGACTTGTGCATGACCAGTCATACCAGGACGAAGATTGTGTCGTTTCGCTTGTTCAGTATTATAAAGTGGTAAATATTCCATGAGTAATGGACGAGGTCCCACAATACTCATATCACCTTTAATAACATTCCATAACTCAGGCATTTCATCCAGACTTGTTGAACGTAACATTTTTCCAAAAGCGGTTAAACGTTCGTTATCAGGTAATGGATTCCCTTGTAAATCAACTGCATCTTTCATCGTCCTAAATTTAATCATTTCAAAAGGTATCCCATTTAACCCTGGACGTACCTGACGAAAAAGAACTGGGGAGCCTAGATTTTTTTTCACTTTATAAGCTACAAAAATGTATAAAGGCGATAAAATTACCAATGCAATTGATGCAATCACAATATCAAGTAAACGTTTAAACATTTAATTAACTCAATCCCATTTCTTTCAACATGTGTGCATTTACCGCATTCACATCGTATTTATTTAATGCGATTTCACGCGATTTTTGACCCATCTTTTGTATAAGTTCAGGTTGAACAATTATTTTCTCCATAGAATCAATAAGACTTTGAATTGACTTAACTTCAACTAAATAGCCATTTACACCATCTACAACAGTTTCTCTACATCCTGGTGCATCTGTTGTAATAATTGCACGCCCCATAGACATTGCTTCTAATACAGTGCGAGGTGTTCCTTCCCGATAGGAAGGTAACACGTAGATTGAGCAATCTGTAATTGCAGGACGTACATCTGCAAGTTTACCCCAATATTTTACAATTTTTTTCTCAACCCATGTATTTAGTTCTTCCTGTGTAATTGCAGCAGGATTTTCATCAATCCAGCCAACCAGATGAAATTCTAAATTAGGGTACTTCTGCTTCAGTATTTGAGCAGCTGTGGCATACTCTCTCACACCTTTATCAACTAATAAACGCGCAATAAGCAAAAAAACTATTTTTATCTCACCTTCATCATTTTTTGGAAAATCCATAACAATGAAGTCTTGAACATTGACACCAGAGCCATTCACAACAACTGTTGGAATATACTTATTAACTAAGCCCAATTGCTTAAATAAATCACGATCATCTGGATTTTGAAAAAAAACTTTTTCTGTGCGTGACAATCCGAGTCTATATAAGTTCTGCACTAATTTTAAAAAAAAACTTCGTTTACCAATATTTTGAAACGCATAACCCAATCCAGTAATCAAGGCAAACCTATGAGGAACTTGAGCCATACTAGCTGTCAACATGCCATAAATTACAGGTTTGATAGTATAAGCCAAGACATAATTTGGCTGAACATTTTTCATTAATCGATATAAATTAAAAAGAGTTTTGAAATCCGCTATTGGATTTGTTCCCGTACGCTGCATTGGAATTTCATGTAATACATAGCCAAATTGCTTAAGTCTTTTAACTTCATCTGGGAATAGTAAAAAATCTGGACAAGCTATATGTACTTCAAAACCTTGATTTACAATTGCTTCAAGAAGTTTTCCGCGGAAATTTAAAATAGAAGGAAGATAGCTAGCAATTATTAAAAATCTCATTATATGTTTTTCCAAGCATCACGGTATTGTTGACTAACTTGTTCTATACTAAAATTATCTTCAACCCTTGTACGAACATCTTTTTTTAATTTTTCTTTTTCATTATTGTTTAAATTTAAGTAACTCAAAATATGTTTTTTAATTTGCTGTATATTTCCTGAAGATGCAACGAAACCATATTGATCCACAATATATTTTGCATCTCCCACATCTGTCGTTACACAAGGTATGCCTGATGCCATTGCTTCAACTAATACATTTGGAAAACCCTCTGTAATTGATGTCATTAAAAACAAGTTAATAGAGTTGTAAAACTCTTTCATATTAGTCACTTGGCCCAACAATTGCACCTTACCCTGATCTAGTTGATATTTGTTAAAATATTCAACGATTGCAGAGTTTTCTAAACTTGCACCTTGTCCAGCTATTTTAAAAAAAATAGGATAGTCTTTTAATTCATTAATCACTTCAAATAAATATGAGTAGCCTTTTGCTTTATGGTAACGACCCGCAAATCCAATAATACATGGTTCAAAAATCTTTAAATTAATACTAAATTTATCTAAAGCTACCCCATTAGGAATGACGATATTATTTTTTTGTTTGAAACCAAAATTGATGTGTTGAATCCTTGATGAGTTTGCACAGTAAATGACTCCCATCGGATGTTTGGATAATATTCTACTTAGGTTAAGAGCAATTTTTGTGCTTAAAGACTCTTCCTGAGGGGCTGCTAAAGAATGATGAATTCCCCAAAAAAATTTAGGTTTCTTTTTAAAACCTAATAAGCTTAGACTTGTTATGACATTAGCATGATACATCCATCCTTGTACTATATTAGGATTAAGCTCTTTGATAATTTTTCTAAGTTCGCTAATAACAATTAAAGTATTTATACCATTCCATTTTAAAGATCTATAAGAGCAACATTCATTTAAAGTATCTGCGTAAAGTTCTTCATTTATGCCCATCAATGATATAAGATGATGTTGAACATCAGGTTGAGATTTAATCAATCTTGACAACATCATTTCTGCACCACCTAAAGCAGAAAAATTTGTAATGATATGCAAAACATATAACATTATAGACCTCTTTTTTCTAACCAAGCTTGCAACATGAGAATAGTCCAAAGTTTATCACTATGATCTGCAAGCCCTAATTGATGCTCATTCCAAATTTTAGTAATAATTTTTTCATCAAAAATCTGTTGCCTAATTAATTTATCTTTACTTAATAAATGATTTGCCCAATTTTTTAAATCACTCTTCAACCATTCACCTAATGGAACAGCAAAACCTGTTTTAGGACGATCTAGTAAATCTTTGTGGATATATTTATATGTTAATAACTTAGGTAAATATTTGCCAACACCATCTCTTATTTTAAAATTTTGAGGAAGTGACCAAGCAAATTCAGCAACATCTCGATCTAAGAATGGAATCCGCCCCTCTAGGCTAACAGCCATACATGCTCTATCAACTTTAGTTAATATATCGTTAGGTAAATAATTTAAAGTATCCTCAAGCATCATTAAATCCATATTATTGATATTTAAATAGTTTTCACATTTTATGGGAGGGGTTTGGTTTAATAAAACATTACTATTTTTCCAACTTGACATAATAGCATTATAAAATTGATTAAAATTTTTAGATGAATATAATACTAACAATTCATCTAGTTGAGTTAATGTTATCCTTTTACTAGAAAATAATTTTATTAGAAGTATTTTCAAATGATCAGGTAAAACAAGTGAAAATTTAGAAAAAAAAGAACCCAAAGGAATATTATTTATTTTATTCCATTTTTCTATAGTATTAATATATCTTGAATATCCTCCAAACAATTCATCTCCAGCATCACCACTTAAACTTACCGTAACATGTTTCCTAGTTTCTTTACTTAGTAAATACATAGGAATTTGAGAAGAATCGGCAAAAGGCTCATCATATATATCAACTAATTTTTCGACAACATTAAGAGCATCAGTACCAGTTACATAAGACTCAAAATGATCTGTTCCTAAATAAGATGCAATTGCTTTAGCACGTTCTGCTTCATTAAATAAAGGATTATCAAAACCAATCGAAAAAGTTTTAATAGATTTAGTAGAGTTTTTTTGCATTATGGCAGTTACTAATGAAGAATCAAACCCCCCAGATAAAAAACTACCGATTTGAACATCAGAAATCATTCTTAGTTTTACAGAAGATGTCATTAAATTATCTAATTGTTCTAAAGCCTCATTTTCTTTAATCTGAAGGGGATTTTTTATTTTCTCTAAAAAAATATTATTAGCATTCCAATAATATTTTTGAGTTAAAGTATTGGTTTTTCTTTGCCAAGAAATATAAGACCCAGGTAATATTTTTTTTATGCTTTTATAAATACTGTAAGGGGCTGGGATATTTTTATACTTTAAATATAGTTGAATTGCCTCATGATCCAAATCTTTTTTTATTTCAGGATGTTTTTCCATTGAAAATATTTCTGAGGAAAATATAATTCCATTATCATTTGAAGAATAATATAAAGGTTTTTCACCAAATCGGTCACGTGCTAAAATAAGTTCTTGTAAGTCTTTATCCCATAAAGCAAAAGCAAACATGCCATTAAATTTATCAAGAGCCTTTTCAACTCCCCATAAACTTATAGCTTCTAACATTACTTCTGTATCTGAATTTCCTTTCCAATTAATATTTTTATATGCATTTAACTCTTCTTTAATTTCTAAATAATTATAAATTTCGCCATTAAATGTAATTGTAAATCTTTGATCTTTTGACATCATAGGCTGATGTCCTGCATCACTCAGATCTAATATAGCAAGTCTTTTGTGGCCTAAATAAACTCCATCTGTTTGCCAGACACCAAAACTATCTGGACCACGATGATTAATTTGAAAGAGCATATCTTCTAAAATATTAGAATATTCATTCGATTGACAAATAAATCCAGCTATTCCACACATAAATTACCTATTAAGTTTGCTCGATAGTTTTGCATATTTACTAGCAAGTAATATCGAAAATACCATTAAAAATGTATACGAGTAAAAAAATTCATGCGTGAAAAATGCACATGAAAATAAAAATACATATATAATTGAATTTCTTTTACTATATGCACTATAAAGCATTACAGCAAAAATCATAAAACCAATTAAGCCATAATCATCTAAAATTAATAAATATTGATTATGATTTAGTTGACTAGAACCATTTCTCAATAATGAGAAAAAACCATTACCCCAAACTGGGTTATTCCAAAATAAATCTATAGATTGTTGGACTAAAGCATAACGAGAATCATCTTCTACATTTTGAGAAATATTACTTGAACCAGAAAATATATTTAATCTATCTGTAATTAAATTATAGTTGTTTGAATATGAAAAAAATAATTTATCCAGAATAAAGAAATTTAAAATAAAAAACAAAGGGATCGCCATTATAATTAAGGAGTCTTTTATATCTATTTTTTTAAGAAAAAGTGAAAATATGTAAATAAAAAACCATACAATCATTCCACCACGTGATAATGTAAAAAAAACTCCAATCAAAGCCAAAATAAACCAGTACCATTTAGTCTTATTTTCATTATTACAAATATATAAAACCAAACAAGCCAATATTGCATAAGCAGCATTATTAGCATTCACATAAAATCCGGAAGCACGTGTATCAAACCCTTCAAATTGGTGAAATATTTTTCCTTGACCAAAAAAGTCTAGAACATTCAAAAAAACTATCAACAACAAAAGAAATTTAAATAAAACACCTATATTTATGCCTGCCTCATAGCTCTTAAAAAATACAAAATAAGTAAATAAAAAATATATAAAATATAAAATATTTTTTGAAAAGTAATCAGAAAAATCATTATCTGACAAACCAATATAAAATAGGTTAACAATTAAAAAAACAAAGTAACAAAAAAAATATAATAATGGGATTCTTACTTCAAACTTATTTAATGCAACAAATATAAAACTTATAAAAAAATATGAAAATATTAAAATATAACTGTAAGATTGCAATCCAAGCATAGATAAATATACACTTAGATTAAGAAAAACTAGACTTGAGATAAATAAAAGTATAAAATTTAATGATTTAGACAATTATATAACCTCTATATACTGAGATAGAATTTTATTTTTCTCAAAGTCTAAAAACTTTAAAGATGTTCTCTTATTCTTAGAAATTGACCCTAACATTTCAATAATTTCTTTCGAAAAATCTTCTGAAGTAATATCTTTATTTACTAATTTAGTATTCGCCTCATTTTCAAGAATCTCTCTTGGACCACTAGGGCAATCAGTAGAAATAATATTTGCTTTTAATGCTAGAGCTTGAATTAATGCACCTGGTAAACCCTCCCATTTAGAGCTCATCACATATAAATCACAGTTAGCCATATATTTATACGGATTTTTATCAAAACCATATAAGTCGACTTTATTATTCAAATTTAAATTCTTAATCAATACTTCTAACTTATTTCTATCTTCACCTTCACCTAAAATCATCAAATGAGCATCTTTCTTCTCTAAAACTTTTTTAAATGTAGTAATTAAAAGTTCATAGTTTTTTGCTTCTGTCAAACGTCCGACAGCTACAATTACGGGTATTTTTCTACCTGTATCGAACCATATATGACTAATAGGTTCTCTTGCTAATTCAAATATTTCTTCAGTTATTACAGGATCATAAATTACTTTTGCATTTTTTAATTTTATTTTTAAGTAATTTTCTAAATCTTTTTTCACGCCATAGGACACAGGTATAATTATATCACAAGACTGATATGACCATTTCATTATTTTCTTTAAAAATATCGCATTAATACCTTTTTTATGCTTCAAATTAATAGATGGAGTACTTACTTCTCGTAATATAACTTTACCTTGATAATTTGCTAATTTTGACGCTATTGAAACAGCAATATTAGCATGAGTTTGAGAACTTATTATAATATCAGGATCAACATATCTCATAAAATTTATAAGTTTAGGAATGCTAAATAATACTCTCATCGTTTCAAAATTTTTAATTTTTACAGAGCATTTTACTTCTGATAATAGCTTGCTTCTTTCACCTGATAAATCTGCAACGCACAAAGTCACATCATAGTGTTTATCAGCTAATGCATTAGCTAACAAGACAGCTGTTCTTTCTGCTCCACCTGCACCTAATGTTGGTATAAAAAGAGCAATTTTTTTTTTCAAATGCATAATGCTTCATCCCAAAGTTTCATAATTTCTGTTTCGTTAAAGTAATCTATCGTCTTTATAGCCTCTGAAGAAAACCTTTTCCGTAAATCTGGATTTAGTATCAAATATTCTATTGCACTAGCTAAAGCATTTAAATTCTCAGCTTCTACTAACAAACCATTCTCATCGTTTTTAATTAAATCACTTGGTCCAGATGGACAGTTAAAACTTATACATGCCATTCCTGTGCAGAGTGCCTCTAATAAGACATTTGGAAAACCTTCAATACGTGAAGGTAATACAAAGATTTCTGCTTGCTTCATAATTGGAAATGGATTTTGTCTATTACCATGAAAATAGAGCTTATTTTCTATTCCTAATTCTTTCGCTAAGTTTATTAGACTATCTTTCAGAATCCCATCACCGATTATTTCTATCCCCCAATCAGGGTAATTTTCACTAATTATTGAAAAAGATCTCAATAGTTGGTCATGTCCTTTTTCAAAGCTAAGCCTACCCATCGCTAGAATACTATTTTTCCATTTTAAAACTTCGCCTTCAGTTTCCGTTTCACTTTTAATTAAAGATAATCGATATTTATCAATTGCATTAGGTATAATGTAAATCTCATTTTCTTTTTTATATTTCAAAGCCCATTTCTTAATTGATTCAGTTTGAATAATTATCTTATGTGCTCTTGGATAAGTAAAATTTCTTAAAATAGACCATACTTTTCCAATATTATAGAATTGGGGATTAGTTCTCTCTGCAACTATTACTTTTATTCCCAAACCAAATGTTGAAATTAAAGTAAGAACATTACATCTATCAACAAAACTTAATACAACATCAGGACTAGATCTATAAATTTCTTGCCTTAAGTTATTACAACGCTTAATAAAATTAATAGCTTTTATAGATGCTTTTTCACTTTTTATTTTTATACGGAATATTTTACTATCTAAAGGATAGAAATCCGGTGTATCTAAATATGTTATAATTGTCACATTATGTTTTTGGCACCACCAATTTGCCAATCCTGCTAATGCTCTTTCAGCACCACCAATTCCTAAAGATGAAATAACTAAAGTAATGTTCATTAGTCTATTTCCTCAAACAATTCGCTAATAAATATACAAATGATATACTATAGACTGCAAAAAAAGCAAAACCGATGTCGAACTTATTTAGTGTATTAAGTAAAAATAAGCTAAAGCCTAGTACTACAATACTAATAATATTTCCAAAAAAGAATACTCTAGATCGACCAAGTGAAAGTACAGTCCTTGATAAAAACAATGCTCCTATATAAAATGGAATATACCAAACAAATTCTTTTAAAATTAAAGACACTTTTTGTACGCTATTTTCCCCAAATTCACCTCTTTCAAATAATATTGAAACAATATCATAAGCATAAAAATATACAGGAATTAATATTATTGAAATCAAAAACATAGCAAAAAAAGTTATACGAATTGACTCATATAATGCAGAGTTTTTATTCTCTTTAAATTTTTTCCCAATATATGGGAAATACACTGAATTTATTATAGAAACACTTAGCATCGAACCTATAGAAACCAATTTATATGCGTAATTCATACTTGAGACTGTTCCTGAGCCGAACTTACTTGCATATATATTTATTACAACTGGCATAATAGCTAGAATTAAAGAAGAAAAGAATAAGTTAATAAAATCATCCCTGACATAAATTTGATTATCATCAATATCAGAATTATTTTTCAAATTAAAAAATATTTTCTTATATATAAAGAATTGAATAGCAACCTTAATACTATAACCAATATAAAAACCAAAAATTAAAGAAAAAAGCCCATACTCATGGAAAGATATTAGTGAAATTATCATCCCCAAAGGTAAAAATAAACCTAAAATAGTATTTTTTAATATCTTATCTTCAGAGTTTAGCAAAGCATCCATATATGAAGAAAAACTTTGTAAAAAAATTATTGGGATAAAACTATAAGTAATATATTTTATTAGATTTCTATCTTCTAAAGAATAATCAGAAAAGAAAAAATTAAGAAAGAAAGAAAGAAAGAAAGAAAGAGCAATTGATATAAATAAATTTAAAAACAATAAATCTTTAAAATTTTTTGACACAAAAAACTTTTTATTATTTGAAGCAATATATCTCGGAGTAACAACAGATACGATTACAGATGAAATAACCCCAATAAACATTAAAGGAATAACTATACCAAGATTATATAAATCTAAAATATGAGATATTCCAAAATAGTTTGCAACCAAAATTTCTTTAATAAAACCAAGAGCACTAACAAGTAAATTAATTATTAGCACTATTATTGATAACCCTATAAGTTTCTTATAGTTTGTCATTTACTACCTAAATGAGATATATACCATTGTATAGCTAAAGAGATACCCTGATGAATATTATATTTAGCCTCATACCCTAAAAAGTTTTGAATTTTTTCAACACTAGCTTGAGAATGTCTTACATCACCCGCACGAAAATCCTGATATACAGGTTCCCTCTTATAGCTTATATTATTCTCATTTAGCGCTATTTTAATAGCATTGAATAAATCATTTAATGTAGTTCTACCACCAACTGCAACATTATAGACTTGATTTTTAGATCCTTCATTTATTGTTGTCGCTGCTAAAATATTGGCCTGTACTGTATTGTGGATAAAACAGAAATCTCGACTGGTTTCACCATCACCATTAATGAATACATCTTCACCTTGTATCATTGCTGCTGTCCATTTTGGAATTACAGCCGCATATGCTCCATTCGGGTCCTGCCGTTGACCGAACACATTAAAATAACGTAATCCTATCGTTTTAAAACCGTATGTTTTTGCAAAAACATCTGCATAGAGTTCATTGACATACTTAGTGACAGCATATGGTGATAACGGCTTGCCAATATTATCTTCTACTTTTGGTAATGCCGGGTGATCACCATACGTAGAGCTACTTGCTGCATAAGTAAAACTCGTAACTTTAGCATCACGAGCAGCAACTAACATATTTAAAAAACCTGTAACATTTGCGCTATTTGTTAAAATAGGATCAGCAATAGAGCGTGGCACTGAACCTAAAGCTGCTTGATGTAATACATAATCAACACCTGTACATACTTTGTGACAATCATCTATTAATCGGATATCCCCATGATAAAAAACAAAATTTTTCCATTGCTCAGATGTTACTAATTTCTTTACTTCATCTAAATTATGTTGATGTCCTGTTGAAAAGTTATCCAACCCTACTACACGTTGATTAAGCTTAAGTAAAGTTTCTAGTAGATTCGAACCAATAAAACCCGCAACACCAGTAATTAACCAAGTTTTCTGCTTACTCAACAAATCTTTACAAACTATTTCAAATTGGTTCATGGCTTTTAATTCCTATAAACGAATATCAACTTCATGTGATGAAAGTACATATTTTAAGTCATAAAGAACATGATCCGTTTTACCTAAGGCCCTTATTTTAGCTGCTCCCATTTCTTTAAATTCCTCATGAGCTACAGCGAGAATAACAGCATCATATTGGCCATTTTTAGGGGAATTGATTGGTGTAATACCATATTCATGCTGGGCTTCCACGATATCTACCCAAGGATCATAAACATCAACATTAATATTGTATTCACGTAATTCCTTTACAATATCAATAATTCTAGTATTACGAATATCTGGACAATTTTCTTTAAAGCTCAAACCTAAAACTAATACCTGAGCTGCTTCAACCTGAATTTTCTTCTTAATCATACCTTTAACTAATTGAGTAACAACATATGCGCCCATACTGTCATTTAAACGTCGACCAGCTAATATTATTTCTGGATGGTACCCAATCGATTGAGCTTTGTGTGTTAAATAATAAGGGTCAACACCAATGCAATGCCCCCCTACCAAGCCAGGACGGAATGGTAAGAAATTCCATTTCGTTCCTGCTGCTTTTAATACATCTTCCGTATCAATTCCCATTCGATTAAAAATCAAGGCTAATTCATTAATTAATGCAATATTCACATCTCGTTGGGTATTCTCAATAACCTTAGCAGCCTCTGCAACCTTAATACTTGATGCTTGATGTGTACCGGCTTCGATTATTAAGTTATAAATTTCATCTACGAATTTAGCAACATCAGGAGTAGATCCTGAAGTGATCTTTAAAATATTTGTTACTCTATGTAGTTTGTCACCAGGATTAATTCTTTCAGGACTATAACCCGCAAAAAAGTCTCGATTAAACTTTAAACCAGAAACCTGCTCTAGAACCGGAATACAAACCTCTTCTGTAGCACCTGGATAAACAGTCGATTCGTAAACTACGATATCGCCTTCTTTTAGCACTTTACCAATACTTGTAGATGCTTTTATTAATGGGGTTAAATCTGGCTGTTTATAATCATCAATTGGTGTTGGAACAGTGACAATAAAAAAATTGCAATCCCTTAAGTCATCTAAATTTGAAGTATATGTAAGTTGTGATGCCTCTTTGAGTTCATCTGGTGAAACTTCCAAGGTATGATCTTGACCAAATCTCAACTCATCAATACGTTTTTGATAAATATCAAACCCTACAACAAAAGTTTTTTTGCCAAACTCAACAGCCAATGGCAAACCAACATACCCTAACCCAATAATTGCTATTTTCAATTCGGCAAGTTGCATCACAATAAGCCTTTTCCTTAGAGATTCTATGTGTATATAAAAGAGAGTTTTTAGATCGGCGTAACAATAGCACAATCAAAAATAAATAGCAGTTTTTTATTGACCCAAACATTTTTCTATAAAAAGTCAAGAAAAAAACAGACAAAAACAAACCTTACAGCCATATGATAGCACTTCTACTTTAGCTGGAGTATATTTACATTTTGATTAAATGCTATGTCTATATATTAGTATAATTAACCCCCAATTTTTGGAGATGTGATGCCATTTGAATATATAAAAAGTGATTTATATCGCTATTGCGGAAATACAAGTTTGAAATTTTTTTTTAAAAATTATATACTTAACAGAGGTTTTAATTTTTCTGTTTGGTTAAGATTGGCAAATTCAAAAGGTCTGCTCGGAAAATTGGCGCGCTTAATTCTTCTTTATAAAGCACGGAAATATGGAATAGACATTAGCTATAAGTTGACAAAAATAACTAAACATGCGAAAAGACATTTTTGGTTAAACGATGTTTGCACATGCCACGGATTGTTACCGTCCCACTCAGCTTAGAACAGCGTGCACAACTAATTCTCCTGACCAA
>JACCDZ010284928.1_pt1 | contig 12771 bp, 12 predicted proteins | sample 7449551 | NCBI WGS metagenome assembly JACCDZ01 (sample SAMN15323452, study PRJNA562643) | freshwater metagenome | isolation source: river surface water | place: USA:Blue River Watershed | collected 2017-08-18
GAAAGTGACGGTGACAGCCGGGGAGCGCGCGTTTGTGACTGCGTGGCTGGCACTCGTTGATGCGTGGTTCAATGTAGCCGGAATGTGCATTTTTGCCACCCTTTTCATCATCAGGAATCCTCATGGCAGACATAGAGGTTTCCATCATTTGACTCATGGGGATGACCAGAAGCTCAGGTCAACCAGTCCGGGCGCAGCAGCATGACCAGGCCGAGCGCGGCCATGACCACCCCACTGATCAGCTTCAGGCGCCGCCCTGCCTGCTCACTGAGCTTGTCGTGGGCCAGGGCGTACACCGCTGTGCCCACCATGAGGCTGTCGTCGGCGATGTAGCCCATGATGTACAGACCCAGGTAGCCGTAATGCTGGGCCGGGCTGAGTTCTTGTTGGGTGAGGATGGCGGTGTACATGGCGGGCAGGCCTGCCGTGCACAGCAGTTCAACCAGGTTGACCGCCACGGCCAGTGAGGCCACCCCCAACATGGCAAATGGCAGCGAATGCGCCTGCATCACACCCCGCATGCGGCGGTACAGCGTGGGTTTGGCGCGTTCGGGAATGGACAAGGACACGCCACGTCGACCCACAACATAGTCTTTGATGTTGACGGCCGCAATCAGCAATGCCAGGCACGCCAGGGCCACGCGCACCGGTCCGGTCAACCCCACCGCCTGGAACAGGTTGAGCCAAGCCGCCATGAAGGCGTAATACACCGCGCCACTGACCAGCACAAAGGTGCCCGCGATCAAGGCCATGCGACGGCGATCGCGCAGATGCACCAACAGGGACAGCAGGAACAGCAGCACCCACATGGCGCAGGGGTTGAAGCCGTCGATCACGCCGATCATGAGGGTGAACAGCGGCAGCCCCCAGTTTTGCAGACGCGCCAGCTCGCCGCTCCAGCCCTGCATGGTGGCAGGCACGCTGACACCCGGCGAAGAAGCCGACGCAGACAGTGGCGCGGGCAAGGCCAGGGCCGCATCGACGTCGGCCAGCCAGCGCTGCAACTCAGGCCCGGACACCTCCGCCTCGCCGAAGCCGACCATGAGTTGGCCCCGGTAAGCGAAGGTGGGCACACCCGGCGGCCAGTAACCGGCCTCTCGGCTGAGGCGATGCAGTTCATCGCGCGCAGCCGCACTCTCATCGACAGGCTGAAGGACCACGCGCACGTCCATGCGTGCGCGTTGCAAGATGGGCATGTAGCGCTTGGCCTCGGCGCAATAGGGACAGCCCTCGCGCACGTAGACCGTCAACTGGTGCGGACCTGCGGTGCTCGACATCGGCGCCGAGGCCCCGGTCTCGCTGGCCTGGACGCTCACACTTGAGCCCAAAGCCAAGCAAAACAGGGCGAGCAAGCACACACTGGCGAGTCTGCAGCGGGTCACCCAAAGCCCCACCATCCGTCGAAGGCTGGAGGAAACGCACGCTGACCTTGCAGACGACTTGACCATGAGGAGTCCGAAAGGCTCCAACGATGCGCGCAAAGCGCGCAGGGGCAGAACCTTGCGCGGACCCCTCATGCAGCACGGTCCTCTGCATTGACCAGGTGGTTGGCCATGTTCGCAAAGGCAGTTTCCAGTTGGCCGCGGAAGGTGGCGTCGCTCACCTGTTCGGCCAAGGCTTGCCGCATACACAGCATCCATTCATCACGCTCGACCGGCCCGATAACGTAAGGATGGTGTCGCATCCGCAGGCGCGGGTGGCCCTTCTTGTTGACGTACAAGGGCGGCCCGCCCAACCACCCAGACAGAAACTCGAACAGGCTCTCTTCGCTGCCTGCCAAGCTCTCCGGGTGGATCTGCCTCACGGTGTAGGCCTCGGGCAGTTCGTCCATCAAGGCGTAGAAGCGCTTCACCAGTTGGCGGACGCCCTCGGCACCGCCCAGTTGCTCATAGGGGGTCATGGTGGTGGGCTCAGGCTGATCAGAAGGACAAGGTCTTGACGCCCGCCTTCAGTACATGACTCATCACGTCCGCGGGGTTGGCCGGCGTTACGCCTTCGATCAAATCCTTTGCCGGGCGGCCCTTGTTGGGCAGGTACAAGGCGCAGACTTCGACCTTGGCGCCGCCCTTGATCACGCCTTGCAGCATCTGCTGAGGCGTGACGTTCTTGGGTTTGAGCGGTGCATCTTGCGGATCGCCTTGCAAGGCCATGTCGGCGGCATCATCACACAGCAGGATGCGGACCGGCACCTTCTGAGCCAAGGCCTGGCCGGCCAGCACCAAGCCAGCGCCTTGGGCCATGGTTTCGTCGGTCGAGATGTTGACGAACAACTCGGTTGCCTGAGCGGCGAAAGTGAAGCCGCTCAATACAGCAGCGATCAGCAAAGATTTTTTCATGGTGACTCTCGGTGAACAAGGAAGATGAAAGAAGGGGCGAAAAGAGCGTGTAACAAAGGAAAGTTGGAGAGCCCCGTCAGGGGGCTGGCAGCCCCAGCGCACGGTGAATGGCTGCGTCATCAGCGGCATAGGCAATGCTTGCCACCTTGCCGTCTTTCAGCGAAATGAGCGTCAGCGCGTCGTCTTTGACGGGCCATTCGGCGGTCAGTTTGCCGTCCGTCACCACGCCCAGCCGGAAAGGCAATTCACGCAGGCTGGGCAGGGCCATCGTACGGGTGATGAAAGCAGGCATGCGGCTCATGTTGGCGAGGTACACCGCCTGACGCGATGCCAGAAAGCCCTCTCCCTGGCGTGTGAGCACCGCCTGCAGCTTGCTGGAGGCTGCGCGACTGGCCGAGTAGATGAGCAACTCGGTTTGCTGGGGCACAACCCAACGCTGATCGTGCTGGTCTTTCAACTCGATGGCAGGCAGAGGCCGCCCCACCGCGATGGGCTGCGCCATGCACCAGGTGGAGGCCAGCATCAGCCCAGCCAGAGCCCAGGATCGGACAAACAAGCGCATGAATCAATCCTTTCAGCGGTACTGCTGCAGATAGCGTTTTTCAAAGGCGCGCTTGGCCCAGTGGAACAGGCGCGAAGACGGCAGCATGATGTTGCGTGTGGCAGTGCGGTAGATCAAAGTACCTTGGTCCACCGCATCGACGATGCAGATCAGTTCCACCTTGAAGGTGACCGTCGAGGGACGCCCTTCCAGGTCGGCCAGCAGGTTGACGGCAGCCGCACGCGCCTGCAGGTCGGCCATGTGGGCCTGCTTGGGCATCCAGTCAGGGCCTGGGAAGCTGCCCGAGTCACCCACCACGTACACGCCGGGCCAGCCCGCAATGCGGCAGTGGGCATCGGCCTGCACCAGGCCACCGGGCGAGCGCGGCAGCTCGGTGGCATCAAACCAGGCATTGCCGGTCATGCCGGGCATGAACAGGATCAGATCGGCACTGATCTCACCGCCCGCCGTGACCACCTTGTCGGCTTCCATGCGCACCATCTTGTGCCCAAGGTGGGTGTGGATGCCGCGCCTGGCCATGTCGGCCAGCAGATGCTGTACAGCCTTGGGCCCCAGGCGGGCACCAGGCTCCGTCGAGGGGTTGAAGAAGGTCAGCTCGAAGCGGTCACGCCGCCCTTCCCTGCGCAGTTGCTCGTCGATGCCGAACAGGAACTCGAACATCGGCCCGCCACGCACTGCTGTGGGCTCGTTGGGGTTGCCGGCAAAGCCGATGGCAATGTGGCCGCCTTGCATGGCCTTGAGCCGATCACGGATCTGTTCGGCTGCGGCAATGCCCTCGCATGGGGTGATGGCGTGCTCGATGCCCGGCAGCTTCTTGATGAAACGCCCGCCCGTGGCGATCACCAGGGCATCGTTTCGCACCGGGCCGGCGGTGGTGAGCACCACGCGTCCTTGCTCGGCCATCCCCTGTACCTCGGCCTGGATGAACTGGACGTTCATGCGCTGGAAGAAGTTGTGCAAGGGCACCACCAAGTCTTCACGGGCGCGCAGCCCGCAAGGAATCCAGATGATGCCGGGCAGGTAGTGCAACTCGGCACGCGGGGCAATCACCGTGATGCGCACATTGCGATCGTGTTTGCGCACTTCGCGCACGGTGGAGAGCGCAGCAAAGCCTGCGCCGAGCACCACCAGATGCTGGCCAGAGATCGGGTCGGACATGGTCAACCTTTCAGTAGGTCAATGGGCATCAGCGCTCGCCATTGGCGCGCGCATCCTCGTTCTCACCCCACATGGCGTTGAGGATGGCCAACAGCACGGCAAACCCCACACCCAGAATCCAAGCGAAATACCACATGACTGTCTCCTCAAGCTTTGGCGTCGTCTTCGCCGATCAGGATCCGCGTGTCCGACACGTAGCGGTGCGGCGGGACCTCCAGGTTGGTCGGGGCGGGCTTGTTCTTGTACACCCGCCCTGCCCCATCGAAGGTGCTGCCGTGGCAGGGGCAGAAGTAGCCACCGGGCCAGTTGGCCTCCACACTGGGGTTGCCGCTGCCGGCCGGCACGGCGCTGGGCGAACAACCAAGATGGGTGCAAATGCCCACCGCCAGAAACACCTCCGGCTTGGCCGAGCGCGTGGCGTTCTGCGCATACAGCGGTTGCTGGGGACGCTCCGAAGCGGGGTCGGCCAGCAGCTGATCGTGCCCCTGAAGCTGGGCCAACATTTCCGGGGTGCGGCGCACCACCCACACCGGCTTGCCGCGCCACTCCACGGTTTTCATGGCGCCGGGGGCGAGGTCGGCAATGTCCACCTCCACGGCGGCGCCTTGCGCCTTGGCGCGCTCACTGGGTGCCAGGGTCGAAACAAAGGGGATGGCTGTGGCCACGGCCGCCACGCCGCCCGCCGCTGTGGTCAGTTTGAGCCAGTTGCGACGGCTTTCGAGGTCTCTGGGATCTGGGTTGATGGCATCACTCATGGTGGGCTCCTCTTGGTTCAGTAGGCCGCATGGTCGTTCTCGCGGATGTAGGCCTCAGTGACCTTGCCCCGCATCACGCTATAGGCCCAGCTTGTGTACATGACGATGAGCGGCATGAAGATGATGGTGGCCCAGAACATGATCCCCAGCGTCAGGTGGCTGGAAACGCTGTCCCACACCGTGAGGCTCGCGTTGGGCATGGTGCTCGACGGCATGATGAAGGGGAACATGCTGACCCCGGCGGTGCCAATCACGCCCACGATGGACAAAGCCGAGGACACGAAGGCTGTCAAGGTATGGCGTGCACGCAGCAGTGCAGCCGCGCCCAGGGCGCCCAGCACGCCCAGCACAGGCAGGATCCACAGCAGGGGCTGGGCGGCATAGTTGGCCATCCAGGCACCGGCTTCACGCACCACGGTCTTGCTCATGGGGTTGGGCAGGGCCGAGGGGTCCACCACCGAGGTGATGCGATAGCCGTCAATGCCTTGGAGCCAGATGCCGGCACCCACAAAGCCCAGCACCATGACCACGGCCGCCCACGTGGCGCCCTTGATGGCGCGGGCCTGGATGACGCCTTCGGTGCGGTGCGCCAGGTAGGCGCCGCCGTGCATCGTGATCATGGCGCTGCTCACCACCCCGGCCAGCAAGGCGAAGGGGTTGAGCAGCTGCCAGAAGCTGCCGGTGTAGGTGGAGATCAGGTACGAGTCAAAGCCGAAGGGCACGCCTTGCAACAGGTTGCCAAAAGCCACACCAAAGATGACGGGGGGCACGAAGCCACCGATGAACAGGCCCCAGTCCCACACACTGCGCCAGGTGGCGTTGTGGATCTTGCTGCGGTAGTCAAAGCCCACGGGGCGGAAGAACAAGGCCCACAGCACCGCCAGCATGGCCCAGTAAAAGCCGCTGAAGGCGGTGGCGTACACCAGAGGCCAGGCCGCGAAAATGGCCCCACCACCGGTGATGAACCAGACCTGATTGCCGTCCCAGTGCGGGCCGACGGTGTTGATGACAACACGGCGCTCGACGTCGTTCTTGCCCACGAAGGGCAACATGCTGCCGACGCCCATGTCATGGCCGTCCATGATCGCAAAGCCGACGAGCAGCACGCCCACCAGCAGCCACCAGATGATCTTGAGGGTTGGGTAATCCAACATGGTGTGACTCCAAATCTGCTCAGGCGTGAGCGGTGTGATGTGCGACTTCGTTGTCGTAGCGACCTGTACCCAGGCTGCCAGGACCCATGCGCGCAAACTTGACCATGAGGTACATCTCGACCACCAGCAACACGGTGTAGAAGCCGATGAAGCCGAACAGCGAGCCGTACAGACTCTCCACGCTCAGCGTGGACACGCTCATGTGTGTGGGCAACACGCCATAAATCGTCCAGGGTTGGCGACCGTATTCGGCCACGAACCAGCCCACTTCACAGGCAATCCAGGGCGCCGGCAGCATCCACAGGGCCGTGCGCAACAGCCAGGGGCGCTTGGTGAAAGTACCCTTCAGCGAGGTCCAGAAGGTCAACGCGAACAAAGCCAGCATCGCAAAGCCCAGGCCCACCATCACACGGAAGGACCAGAACATCGGGGTGACGCCCGGCACGGTGTTGTTCACAGCCTTGTCGATCATCTCGGCGGTGACCATGTTCATGTCATCCGTGTACTGCTTCACCAGGAAGCCGAAGCCCAGGTCAGCCTTGTACTGCTCGAACAACTGCTTGGCGCCCTCGTCGTTGCGGTCTTTGCGCAGGGCCTCCAGGGCTTTGACGGCCTCAATGCCACGGATCACGCGCTCGCGGTTCTTGGCCTTGATCTCGTGGATGCCGGGGATTTGCTTGTCGACCGAGCGGGTGCCGATCAGGCCCATGACGTAGGGGATCTCGATCTCCCAGTCGTTCTTCTGCTCGGCCTCGTTGATGCCGGCGATCAGCTTGAGCCCTGCCGGAGCCGGCTCGGTCTCCCACATGGCTTCGAGCGCCGCCATCTTGGTCTGCTGCGCCTCGCCCACCGTGTAACCCGACTCGTCACCCAGCACGATCACGCTCAACACCGAAGCCAGGCCGAAGGCCGAGGCAACACGGAACGAACGCTTCGCAAACTCCACATCACGCCCCTTGAGCAGGTACCACGACGAGATCGACAGCACGAACATCGCGCCCGTGACATAACCCGCCGAGACGGTGTGCACGAACTTGGCCTGGGCATCGGGGTTGAAGATCACGGCCCAGAAGTCGACCATCTCCATCCGCATGGTTTCATAGCTGAACTCGGCGCCCACGGGGTTCTGCATCCAGCCGTTGGCGATCAGGATCCACAAGGCCGACAGGTTGGTCCCCACAGCCATCAAGGTGGTCACCAACAAATGCTGTGTCTTGCTCAAGCGGTCCCAGCCGAAGAAGAACAGACCAATGAAGGTGGACTCCAGGAAGAAGGCCATCAGCCCCTCAATGGCCAGCGGGGCGCCAAAGATGTCGCCCACGTAATGGGAGTAGTAGGCCCAGTTGGTGCCGAACTGGAACTCCATCGTGATGCCGGTGGTCACGCCCAGCGCGAAGTTGATGCCGAAGAGCTTGCCCCAGAAGCGGGTCATGTCCTTCCAGATGACCTTGCCGGTCATCACGTACACACTCTCCATGATGACCAGCAACCAGACCATGCCGATGGTCAGCGGCACGAACAGGAAGTGGTACATCGCTGTGGCGGCAAACTGCAGCCTTGACAGGTCAACCAGTTGTTCGGATATCACTTGAAGACTCCTTGAGATGAGACGACACCGGCCGTCATACCCCTACCTGTATACAGGAACCGTGCCAGCGGCCGCCTGGCCGCGGAAATGAGGTAAATCAAAGACTTGGAGGTGCAACCCTGGCGTTGACCTGACACACGCGCCGCCAACATGTCACAATGGACTGCCAACATGGCAGACATCTATCACATGCAAGGAGCGACTGCCATGTCCGAAGACCTGCCCGCACTCATGTCCTATCTGGATGGTTTGCCGGAACCCCACATCGTGTTTGACATGGATTACCGCATCGTGTCGGCGAACACGGCCTATCTGCGCGAGTACGCGCAAGGGCAGGATGTGCGGGGGCAGACGTGCTATGAGGTCTCTCATCGCTTTCAGGCGCCGTGTGACCAAGCCGGTGAAAGCTGCCCCCGAGCGCGGGCGCTGGTATCGGGGCAACGCGAACGTGTACTGCACTTGCACCATACCCCATGCGGGGAGGCCTATGTCAACATCGAACTGGCCCCCCTGAAGGACCGACGCGGGCGCATCCGTTACTTCATCGAGAAGATGGAGTCGCTGGCGCATCATCATGGCGCCCCGGGTGAACAAGGCATGGTGGGGCGCGCGCCGGCGTTTCGGGCCACCTTGGAGATGGCGCTGCGTGTGGCCCCATCGGCTGCGAGCGTGCTGCTGCTGGGCGAGTCAGGCACCGGCAAGGAACTCATGGCCAAGGCCATCCACGAAGCGAGCCCACGCGCCAGCGCGCCCTTCGTGGTCGTGGAGTGCGCCAGTCTGAGCGAAACCCTGTTTGAAAGCGAACTGTTCGGCCACGAGAAAGGCGCTTTCACCGGGGCCACATCGGCCCGCGTGGGTTTGGCCGAATCCGCCAATGGCGGCACCCTCTTCCTCGATGAGGTGGGCGACATCCCCATGAGCATGCAGGTGAAGTTGCTGCGCCTGCTGGAGACCGGCACCTTCCGCCGCGTGGGCAGCAGCGACTTGCGCCACACCGACGTGCGCGTGATCGCCGCCACACACCGCCCGCTGCGAGAGATGATCGCCCAGCAACAGTTCCGCGTGGACCTGTACCACCGTCTGAGCACCTTCCCCATCCGCCTGCCCCCCTTGCGTGAACGGCGTGAAGACATTCCCCTGCTGGCCGACACGCTGCTGGCACGGGTGGCCCCTTTGCGCCATCTGAGCATTGCACCGGCCGGACAGCATCGCCTGATGAGCCACCCCTTCAGCGGCAACATCCGCGAGTTGCGCAATGTGATGGAGCGCACCGCGCTGTTCTGCGATGGCGATGTGATTGAGCTCTCGCACATCGAGCAGGCGCTGGCGGCCGATGCTTGGGACGCGGGCGCACCGACGGCCCTGGCTGTGCCCATGGTGTCGGCGCCCGTGCCCGCACTGCCAGGCCATCGTCAGGCACAGGCCGATGCGGCATTGTGGGAAGCAGCCCAGGCCCACCGAGGCAGCCGCGCCGAGCTGGCGGCCAGCTTGGGCATGAGCGAACGCTCGCTGTACCGAAAGCTCAAAGCGCTGAAACGTTGAAGCGCGAGGCTTATCATCGCCATCACAGCATGTCAGCCAACAACGATTCCGACACCCACGCAGCCGCGCTGCGTGAATTGAGCCGCCTCCATGGCCGCCACCCACGCTGGTCGATGCTCGCCATTGCGGCAGGGGTCTTGCAGACGGCCGCCACCATCGCGCTGGCCGCGTTGTTGGCCCACGTGCTGCACGGCACCATCATTGCCAACGAGTCGTTCGAAGCGCTGCGCTCTTTCTGGCTCCTGATGCTGCCTTGCTTTGCTGTCCGGGCCCTGGCTGGCTGGGCGCGTGAAGAGGCGGGCATGCGCATGTCGCTGGCCGTGCGTCACTCGGTGCGCCAGTCGCTGCTGGACACCCTGCACCGGCTGGGTCCTGCCTGGATGGTGCGGCAACAGGCCGGCAGCCTGAGCACCCTGCTGATGGAGCAGGTGGAGGCCCTTGATGGCTACTTCGCCCGCTACCGCCCGCAGCAATGGATGGCCATGCTCACGCCGCTCATGATCCTTGCCGTGGTGGCCCCGCTCAGCTGGGTGGCCATGCTGATCCTGCTCGTGACGGCCCCGCTGATCCCCGCCTTCATGATCCTGGTGGGCTGGGGCGCTCGCCAACGCCAGACCGAGCAGTTGCAGGTGCTGCAGCGCATGGGGGGGCATTTCCTCGACTTGATCCGGGGCCTGCCTACCTTGCAGCTCTTCAACGCCCACCACCGCATGGCCGGTGAAGTGGCCCAGGTTGCCGACGCGTTCCGCCAGCGAACCATGAGCGTGCTGCGCCTGGCCTTCCTGTCAGGAGCGGTGCTGGAGTTTTTCGGGTCGGTCGCGATCGCCCTCACGGCGGTTTACTTCGGCCTGTCGCTGCTGGGGATGCTCAACTTCGGCCTCTATGGTCAGGTGCTGGACCTGCGCCTGGCGCTGTTCGTGTTGCTGCTGGCGCCCGAGTTCTACCTGCCCTTGCGCGAACTGGGCACGCACTACCACGCCCGCGCCGAAGCACTGGCCGCCGCCGGGGAGCTGATGCCGGTCTTCAAGGCGGGATCACCGCAACCCGAAGGTGGCACCCTGCAGCTGCCCGCCACCCCACCGGCCTTGCACCTGGAAGACGTCACCTTTGCGCACTGGGAAGGCGAGCCGGTGCTCACCAGCTGCTCCTTGCAGGTGGCCCCTGGAGAAGTCGTCGCGATACAAGGGCCCAGCGGAGGGGGCAAGACCACCCTCTTGCGCCTGCTGCTGGGGCAACTGCGGGCCGGTAATGGCCGGGTCTTGATCGGCGGGCACCCCATCGACACGCTGGACTTGGCACCTTGGCGCGAGCGCGTCGCCTGGATGGGGCAACACCCACGCCTGATGGCCGACACCCTGGCCGCCAACCTGAGGGTGGCCCATGCCGACGCGACGGACGCAGACCTGACGCAAGCGCTGACATTTGCAGGCCTGGAGAGCTGGTTTGCCACGCTGCCCGAAGGCCTGGCCACCCGGCTGGGTGAAGGCGGCCGGCCCATGTCGGGTGGACAGCTGCGCCGCCTGGCACTGGCCAGGGTCCGGCTGCGCCGCGCCGACGTGCTGCTTCTGGACGAGCCCACCGCCAGCCTCGACCCCGACACCGAGGCCGCCATCGTGGCGCGCATCGCCGAGCTGGCGCAGGGCAAGACCACTGTGCTGCTGACCCACCGCCCCGCGCCGCTGCGTCTGGCTGACCGTGTGTATCACCTCTCCCACGGCGCACTGATGCCTGCCGCCAGCGGCCTGCCCACGCCTGACCAGGAGTCGCCAACATGAGCCGCCCCATGACGCTGAAGGCCGGCTGGAAGGCACTGGCACCCTTTTTCCGCACCTCGGCCCAGGCGGGTCGTTGGTTGGCTCTGGGCGGCTTCCTGGCCGTGCTGACCCTGGTGGGCAGCCTGGGCTTGCTGGGCCTGTCTGGCGCCTTCCTCACTGGGGCGGCCATCGCCGGACTGGCACCCGCCACGGCAGCGGCGTTCAACTTCTTCATGCCCGGCGCCGGAGTGCGGTTCTTCGCGGTGCTGCGCACCGTGTCTCGCTGGGGCGACCGCGTGACCACCCACGAAGGCGTGTTTCGCTGGCTGGCGGGCTTGAGGGTCTGGCTCTACGGGCGCCTGTCCAGGTTGTCTCCCAATCAACTGGCCGGCCGCCACAGCGGGGATCTGCTCAACCGCTTGATGCGCGACATTGACGCGCTCGACAACCTGCACCCCCGTGTGTTGCTGCCCCTGGCTGCGGCCGCCGTGGTGCTGAGCACGCTGGTGCTGGTGTTTGTGATGGTGGCCCCCGGCCTGGCATGGCTGCCCCTGTTGGTGCTGGCCGGCGCCGTGGTGATCCTGCCACTGGCCGGCTGGTGGCTGGGCAGCCGCCTGTTGCCCAGCCTGATTCACCAGCGCGCCGCCTTGCGCGCCAACCTGCTGGACGACATCGAGGGCCTGGAGGACTGGTCCTTGCACGCGCCCGCGTGGGCACAGCAGCGCGCCCTCACGCTGGCCACCAGCGATGCCTGGTTGCGCACCCAGCGCCACAGCGCCCGGCGCGCGGCGGCCTTGCGCGCGGCGGTCACGCTGGGCATCGGTCTGCTGGCTTGGGTGGCGCTGGGTTTGCTGGCCTCGGAGCCCAGCACCAGCCGCGTGAGTGGCCCCTGGATCACTGCCCTGGTGCTGCTGTTGCTGGGCTGCGCCGAGGCACTGTTGCCACTGGCAGGGGCCTGCCTGGACCTGCCTGGCACGGCCGCAGCCGCACAACGGGTGCAGCAGCTGGCCGAGCAGCCGCCCGCCCTGCGCTTTGCAGACCACGGGCCGCAGCCGGTGGACGGGTCGATCCGCATCCAGAACCTGCGCTTTGAATGGGATCGGCACACCCCGGTCTTCAAGGATTGGCAACTCGAGATCCGCCATGGCGAGCATGTGTTGCTGACGGGTGAAAGCGGGGGCGGCAAGAGCACGCTGATCCAGCTCTTGACCCGCTTCGCAGACCCGCAACATGGCAGCATCCAAGTGGGGGGCGCAGAGCTGCAATCCCTGGACGAACCCACCTTGCGCCGGCACATCACTTGCGCCACCCAGTTCACCTGGGCCAAGACCGCGACGCTCGCCGACAACCTGCGTCTGGCGCGCCCCGATGCGACCGACGCTGAACTGCTGTCGGTGCTGGCCCTGGTGGGCCTTGACCCCGCCGAAATGGGCTGGCAAGACGGCCTGTCTACCTGGGTGGAAGAAGGTGGGGCCAGCCTGTCGGGTGGCCAGCGCAGGCGCTTGAGCATCGCCCGCGCGCTGCTGACAGAAGCGCCCATCACCCTGCTGGACGAGCCCAGCGAAGGCCTGGACCTGGCTTCAGAGCGCGAACTCGTTCGGCGCGTGACGGCACATTTGCATGGCCGCACCTTGCTGTGGGTCAGCCACCGCGAAGACCTGAATCACACCTTCGACCGCATGATTCGCATCCCTGCTTGAGCGCTGCCCAGAAAAAACGGGCCGCATGCGGCCCGTGCTGGTATGTGCCAGGCCCGCAGGCCGTGCATCACTTCTTCATCTTGCAGGTCGACAGGCCAAAAGGCAGATAGGCCGGGCACCAGCCGCTCAGACCCGTGGCCAGCGGCACCACACCGATCCAGCCCCACACGCCGACCGTGCCGGTTGCAGCCAGACCGATCAACACCACACCCGCCACGATGC
>JACCDZ010461106.1_pt1 | contig 12769 bp, 10 predicted proteins | sample 7449551 | NCBI WGS metagenome assembly JACCDZ01 (sample SAMN15323452, study PRJNA562643) | freshwater metagenome | isolation source: river surface water | place: USA:Blue River Watershed | collected 2017-08-18
GAGTGATAAATATCATTTTTTGGATGGATCACGAATTGCTGTTTAATGTCATTGACATCGAATGTACACACAATCTCGTTGGCGAGTACGTGAGAGCTCCAGGCAAACAGCAATAGCACGAGCCATCTATATAAAATTATTTTTTGACCCATGCTAATGACTGTTTAGAGAAGTTGTATCGATCTTGACGATCACCCCGCGACGATCTGACCGAATTTTCCGTTGTTATAGTCCTGCATCGCTTTCATGATTTCAGCACGTGTATTCATGACAAAGGGTACATGACCGACGATTGGTTCATTGAGTGGTTGGCCAGACAGGAGAAGCACAACGGCATCTTCCAACACATCAGCCGCGAGTTCGATACCCACACGCTCCATTACGGCAAGTTCGCCTGATCCGACGACCTGGTCACCGACCTTGATTTTCCCATGCAAGACATAGAGCGCTGTGGTGTGCCCGGCGGGCAGAGTCAGGGTCAGGGTGCGTTCCGCCTTTAGCCGCATGTCCCAGACATTCATTGGCGTAAATGTGTGGGCAGGGCCTTTGGCGTCTGCATAAGAGCCAGCAATAATCCGGGCGATTCCCGCATCATCCGCCAACGTGAGATTTGGAATTTGCTCAGTTGTGATGCCTTGGTAACCAGGTTTGGTCATTTTGTCTTTTGCAGGAAGATTGACCCAGAGCTGAATCATTTCAAAAGGGCCGCCTTGCCGGGCAAAGTCCTCGCTGTGAAACTCTTCGTGGATTAAACCTGAAGCGGCTGTCATCCATTGAACATCACCAGGACCAATCGTGCCACCTCCACCTGAGGAATCTCGGTGCGAAACACCTCCATGATAAACAATCGTCACGGTCTCGAATCCTCGGTGAGGATGCTGTCCAACGCCAAGTTTTTGCTGGGTAGGTGGAAAAATTCTGGGCCCGGCATGGTCCATCATTAAAAATGGCGAGATCTTGTCGGCAATATCGTTGTAGGAAAAGATATTTTGAACCGGAAATCCATCGCCTACCCAGTGGCTTCCATTGCTGCGTTTAATAAAGCTAAGTTGTTTCATACTCGAATTCCATTCAATCGAACTCAACGTTGTGTGAGTGTTTTCTTTAGATCCAGACCGACTTGTTTGTTAATAAATTGGGTTGTTGCGACCTTTGACAGATCAACTTCGCCCGATCGATACAGACCAGCCTTGACCATTTGGTCATAAAAGTCAGCGATACGAGATGCATTCATGACGCCAATCCCTTTTGAGACGGCCTCGCCTGAGTCCACGATACCCTGTTCTTTCATCAAAAGGACGGAAGCTTCGATTTCAGCTTCTGTAATTTCCGGATTGTCTTTCATCATGAGTGCTTTGGCTTGTGCGCGATCACCGTACATGAAATTCACCCAGCCAATAATGGATGCATCGACGAAACGCTGAACGAGATCCGGGTTATTTTTAACTGTTTCCGTGCGAGTTTCAATCAGGGTACTGTAAGTTGAAAAACCGTGATCAGCCAAGAGATGGACGACGGGTTTGAATTGACCTTGCTGCTCGATATAAATGGGTTCAGCGACAGAATAACCCTGCTGGATCGCTTTGGGTTGTGAAAGAAAAGGACCTAGATTGTAGTTATAAGGTCGGAGCGCTTCGTCTTTGAATCCATGGACGACCTTGAGCCACTGCCACCATGTGAACTGACCGTCTTTAGCGATCAATGCAATAGGTGCTTTGCTGAGTGCCGAAAAGTTTTCATAGCCTTGATTCGGATGGGCCATTAAAGCCTGTGGATCCTTTTGAAACATTGCAGCGACCACCACAACCGGGATGCCATTTTTAACGTTATCAAAGCTGTGGAGCAAATTGCCTGTCATCAAAAAATCAATTCGGCGAGCAGGCAGTAAAGGTCGATTGTTGACTTGTGGACCGCCTTGACGGATGGTGACCTCGAGACCAAACTTTTTGTATGTGCCATCTGCGACGGCCTGATAAAAGCCGCCATGGGCAGCCTGTGCTTTCCAGTTTGTCGCGAAAGTGACTGCTTGTTGAGCCTGCACGAGACCAGACAGAGAAAACAGCGCGACCAGAGGGAAAAGATAGCGTCCAATCAAGGTGATCTCCTGGGAATAGTTTCAATGCTCGCGATCTGGGCTAGGGTCACCCCGATTTGCAAGTGCGAAGCGCGAGATCATAGTAAACAACATAAATATCATGACACCCGTCAATACCAACAAAGTGAGTGCGGCAAACATTTTTGGTGTTTCGGTTCTAAAGCTTGCCTCCAGGATGCGGGAGGCTAATCCGGTCTCTCTGCCTGCAGCGCCGGCAACCATTTCGGCCGTGACTGCGCCAATCAGACTCAAGCCTCCTGAAATTTTAAGTCCTGCGAGAAAGTAGGGGAGTGCTGAGGGCGCACGCAGCAGTTTCAGTCTCTGCCAAGGTGTTGCCCGATATAGACGGAAAAGATCAACGAGATTGGGATCAGTCATTCGCAGTCCAATCACGGTGTTGGAGAGAATAGGGAAAAACGCGACGATCCAAGCGCAAAGCAGTAGTGCAGCGGTTGTGCTGTCAACGTAAATGAGAATGAGGGGCGCGATCGCAACAATCGGCGTGACCTGCAACACAACGGCCAAAGGGAAAAAGGCGCGCTCCATGGAAGGTGAAAGGGCGAATACGCAGGCAATGAGAATCCCGCCGAAACAGGCCAGAAAAAGCGCGCCAAAGGTGATTTTCAACGTGAACCACCAGCTCGCCGCAAGAGAAGATCCATTGGCGATCAGAGTGGTAAAAATCGTAGAAGGTGCCGGGAGTGTGTAGGAGGGGATATTCGCGATGCGTACACCGAACTCCCATACGGCGAGACACAGAAAAAGAGTCAAGATGGGAGGGAGGCGATTCGTCAGGAACTTCATGCGCTCAGTACCTCAGAGGAAGCCGTGCGCATGAGTGCTGAAGACAGCGTCCGGCAATAGTGCAGAAATGACAGGGACGTTCTGAATTCGGCTGTTCGTGGGTAGGGCTGATCGATCTTGATTTCTTCGATTATTTTTCCCGGACGTGCTTGCATGACCAGCACGCGCTGACTCAAAAACACTGCCTCGGCAATATTATGTGTGACAAAAAGAGTAGCGACAGATCTTTCCTGTTGCCAGCGCAAAAGATCATCATTTAACTTTTGACGCGTCATGTCATCCAGCGCAGCGAATGGTTCATCCATCAGCAGCAGCTCGGGATCGGTGATGAGCGCTCGCGCGATGGAAGCCCTCATTTTCATGCCACCTGAGAGTTGAGCGGGATAAGCGTTTGCAAATTCCTCTAGACCCACACTTCGCAGGGCGGACATCACTTCGACCTGAACCTCTCGCTTGCCATACCCTTGAAGCCTCAGGGGTAGCCACACATTATCGAAAACACTGGCCCAAGGCATGAGCGTGTGTTCTTGAAATACGAAAGCGGTTGAATGCTGTTTTCTTTGTGATACAGCGGGTGCGTTGACTGTCCCTGCGGAAGGGGGCTCGAGCCCTGCCACTAACCGGAGAATGGTGCTTTTGCCGCATCCTGAGGGACCCAGAAGCGTGACGAATTCTCCATTCTGCATTGAAAGTGAGACATCAGATAAGGCGAGCGTACCTGTCTTGTATTGCTTTGAGACGTGTTTGATGACAACGACTTGATCGTTGTGGTGGGTCATCTTGTCAGTGGTTTCAGATGTTGAAAAGGTCATGGATGTTTATTCTTCTTCGGGCATCGCAATGAAAATCATCACGAGCATGATGACAACCACAAAGCGAAACGCAGCCTGTGCGCCATTCCACTTTTCAGACTGCCACATGCTAAACCATTCGCCACCAATCACCAGAAAACCAAAGAACCAGACGAGAAAGCCGGTTGTGCAACCAAGATAAACCCAGTTTTTTGCGCGAATGAATTGATCACGACTATGGATGCGTCTGGCCAGACCTATGGCACCAATCGACAACAGGACGCCCGTGAGGATTTCACCAGAAATAATCATGGCATAGGCGAAATGCCATATGATTGGTTGATCGATTGCCCTCCACTTTAAAGTGTTGTTGCTAAATACGGTATCCATGGAAAGCACATGTCGAACAAAGGAATAATTGCTCCCATAGTCGATGAGATTATCGATACCGGTTAATAGCGCGAACAGAGCGAGTGGAATGCATACTAGAACTTTACAAATGCGCAGTATGTTCATTTTTGATGAGGCTTCAAATTGATTAATCGAAGAAAAGCTCTAGCATGCATGTGCCTGGGAATCGCAGCATCAGCCCGAAGTCAAACTCCAGTCCAACAAAGAATACTCGCTAATATCCCTATCAAGAATCATGAGAGGGCCATGACGGCAGCTATCGTTGCGGCTTTGCAAAATCCAGTCTATCCCTTTGGCGCTGTCATGACAATTGCAAAGACAGGAGAGATCGTCGCAACTGGGGTCAATGCTTCTTCTGTGAATCCGACCTTTCATGGAGAGATTGTCTGTATGAATGACTATCTCAAGAAATTTGGTAATAAAAACTGGAAAGATCTGATTTTGTACACCACGGGTGAATCCTGTCCGATGTGTATGAGCGCATTGACTTGGGCGGGGATAGGGGGGGTTGTTTACGGGAGTTCAATCCGGACAATTAGTCAGTCCGGGATCAGGCAAATTAATATTTCTTCCCGGTCAGTCGTTGAGGCTGCGGACTTTAGTCCACCCGACTTACTCGGCGGAGTGCTTGAAAAAGAATGTGACGCGCTATTTATGAATAGACATCGCACTGAACATCAAGCATAAGTTTAATTGTTGATGGGGGCGGTTAAGAAAAATATCCATTCCGGTTGGTATCGAACATCAGAAATTCCTTGTACATGAAAGGGATTATCGGACTGGCCATGATAGTTTTCAGGAAGTGGTAGTCTGAAGATCCTGATGTGTTCAGGGGGGATTCTGAGCATTTCATACGCCCGAGTCAGGAGAGCATGCGTGTTTTCGTGCGCGTTATAACCTGCAAACCAGCGATTCAATGGGGTGACCGTGGACCATTCAAGCCAAGGCGCCAGTTCTCGACCCCGCCCCTGGACTCGATAAAAATCCCAGGGACTAGAAAATAGAATGATTCGGTTCACAAGCTTTTGTTTGCCAATAAAAGCTGCCATACCGGCACCTTGTGATTGACCGGATAATGCTATTTTTTCCCAGACCATGCCGTGCTGATCAAAATATCGGGACCATCCTTGGTCAGGATGTAGACGGTGCAAGTATTGCAGCAAGTGAAACAGGCGTTCAACAATCGCTTCGGGCCTGGAGTTGTCTATTGCTGGATCCATGACGATATTGCCGTAGATGCGCATATGACGCATACGTGCGGAACAGGCTGGTCCGCCATTTTCCGGGCAATAGACAGCAATGGAGGGCTCGTCGTTGTATTCGAGTGAAATCACTCTGTAGCCATGGGTTGCGGCTGTTCTGAGGAAATGAATCGGACCAGGAGGCTGACCTTTTGTACCCGGCAGAAAGACCATCAGTGGTAGTTGTTTATTTATTTCATCCCGCTTGAGTAATACATAATGAGGATGATCGAAACGCTGAATTCTGGCATCGGTGAGTGAGGGTTTGATGCAGTAAACCTCAAATACTTCGCTTGATTGACACGGCCCTGAATTCGCCCAGGCGAATGTTGCGCAGAAAATGATCGAACAGACCAAAAGAGTGCGAAGGTATGATTTCATTTGAATGATCTAATGAGTAGTATTTTTCTAATAGAAATATTATTTTTATTTGGTATGAAAATCATGTCATATTTGAGGCTTTCACCCAAATTAATTTAATTACATTATCCATTGAGAGGATTTAAGAGGTTCAAAAAATATGGATTTAAATCCCTTTCAATTTGATTGAGTAAAATAAGAATTTAAGTGCCTTTATGTCTAAACTATTAACAATACGACGGATGGCACAATATGTACTGGGTTGATTATTTATCACTATATTTATTCGCTCTTAAATACGTCGTCATAGTCGTCGCAATATTTATCACAGTGAGTGGTTTTGACGATTTGGTGATCGACCTGGTCTATTGGGTTCGATGGGTATGGCGCAAGTTCACGATCTATAAGCGGCACCCTCGCGCAGATCAAGACCTATTGCTTTCTGTACCTGAAAAGCCGTTGGCAATCATGATTCCGGCTTGGCATGAAACGGGTGTCATCGGCTCAATGGCGGACGCCGCCGCCCGGACGCTGGATTATGAAAACTACCATATCTTTGTCGGAACCTATCCAAATGATCCCGAGACACAGCGTGATGTGGATGAAGTGTGCGCGCTCTTTCCAAATGTTCACAAAGTCGTGTGCGCGCGTCCCGGTCCGACAAGTAAGGCAGATTGCCTCAATAATGTGCTGGATGCCATTACACAATTTGAAAAACGAGCGAATTTAAAATTTGCCGGCTTTATTCTCCATGACGCGGAAGATGTTGTTTCTGCAATGGAGCTCAGACTGTTCAATTACCTCGTTGATCGTAAGGATCTGATTCAGGTTCCCGTTTATCCATTTGAAAGAAAATGGTATGACTTCGTTGGTATGCACTACATCGACGAGTTTACCGAGCTGCACGCAAAAGATGTGCCGATCAGGGAAGCTGTTGTCGGACAGGTTCCAAGCGCAGGGGTCGGAACCTGCTTCAGTAGAAGAGCAGTTGAGACATTACTCATCGATGGCGACGGAATCGCCTTTGATACACAAAGCTTGACGGAGGACTATGACATCGGGTTCAGGCTCAAAGAACATGGATTAGAGGAAATTTTTGTCAGATTTCCAGTGCCGGAACAATCCAAAAGCGTATGGCAAAAGACCAAAATATTTGGGCAAAGTTTTCGAGAGTCGAATGTTATTTGCGTACGTGAATTTTTTCCTAACAAAATCGAAACTGCCGTGCGTCAGAAGTCACGATGGATTATCGGGATTGTTTTTCAGGGCTACGTGACGCACGGTTGGACACGTGACTGGAGATTAAATTATTTTCTTTGGCGAGACCGAAAGGGAGTATTGACGAACTTTTTCAGTTTTTCGGCCAATTTAATTCTTTTTCAACTCATGCTTGTCTGGCTCTATGAGTCATTTTGGCCCGAGGCTTATCGCTTTCTTTCAATCTTTGAGGAAAGTGCTTTGCTGGTCACTTTATTATGGATAAACGTGTTGTTGATGGCAAATCGTATCGTACAAAGAACGATTTTTGTCTCTCAATATTACGGACTATTTCAAGGTCTGTTGTCTTTACCAAGAATGCTCCTCGGGAATTTCATCAATTTTTTAGCAAACTGGCGAGCAATCAAGCAGGTGATTCAACAGGGAAATCCTAGGCGTGTTGCCTGGGATAAAACCACCCATGATTTTCCATCCCTTGGTGAGATCTCCAGGGCGCGTCGCATGATAGGTCTCATTCTGGTCAACCAAGGCAGTCTGACAGAGCCTCAGCTCAAAGAGGCGCTTCTGACTAAACCTGAGGGGATGAGACTGGGTACCTGGCTTGTGCATAGCGGTCAGATCACCCCTCTACAACTGGCGAAGGGTTTGGCTGAACAGGCGCAGGTAGGGCATGCCAGTATCGATGCATATCGTTTGGCTCCAGAACTACTCGCTGTCATCTCTCTTGATATTGCGCTGCATTATGCGGTGATACCCATTCAACGCGAGGGAAATCATCTTGTCGTCGCGACTGAATCCGCGCTGAGTCCAATCGCATTGTCCGCTTTACGCCGAAAACTCAAGCTCGATGTTGACTTTGTCATTGCTGAAATTGGACAAGTCACCGTGGGTCTTCGACATTGCTATGCAAGATATAGACTGGCAGACCCGAGGGAGACATTGAATGCGGCAATCGCATTCGGCAGAATCAGTCAAAGCGATCGAGATGCTGCTTGGACATATTATGTTTCGAGACAAATCATGTTGGGAGAAGTCTTGCAAACATTGGGACGAATTGACGCAGCTGCATTTTCGGCAGTCTTGTTACAACATGCCAGTTCAACTTTGCCACTGGGTGAATACCTTGTCGAGCATGGCATCATTTCTCAAGAAACACTCGATCATGCGATCTCTGTGCAAGCGCAGATCCAACCTTCTATGGAGGATGTCATCGCTCGGTTTGAACATATAGAGAAGGCTGATAAACAATTGCATTCACATGAGATCTAAGCGCTTGATGCAACCATTCCGGTATTTTTTATCTTTGGGTATCTTATGGATGGCCCTCCTGGTCCCGATCGATGCCTTGTCTCAAACTGACTGGTCTCAAGGACTGACAGCTCGCCAGCGATTTACTGTTTTTCCGCATGTCGACGCAGGATTTCGAGCGCTCAGTCAAAAACGATTTGATACCGCACTCCTGGAATTTCAGCGTGCCAATGTATTGGCACCCAACAGTCCCGTTTTGGTGGGCTATTTGGCCGAGACGTATGCCATGTCCGGCGATCCTGCTAAAGCAATTGAAATGATTGATGCTCAGCTCACGCGCACACCAGGAGAGGCAAAGTTATTGCAGATGAAAAATGTCTACGGACAACGTATCGCGAACGAGGTCTTAAAAAAAGGTGAGTCATTGAAGGGCTCTCCTGAAAAACTTCGTGCATATCTGAAATCCAATCACCCTAATCTAGACTCACCTTATGCAGAGTCAGTATGGCTGAATTTGTTATCAGTTGCTTCGACACCGAGTGATAATTTATTACAGAATTACATACCAAAATTTGCTCAGAATAATCAAGCCAAACAAAGATTGTCAGTCCTGATGTTGACGAAGTCAGGTGCTCAGACAAGTGCAAATCATTTGATCGATCAGTGGAGCGCCAATGATTTAGCGCAAGTCAGCCACGTTGATGGGATGAGCTATGAGTTGCTGAATCAAGGAGATGCGGATCAGGCCTTGCGTGTATTAATTAAAGCGTATCCGTTCGAGTCTGCGTCTTCAGTTGAAAGGCATCAGCTTGTGACTCGAATGCTGATCGCTGATTCAAGAGCCAATGACAAGACGCTCATGCAGGCATTCTTGGCGGATCAAAAACGGCATATCGAAACGAGTGCGCAAGAACGAGAGTGGTTGTCATTGGTCAGTGCCACAGTGGGTAAAAATTTAAAGCCTTTCACGGATTACACATTACGTTACAAGGAGAATGCAAACACCCTGGAGGCCGAAGTACAGCGACGGTTGGAGGCGGGGGCTGCCTTGCCGACAGGCATAGACTGGGAAGAAACAGTTGGTCAGCTTGGTCAGGCTGGTGATCCTTTGCTTGACGCATTGACATATCGTTTGGTTGAGTCGGGGGACAATGCGGCTGCCTGGCATTTGCTCATGACGCGCTATCCTTTTAACGGGATGCCCTCATCGCTTCGCGAAAAGTTTGTCGCGCGACTTGATCTGATTGCTTCAAAGACGCCTCATTTATTGAATGCGAGCGAACAGACGCGATTGTCAGCACCTCTGGATAACTCTCGATTACGTGGAATGCAAGCTTCTATGCTCAAGCAAGTGGGTGATTGCAGCGGTGTCAGGCAAGTGCTCGGAGACCTGTCTGAGCAATACAGTGCGACCGACTGGGTGATGCTGGGTGAGTGCTATCAGTCACAGCAGCGCTCCGGACTCGCAGAATATGCTTTTCAGCAAGCGTTGAAAAGACATCCAACGCCTGAGACTGAAAGGGCTTTGGCATATGCGGCGTACCAGAATAAAAATAACGCACTTGCCGTACAGGCCTGGAAAGAGGCGATTCTATCTGGATCTCTCACAGCGGAAAACTGGCTCGCAGCGAGTGTGACGGCTCTGGCCGCAGATGACAGGGTCTTGGCGGCAGAGTGGCTTAAGCAGTATGAGCGAGCCAATGGAAGTCGATCAGCAGAGTACTGGGCGCTGAAGGCCCGGGTCGCCAGTGCTGAAAGTCTGCCAGAGGCGATCACAGCGATGCGTACATCGCTGGAAATGGCTCCAGTTGAAAGTAATTATGTGGAATTAGCGGGTTGGCAGCGTCAAGCGGGTGATCGGAGTGGTGCGATCGAATCACTGAAAGCAGCAATTGCCTTGCAACCTAAGGATGGTGCCGCACAAGCGGATCTTGGATTTTTGGAATACAGCCAAGGGGATTTACCTGCAGCGCAAAAGCAAATGGAAAACGCGCTCAAGTTGCGACCTGAGGATATGAAAGTGACGGAGCAACTTGCCTACATCGATCAGCGTTTAGGCGAAAATGATCAGGCAAAGCGATACATCGAAGCCTCTGTTGATCACCTGATGCGCTATCCTGAACACGAGCAAACGGTGTCTCGAGCTGAAAGTCTTTATGCATTGAGAAGGATGCATGAGGATTTATCGAGGCGCTGGACGCTGAGTGTCGATGGGATGAGTAGTACTTCACCAGCAGCCTCGGTGCAGTCTCCGGTACCGGGTCAGGCTTTCAAAAGCTATTCACAAATCGAGCTCGATTACCGTCTCGGAGATCCCGCCATTAAAAATGGCAAAACATTATCCGTTTATGGAAGAGTTTTTGGCGGAAGCGGTCCAAACAATTCTGCCCTTCCGATTTACGCACCCATGCTGGGAGTGGGGCTGCGCTGGAAACCATTCTCAGACTATGTCTTTTATCTTGCAGCGGAAAAACAAATTCCACTAGATCAGGGTACGAGTGCGCCTGCCAACACAATGCTTCGCGCGAGCGCGTCATTTTTAAATTCCGGGGCTTATAGCGATGATTGGCATCCTGCGGGACCCGGGTGGTTTTCACAGAATTTATACTTGGATTCAGCGTATTACCTCAGTACACAAGCCTATGCATTGACGGCTGATTACCGATTCGGCTATCACCACAAGTTACAGCAGGGACAGACCATTGAACCCTATGCAAGATTGCTCGCCACTAAAATCAGCGGGGAAGAGACGCCTGACGTCAGAGCCGGAGTTGGCGTGCGCTGGAATATTTGGGCGAATCAATCCCGCTATAGTGCGTACGCCAATAAATATTACGTCGGGCTTGAGTTGCAGGGAGCGATCAAGACCTATCAGAATGATCGCGTGGCAGCTTTATTGACGATGGGGGTACGCTGGTGAAATCCAGAATCATTCAATGGTTGTTAGCGGTGATGCTTTTCGGTACCTTGACCTTGCATGCGCAGGCGATGACCGGAATGATCTATCAGCCACAGCAGCGCGACATGAAATTATCCAACGCGTTCTGGCCTTCGGCCTTTAGTGAGTTACGCAAGCGCGGTTTTGATACGGTTATTATCCAGTGGACGCAGTACGGTGATATGTTTTCTACTGGGAATGAAAAACAATGGCTGAGAGAACGTCTGCAGGATGCTGTTGCAGCGGATCTCAAACTTGTCATCGGTCTTTATGCCGATCCTGACTCATTCGCATCGCTCGATATGCCAACTGAATTACTAGAAGCATATTTCCTTAAAAATACTGAAAAAAATATCCAACTCGCCAGGTATTGGAAGGAGATATTACCTGTCCATAGTATTACGGGATGGTATTTGCCAACAGAAATTGATGATCGCAGATGGCGTGCCAAGCCCGATCAGCGTGTCCTTGCCGCACAAGTTGAACGCGATGTGTCAGAACTCAAGCGCTTGACATCTCTCCCAGCCTATATCACTTCATTTTTTAAAGGTCATTCAGAGGTGAATGAATACAAGTCCATGCTGGAGCAAATCCAACAGACTTCTGGTGTGAGGCTATGGGTCCAGGATGGTGTTGGAGGTCAGACATTATTACCTGCAGAGACGGCCTTGTATTTGAAATCATTGGCCGTATGCAATAGCACGCCTGTTAATGGATTGGTTTATGAGATTTTTCGTCAGGTTGGCCCTGACTCAAACTTCAAAGCTGAGCCTTTAGCTCCCGCTTTATTATCTAAAGCACTTGCTCAAAGAGCGCCCTGCGGGGGAGATACTGTATTTTTTTCGTTGCGTTATTTAATCAACTTTGGTCATTGACCAGTCCACGATAATATCCGCAATGCGTTGGGAGGCATGTCCATCGCCATAAGGATTATGGGCTTCTGACATTTTTTTGTAGTGACTGGGATCATCAATCAGTCGACTACACGCTGCAACGATATGTTCCGAATCGGTTCCGACTAATTCAACTGTGCCTGCTTCCACCGCTTCGGGTCTCTCAGTCGTTTCGCGCATGACGAGAACAGGTTTGCCTAAGCTAGGAGCCTCTTCTTGAATTCCGCCGCTGTCCGTTAAAACAAAATAACAGTGTTTAAGCAGTAAGGAGAAGGGCTCGTACTGCATCGGTTCAAGCAAGTGCACATTCGGCAGGTTTCCTAAACGAGACATGACCGGCTCCCGGACATTAGGATTTAAATGCACGGGGTAGACCAGATGTATGGAGGGATATTTCTTGGCCAGAACACGCACCGCATCACAAATTTGAATAAATCCAGTACCAAAGTTTTCTCGGCGATGACCTGTCATGAGAATAAAACGGTGATTGCGCCAGTCAAATGGTAAATAATGGGCCAGCAAATTTTGCTCTTGTCGGTCACCGCCTTTCATACTGGCTATTCTTTCAAGAGTCCAGTGCAGAGCATCGATGACAGTATTACCCGTGACATGAATCGAGGCTGCATTCACCCCTTCCGCAAGCAAGTTCGCCTGACTGTTGAGCGTCGGTGCAAAGTGCCAATAGGCAATTTTACTGATGACCTGACGATTAAATTCTTCAGGAAAAGGGGAGTGAATATTGTGCGTTCTGAGCCCTGCTTCGACATGAC
>JACCDZ010189116.1_pt1 | contig 12767 bp, 12 predicted proteins | sample 7449551 | NCBI WGS metagenome assembly JACCDZ01 (sample SAMN15323452, study PRJNA562643) | freshwater metagenome | isolation source: river surface water | place: USA:Blue River Watershed | collected 2017-08-18
CGGCATCCGGATAAGTCGGCACGCCCTCGAAAATCACCTGCGTACCGCCCACGGCCAGCGGGCCATAAGCCACATAGGAGTGGCCGGTAATCCAGCCCACATCGGCCGTACACCAGAAAATATCGTCGGGCTTGTACTCGGATACCCAGCGCATGGAATTCACGGCACCCAGCAGATAACCCGCGCTGGAATGCTGCACACCCTTGGGCTTTCCGGTGGAGCCGGAGGTGTAAAGAATGAAGAGAGGATGTTCGGCATTCACCCAGGTCGGCTCGCAGTAGTCCGGCTTGTCTTCCACCAGATCGTGCCACCAGATATCGCGACCTTTCTGCCAGTTTACCGGCGCATCCTTTTCATCGGCACGGCGATAGACAATCACACGCTCAACAGTTTTGCAGCCACCAAGTTCGATAGCCTCATCAGTGGTTGCCTTGAGTGGCACCACCTTGCCGCCGCGGATACCGGCATTGGCCGTAATCACCAGCCTGGCACCGGCATCGATGATGCGCTCATTCAGACTCTTGGCAGAAAAGCCGCCGAAGACCACGGAGTGGATGGCACCTATACGCGCACAGGCCTGCATGGCCACCACGGCCTCGATGCTCATGGGCATGTAGATGATGACGCGATCACCCTTGGTCACGCCCAAGGATTTCAGGCCATTGGCAAACTGTCCCACCAGACGCGCCAGCTCGGCATAACTAAGGCGGCGCACCGTCCCGTTGTCGGACTCGAAGATCAACGCAATCTTGTTGGCCAACAGTGGCAGGTGACGGTCAATACAGTTGAAGGAAACATTGAGTTCCCCATCGTGAAACCAGCGGTAGAAAGGCGCCTTGCTTTCATCCAGTACCTGTGTAAAAGGCGTGTGCCAGGTCAGACTCTCGCGCGCAAGACGGGCCCAGAAGCCTTCGTAATCACTTTCGGCCTGTTCGCACAATGCGCTGTAAGCCTCCATGCCGGGCACATTGGCGCGTCGACGAAAATCATCCGGCACCGGAAAAACACGACTTTCCACCAGAATGGAATCAATAGAGCTCATCTGTGTCTCCTTGGCAGGCACCGTCATTTTTCCTGCGGCGCCTGCATTATTTTCCGTTTTCCCGATGCCAGCCGACCGATCTTCGCAAATCCGTCAAGGGGACTGACACGGCACCCTGCAGTAGTGGTTGTTTTCTATCTTATCTGCACCGGCGCAAAGATTTCATACCAGGGCAGAGTGGGGATGATGCCCGGATTCTTGAGCGGAATCAGCGGCTTTTCCAATCGCATCAGCGATGTGTTCTTGTCGACCATTGCAGCAGATCATTCATGGCCACTGCCACATCCTTCCCGGCGATGCTGCTGCCGGCAGCATGACAGCGTCTGCCGGTAAAGCCTCCTCGCCCCTGTAAAAAGCCCGTCATGAAGACGGGCGTTTTACAGCGCATGTTTAGCATCAGGACTCTGTCGGATAGCGACCACGCCAGTATTCAAAGCCACCATCCAGACTGTAGACCTCCGCAAACCCCTTCTCTGCGAGCCAGGCCGCTGCGCCCTGACTGGAGTTGCCGTGATAGCAATAGACCAGCACGGGACGCGACTTGTCAGCCGCCTCGATAAAACCCTGCACAGACTGGCTATCCAGCAGCACCGCCCCCATGAGGCGGGCAGCCGCATAGGACTGGGCATCACGCACATCGACAATCGCAGGCTCACGTTCGGCAATCAGTTGCGCCGCCGCCTCTGGCGCCATGCGCTGCCATGTCATTCCTGATCCCCCTTGTCGCTGCGTACACGTTCACCACGGACAGGGGGAATATCGGTCAACAGGTTTTCTTCCGGATATTTGCTGGGCAGTTTGCGCCCTATGGCCTCTTCAATCTTGGGAATCATGAAGGCATCGTCCTCACAGGCAAAACTCACGCTGGTACCGCTGGTGCCGGCACGGCCTGTTCGCCCTATGCGATGCACATAGTCATCGGTTTGCTCGGGCAGGGTGAAATTCACCACATGGCTCACGCCATCCACATGAATGCCACGCCCGGCCACATCAGTGGCTACCAGCACCTTGATTTTGCCGGCCCGGAAATTCTCCAGCGTCTTCACGCGCTTGTCCTGCGGCACATCACCAGAAAGCAGGGCGCAGGAAATACGGTGGTCACGGAGCATTTCCGAAAGCTTGCGGGTCTGGTCACGGCGATTGGCAAAGACCATCACGCGCTCCAGATTGTTTTGCACGATCAGGTTGTAGAGCAGTTTGTATTTGTCTTCGGTGGTGGTGATATAGACCAGCTGCTCCACATTTTCTGTGGTCACGCTTTCCGGCTCTATCTCCACCTTGACGGCGTTATAGGTCCACTGTTCGGAAAGATTGATCACATCGCGCGTGAACGTGGCCGAAAAAAGCAGCGTCTGCCGGCTGGTTTTGGGTGGAGTCAGACGCACGATGCGCTTTACATCCGGAATGAAGCCCATGTCCAGCATGCGGTCAGCTTCATCAATCACCAGCGTTTCCACGCGATCCAGATAGATATCCTGCTTGCCGGCAAAATCGATCAGACGACCCGGTGTCGCCACCACGATATCCACAAACTCCTCTGTGAGTTGCTTGCGCTGCTTGTCGTAATCCATACCGCCCAGCACGGTGACAATCTTGAGATCGGTGTATTTGGCCAGGGACTGGGCATCCTTGGCGATCTGCATGGCCAGCTCGCGCGTGGGCGCCAGAATGAGCGCGCGCGGCTCCCCGGTATAACGCTCTTCATCCGCTGGATTTTTCAGCAGATCGGTGAGAATGGTCAGCAAGAATGCTGCCGTCTTGCCGGTTCCGGTCTGGGCGCGCCCGATGGCATCATGACCGCCCAGCGTGAACTTCAACACACGTTGCTGGATGGGCGTGCAGTACTGGAAACCAAGATCAGCGATGGCATGCAGCACCGGCGCAGGCAGTCTCAGTTCGGCAAAAGGCAGCTTGCCCTCCTCTTTCGGGACGCTGCTGCTGTAGGCGGCGGCATCCCAGCCGGTCGGGTCGTAATCAAAACGGTCGTTACTCACAGACAATGAACTCACAAAGAGGCGGGAACAACAGGAGCGCCGGGGGCAGATACAGCACCCAGCAGGAATCGCGCCGCATCAAGTGATGTGCGCGCCGGATCTTCTTCCATGGGAATGTGGCCCAACTCCTCATACATGACGAGTTGGCTGCCGCTGATATCCCGATGGAAAAATGCAGCATGCTCCGGGGGAATCCATGTATCCCTTTCGCCCCAGAGTATCAGTGTCGGCACCTTGATTTCCGTGATACCGGCGCCAGTGAAATCGAGACGACTGACCAGATCGGAAACCGCCGGGCGGGCATCTTCGCGGCGCATCATGTCGTGATAACGCTGGATTTGTGCATCAGTGACATTCTCAGGATGTCCGTACACATCACGCACGCTTTGCGCCACGATGAAGCGCGGCGACAAATGTGCAGTGATGTCGCGCAGCACCGGTGTTTTCATCAGCTGCACAGGCAGCGGAGACGGCATGGGATAGCCCGCTGCATCCACCAGAATGAGTTTTTTCACCTGCCCGGGATGACGCAAGGCGTAATTCCAGGCGACGTAGCCCCCCAGAGAATTTCCACCGAGATAAAACTGCGACAGCCCCAGCTTGGGCACCAGCGCATCCATGAAGTTCTGCAACTCTTCCGGCGACATGGTGCGCCCCGGCAAGGGTCCGGTAACGGCAAAGGGCGCCATATCCACAGCGATGACACGAAAATGTGGTGACAAGCGTGCCCGCCAACCATCCCAGGTATCGGCAGAGGCGGCAAAACCGTGCAACAAGAGCAAGGGCTCGCCCTGCCCGGACTCCTTGACGCGCACCTGCGCCCCCAGCACATCGATGAACGCTGCGCCTTCACCATATTTTTCTCGCAAGTCCACCGCCGGAATATCCGTCAGACCCAGATAATCCCGTCCGAAAAACATGGCCACCACGAGTAGCGCCAGCGCAATGGCCAGTTTTTTCATGCTCAGTGTTCCTTCACGAAGCGCTCGCGCTCAAAGCGTATGCGCGGATGATAAATGCCGTCGGGAGCACGCTTGCCACACCCCACCACCATGACCACGAAACTGTCACCGGAAAGTCTGAGCAGGCGGCGGACACGATGCTCATCGAAGCCCTCCATGGGGCAGGTGTCAAAGCCATGGGCACGCATGGCCAGCATGAAATTTTCGGATGCCAGCGCCACTGTCTTGGCCGCCCATACGCGCATATCGGCATGCGTGAAGGGGCCGCGCGGCACCGCACGCTTCATGCCGGCAACAGCCGCAACAGCCCGCTTGCCCAGACCAAAAACATTAAGTGGTCCCTGCGTGTAATGAATCTTGGCGAATTTGCGATAGTAATTGTCCACGATTTTCGGCATGGCCGTTTCCAGCGGCCAGGCATCCAGCATCATGTCGCTGTGCTCGTGCCAGGTATCCAGACGCGCGACAATCACCACCAGTGCCTTGGCGGTCGTTGCCGCATTCTGGGCCAGGCAGGCATCGGCCAGCTCCTTTTGCAGGGCCGGGGTTTTCACCACATGGAATTCCCAAGGCTGCAAGTTGGACGAGTTGGGGGCCAGCAGCGCCATATCGATGCAATCGTTGACAACCTCATCCGGCACCGGCGTGTCGTCAAACTTGCGTACGGAGCGGCGGCTTTGCACCACTTTGCGGAACTCTTCGACATCAATCTGTGGGGCGGTCTCGAGATAGCGCTTTTTGGTTGTAGTCATGAATGGATTCCGGACAGCGTATAAAACGGGAAAGTGCGCGACTCAGAGCGGCTGCACATCTTCGGCCTGCAGGCCCTTCTCTCCCTTCATCACCACGAACTCCACCTTCTGGCCTTCACGCAGGGTGCGATGCCCCTCGCCGCGAATGGAGCGGTAGTGCACAAAAACATCATCACCCTGGGCCCGCGTGATGAAGCCGAAACCCTTGGTGGCATTGAACCACTTCACCAAGCCTTGCTCGCGTGGCCCCTTAACTCGGGCCGGCAGGGGCGGCAATGCCATCACCAGCATGATCAGTGCAGGCAGGAAAACCAGCGACAACAGCGGCAGCCAGAAATCAGGCTCGACAGGAATCACAGGAGATACCGCCACTTCCATGGCGGTAACGGTGGCAATCCCGACAACAAAGAATGTCAGCGCCAGATGCACCGGTTTGCGCTTTTTCAAATTGCGCGAGCACCAGTAGAAAAGCGGTGACACGGCAAGACTGGCTATCCCGAGCAGGTAAATGAAGTACAAAGGCGAGGCCGACTTTTCCAGCGGCACCGGCATGGCACGGAACCAGGATTCTGGCGTCAGCATCATCACCGCACCATTGATGGCAGAGCCCAGGGCCAGCGCGATGTAGATGAGCACAATGACGTGTTTCTTTTTCATTGAAGATGTCCTTGAACGCCTGATGGGCGAAAACCGGAAGATGTCGAGGCCGGCAAAATGCGTAACCCGGTCATACCCTTGACCGCCTGAAAACCAGCGCCCAAGCTTACGCATTTCAAGCACTTGTTTCCATTAGGCTTATACGCATGACAAGGCCCTCCTGGCGGCGTCTTTCCGGGATGGCCGAAGCCGGCAACCTGCTGGCAAACTGCCATCCCTCCGACCCGTTTTTACACCCCGTCTTCCTGCAGGCGCTGGAGGACTCCGGTGCTGTGGGACCAGGCAGCACCTGGCAAATCTGCCACCTGTTGTTTGAGCGTGATGGCCGTGCCTGCGCCCTGCTTCCCCTCTACCGCAAACAGGACTCACGCGGCGAATATGTTTTCGACCATGCCTGGGCGGGCGCCTATGAACGCCACGGCCTGAGCTATTACCCCAAGCTTCTGTCTGCCATTCCCTTCACACCTGTTCCCGGACCCCGCCTGCTGCTGGCTGATGGCGAAGAGGCATCCTTCTGGATACCGCTGGTGCTGGAGGCCGTAAAGGCTGAATGCGGTCTTCAGGATGCCTCTGGCTGGCATGGCCTGTTTGTGGAAAAAGAATGGCTGACGCCCGCAGCAGCAGGACTGGCCCTGCGCGAAGGCTGCCGGTTTCACTGGGAAAACCGGGGCTATGCCAGCTTCGACGACTTCCTGGCCACGCTGACCAGCAAAAAACGCAAAGACTTGCGCCGTGAGCGACGCCATCTGCAGGAAGCCGGCGTGGAGTGCCAGCGCCTGGTGGGCAAGGCCATCAGTGCAACAGACTGGGATTTCTTCTGGGCCTGTTACCAGCAGACCTATTTCGAGCACGGCCAGTACCCCTATCTCAGTCGCGACTTCTTCCGACTGCTGGCAAGCCGTCAGGCAGAAGACTTGATGCTGGTCATTGCTCGTGATGCCGACGGCCCCCTGGCCAGTGCCCTGTTTTTCCACAAGGGCACTACGCTGTACGGCCGCTACTGGGGCTGCCTGCGCCGCGCGGACGGACTGCACTTCGAGGTCTGCTACTACCAGGGCATGGAATTCTGCATGGAGCACGGACTAGGAGATTTCGACCCCGGCACCCAGGGCGAGCACAAGCTCTTGCGTGGCTTTGCACCCCGCCTCACCCACTCACTGCACTGGCTGGCGCAGCCCGAATTCCAGCACGCCATTCAACGCTTCGTTGAGGAAGAAAGCGTGTCCGTACGCCACTATGCCGATAGCGCAGCCAGCGTGCTGCCGTATCGACAAGACAACACAAGCGAAGAAAACCGGGAAGGAAAAAATAGAAAAACATGACAAGAATGCATCTCGCATCCGTCATGAAAGAAAGGAAAGGATGAAAAAACAAAGCCCCGCTTTTTATCGCGGGGCTTTGTCAGGTTTTCAGTCGATCGCCTGGACGTCTTCGGCCTGAAAGCCCTTCTGGCCTTTCACCACGGTGAATTCGACCTTCTGGCCGTCCTTCAGCGAGCGATGGCCATCGCCACGAATTGCGCGGAAGTGCACGAACACATCTTCACCACCCGGACGCTGGATAAAGCCAAAACCCTTGGCATCGTTGAACCACTTGACGGTGCCCTGTTCACGATTGGACATGTTGCAATAACCTCGAACTAATTCAGACCGCCGCTGAAGCATCCCATCCACAGCAACCGCCTGTATGAACATCCGGTTCGTGATAGTTGTTACAACGGAACGGCCCGATTAGACACGGAATGCAAGCACCTTGCAATCGTCCGGAATCCGGTCTTCATGCGGCTGTCATGAAGCAAAAAAGCCGCACCGATGCAGGGCATTTCATGCCGCAAGCCTGGGCATGGGACAGTCCAGCAAGGCAGCAACTACCCGCAACAACTCATACTCGTCCAGCCTCACTTCGGCATCCGCCAATACGGCTGTCGCCGCCAACTCCAGCACATGCTTTTTATCCTGCAGGGACAGGCCCGCCAGCACCTGCATGCCCATCGCCAGCTGGGAAAGACGCGTCAATCCCGGAGCCGGCAAGGCCGGGGGTTGCGCACAAACCGTGCGCATGAGCCGGCGAAAGGTGAGCTCCAACTTCTCGCCCTCCATGCCCCCCGTGCGCAGGAAGGTCGCCACAACAATCGCAATCAACGGCATGCATTGCTGCAGTCGCACCGACCGGGCCTTGGGCGCCACATGCAATTGCTTGCGCAGCAACATGAGCAAGGCAAATTCAAAACTGCTTAGCCGGCGATCCAGATGTGCGAATGCCTGCAAGCGCGCAAGAAATTCGCGCTGGACAGGAATATCCAGCAGCAACAGTCGAGGCAGGGCCAGCTCCGTCAAGGGCAAGGCATAACAGAGATCCAGCCCTTCCAGCAGACGGAAAATTTCAGCCACACGCTCCACAAGATCGGGCTCCTGCCTGTGCAGGAAATTGCGCATCATTTCTGGCGTAGCCGCACTCTGACGCGCCAGCAGCGCATACAGCAAAGCCTGCGCACCACGACTGGTCTGCAGCGCCTCTTGCACGCCGGCCGGCAAACGGCGATGCAGTTCACGCGCCGAATCCAGCTCCTCTGGACGCACCGTGCCGGCTCGCGCCACCAATGCGGCCGCCGGAGCAAGCATCTGCTGCAGCTCAGTGGCCGCCGGCGCTGCCGGATCAAGCAAATAAGGAATGGGCGGCAGATCTTTTGCCTTTTCCACCAGAGGGAGGTCATGAACTGCCGCTACAGTCGCCGCTGTCTCCTTCTGTCGGCGCTGCTCGCGCTGACGCACACGGTCGCGGACCAGATAGTGTTTGCCCAAAACGGCTATGCGCTCATCCAGCGGTGGATGGGTGGCAAACAGCGAAGAAAAATCCAGCGTCTCGCCAAAGCACATATGACTCATGGACTCGGCGCGGATATTACCGAGCCAGGAGCCCTCGCTGGCATGTTTGATCTTCATGAGCGCCGAAGCCAGACCATCGGGATTGCGTGTGAACTGCACGCTGGAGGCGTCCGCCAGAAACTCGCGCTGACGGGAAACCGCCGCCTTGATCAGACGACCGAAGAAAAGCCCCAAGGCCCCCACGAGCCAGAGCATGAGCCCGATGGCGATCAGATGCGGGGAGAAGCCGCGATGGCGCCGGGATGAAACGCTTGAACCACCAAAGTCGGCGCCCACCCGCATCAGGAAGCCACCAATCTGGCCGATGGCCAGAATGCCGGCCAGCAAGGCCATGAGACGGATATTGAGGCGCATGTCGCCATTGAGGATGTGGCTGAACTCATGCCCCACCACCGCCTGCATTTCATCACGACTGAAGGTCTCCAGCGCGCCTGCCGTCACCACCATCACGGTCTCGTCCATATTGAGACCGGCAACGAAAGCATTGATGCCGTATTCACGATCCATCACATACAACACCGGCGATGGCACTCCGGAAGCAATGGCCATTTCCGCCACCACATTGATGAACTGGCGCTCCTTTATATCGCCCGTGGCGAAATCCAGCCGGCGCCCGCCCATCATTTCAGCAATGGCCTGACCGCCGCCGCGCAGGCGCAGATATTCCAGCAGGCTGCCGCCAGCAACCACAAAGAGCACCGCCATCACAGCTTGCGCGGACCAGTCATGCCAGTACCAATGGCCGTGAGCCGCATTCACCAAACGACCCAGCGCGAACAAACCGCTATTGACCGCAGCAATCGTGAGTAAAACTGCCAGCGTGAAATACACAAGCAAACGCCCGGTCTGACGCCGGGCGTTTGCCTGATGCTCAAAAAAGTTCATGTATGTACAGCCGCGTGGAAATTAAAAAACCACCTTGACAGGTTTACGCGCCTCGACATCCGGCATTTCCAGCTGTGCAGCCTGAGCGAAACCAAAAGCGCCCGCCACGAAAAAATTGGGAAACTTCTCGCGCTGAATGTTGTACTCCATGACGGCATCATTGAATGCCTGGCGGGCAAAGCCGACACGGTTTTCCGTGGAGGACAGCTCTTCCATCAGTTGCTGCACAGTCTGGTTGGCTTTGAGATCCGGATAGGCCTCGGCCACGGCCAGCATGCGCCCAAGAGACGCGCCGAGAATGCCCTCGGCCTTACCGAGATTCCCCACCAGCAAGGCACTGTCTGGCGCTGCCGCCACCGCTTTTGCAGCGATTGCCGCCTCATTACGCGCCGCAATCACGCTGGTCAGTGTTGCCTGCTCATGCGTCATATACGCCTTGGCTGCTTCCACCAGATTGGGAATCAGCTCATAACGCCGCTGCAGCTGCACATCGATCTGGGCGTAGGCGTTCTTGAAGCGGTTACGCAAGCTCACCAGGCCGTTGAAGATGCCCACGAAGTAGAGGCCTATGGCCACCAGCACCGCGAGAAAAAGCAGCAAACCGATCATGCGGGGTTTCTCCCTGAAAGCCCTGTCACCCGGCCGGGACAGGCACGGCCGGAAAATAACAGCGCGAGGCAGTGACGCCTAGCGTGTAAATACACAGAGGGACAAAAGGGACTGTGAAATGCCGAATGGTTGGTAGCTGACGGGCGATAGCTGCCAGCAGACCCAAGCCCGTGCAAGGGTCGCTCGCGCCATGCAAGGCAAAAGCCGGCGACACCATCGCTGCCAAGTGCACAGCCACCAGGCCGGCCCGCCGCAGGGCCGAGGCACCGCCGCCTGTCAGACCAGATCGATGCGGAAGTAGTGATCCACCAGCAAGAGCAGGAAAAGCAGGAAAAGATAGGTGATGGAATAGCCGAAGGTCTTCATGGGCACCTTCGGATCGTTGCGGAACTTGAGCTTGATGGCATAGCCCAGAAAGATGGCGCCGAGCACGCTGGAGCCCGCCAGATATATGACTCCGCTCATGCCGGTGAGATAGGGCAACAGCGCCGTCAGCAGCAGGATGACGGTGTAAAGCAGCACCGAGGTTTTGGTGAAGTCGAGGCCGTGCGTGACCGGCAACATGGGAATATCGGCCTTGGCATATTCATCGCGGCGGTGAATGGCCAGCGCCCAGAAATGCGGTGGCGTCCACGCAAAAATGATGAGCACCAGCAAGAGCGCATGCGGATGTACTTCACCGGTCACCGCGGTCCAGCCCAGCAGCGGCGGAATGGCGCCAGCGAGGCCACCAATCACGATATTCTGCGGCGTCGCGCGCTTGAGCCAGAGCGTGTAGACGAAGGCATAACCGACGATGCCGAAGAAGGTCAGCACAGCCGTCAGACGATTGATGAAGACGTCCAGAATGAACAGGGACAGCACGCACAGGACGGCGGCAAAAAACAGCGCGGCACGTGTATTCACGCGCCCTTCCACCAGCGGACGGTTCTGTGTGCGCGCCATGATGGCGTCAATGCGCTGGTCCATGACCTGGTTCACGACAGCCGACGCCATCATGGACAAGGCCAGACCCAAGGAGCCCAGAATCAGCACGCGCAAGGGCACCATGCCCGGCGTAGCCAGGAACATGCCGATGACAGCTGTCACCATCAACAGGGCCACTACACCGGGCTTGGTCAACTCCCAGTAAGCGCGCCACAAGGGCTTTTCCACGATGGGCTTTTCCACAAGAGTGGTCATGATCTTTTACGCTCCGGGCGTGACGGCTGGCGGCCACGATGAGGGGGACGTGCAGCAGCTTTGGCCACGCGCGGTGCGCACTCCTGACTCAGACTGAAAGTCAGCGCCACCAGCACCTGCAGCAGCAGCAAAGCCACCACGTTGTGTGCCACCGCCACGGACAGCGGCAGATGCAACACGATATTGGCAATCCCCAGACCCAGTTGCACGCCAAGTACAACCAGCAATAGCCAGGCAAAGCGGCGATAACGGCCGGCACCGCGCGCCAGCAAGAGTAGAGCCAGCACGAGCAGCACGGCGGCTGTCACCATGGCGCCAATACGATGGCTGACATGAATGGTAAGTTTGGCAGCCGCGTCCAGATGCGGGGCAAACTCAAAGCTGGTGCCTTCGTAAGTGTGGATGGCGAAGGCTTCGGGGAAATCCAGCCATTGCTGCCAGCCCGGTTGGCAGACAGGCAATTCGATACAGACCGTGGCGGCATAGTTGGAGGCAGTCCAGCCGCCGAGTGCAATCTGCAGCACCAGCACAATCAGAGCGAACACCACCAGCGGCAAGAGCTTGCGGGCGGCCACATTGCCGCTGCTGCGCAGGAAAGGCGACAGACGCAAGGCCAGCAGGAACAGGGTGGTGAACGTAGCAAAGCCGAAAAGCAGATGCCCGGTGACCACCGGCGGAAAAAGCTTCATGGTCACGGTCCAGGCACCGAAGGCGCCCTGCAGGCAAACCAGCAATAGCAGGAAAACCGCATGCTTGACCGGCACATCCTTTTCACGGCGCGCGGCAAAAATCGCAAACCCCGCCATGGCGATGCAGAGCAGGCCTATGGTCTTGGCGAAATGCCGGTGAATCATTTCCGGCCAGGCTTTGGCCGCGACCAAGGGCTGCTCAGGATAGAGCTGATGCGCACGCGCAATGGCCTGCTCTGACAGCGGCACCGTGATGGAGCCATAGCAGGTCGGCCAGTCCGGGCAACCGAGGCCGGCATCGGCAAGCCGTGTCCAGGCGCCCAGCGCCACCACGATAGCCGTCATCAGCACCGCGATCACGGCTAGCCGTGTCAGCCAGAGTCGCGCCGGACTCATCGGGGGGAATTTCGAGTTAGCCAATTCGGGAGTTCTTCAGCATTTTTCGCAGGTCATCAAGCGCGTCCTCTGCCTTGATGATGGAGGTTTTCTCATCCGCTTCCGGCGGATAAGTCAGCATGATCCAGCCCATGGGATCCATCAGGTACAGCAGCCCGGCCTGACTGGCCGGGGCATGGCCCGCCGCCGGCGCCATCACCTTGTCGACCTGCGCAGCAGATGCCTCGACGCGCAGGAAGCCGGCAAACTCATTTTGCAGCAAGGTTTCCGTTTCTGCCGCCACCGGGCCGGTCACTACCAGCACAGCACGCAGACGATCGCCTTCCTTGCCCAAAGCCAAGGGGGACTGACGCATCTGGAACAGGCGGTTGCGGCAAGCGGCGGCGCAATCGGCGGGCAACACATAGAGCATCCACCAGCTGTCCTTGGCAAAAGCCGCATCCAGCGCCTTGCCGGCGGCATCACGCGCCTGTAAGCCGGCAAAAGCCAGCGGCGGCTGCAAGAGCTGGCCCTTGTTGGTTTCCCCGCCCTTGTACCAGTGCTGCTTGTAAGCAAATTCACCCACCACAAAGGGAATGACGAAGCTGGCCAGCAATAGCAGCAGCAGAATCCTGTTCTTGCGAGCCTGGGCCGGACTGGACGGGTTCGCTGAAATCTTTTCGCTCATCGTTTCGACGCCCGCTCTTGCGCAGGTTCACGACTATCAGCACCACC
>JACCDZ010092944.1_pt1 | contig 12764 bp, 13 predicted proteins | sample 7449551 | NCBI WGS metagenome assembly JACCDZ01 (sample SAMN15323452, study PRJNA562643) | freshwater metagenome | isolation source: river surface water | place: USA:Blue River Watershed | collected 2017-08-18
ACTACATCTACGCCAAGGCAAAGTTCGACGCACTCCGACCGAACCCGACAGGGTCTCCTCTTGAGGGCGTCAAAGCTGAATATGTCAAAGCACTGAATAACATGTATGACGTGGGAATGGGGACCCCATATTCCCGTGCTGTCATAGATGTCATCCCTGACCTCTCCTGCGGAGACCAGACAGGAAGTCAGTTGACTTGTGCCGTAATCCCAGGTATATCCGTCGGAATATGAGCGCCGTAGCCCAAGCCACAGACACCTGTCACGTTTCATCGCTCCACGGGTCAGCAGCCCACGGAGCATTGCAGCTAGCTGTTGCAGCCAGCGTTGTCACCGGGGTGTCGAGAGATGCCCCGGTGGCGGTTGCCGCAGCAGTGGCTCCGGGCTCCGGAACAAACTTGGCCGCCACACCGAACAAGGTGTGGCGGCTCACCGTCGGACAATCCGCATACATAGGTGTGAATCCGAGCCGTGCCAGACTGGTCGTGAACAACGACGGAGGCGTGGCGTATGTGAAGTATATCGGACCGACAGATACGCCAACAGCCGCTACGGCTGCGAACACGCACATAACGGTCCCAGCAGGCGCTCTGTATGAAGAGCCAATGCCAATCTGGTCGGGACAAATTGTCGTCTCGAATGACACGTCAACGGTAACAATCGTAACCGAACTCAGCTACGCATGAAATGGACGCACAGACTCTCGGACTACTGGCGGGCATCGCTGCAGCGATTAAGGGTCTGGCCATTGCGGCTCCGGGTCTCTTCGAGTCCATCAGGGCTATCCTGCAGTCCCTGCACCAAAAGTCCGTCGCCAGAAATCTCAAAGCGCTTCACAGCATTTATGAGTCAATGGAGAGGGCTGAAGACGCGGGGTCAACCCGCACTATTATTTTTGGCGCACACAACGGCGGTGGGAAACCAAGACCTGGCTCCCCCTTTTACACATCAGCTTTGCATTGGCACGTCCCAGACTCCAAGTTTGAAAGAGCTAGAGCATACCAAAACGTCAGCGTTGACGCCGCGTATGTCAACATGCTACTGGAAATCCAGCGAACTGTATACCTACGGTTCGACGTGGGAACAATGGAGCGTGGACTGCTGCAACGATACTACGAAGCTGAGGGAGTATGCGACGCTGTTATTGTGTTTCTCGCTACTCGCGATAACACGATATTTTACATGAGCTTCTGCCGCTTTGAAGGGAAGTTCACGGATAATCAGATCACGGACCTGAACCTCATCGCGAACTCCATCGCCACAGAGATCAAGAGCACATAACAAATACTATGCCACTTTATACAACGTCTTCAGGAGGCGGCACACCGCTTGCGCGTGGAGCCGCTATACTACCCGGATACTACAGTCCGGCGCGATTGGTGCAAGACGGGTCCTTCCTGAACACCACCGGCGTGGCGATTGGTGGCGCTGTAACTATCGACTGCGGGATAACTGGGGGCAATCAGGCACGACTCGTGTCTTTGCCCGGAACACTACCCGCTGGAGTAGAGGGGTGTTTTCAATACATGCAGGAAGGGGGCGGGCTGGTGATGATTGGCCTAGCATACTTGGACGCGAGCGACACCGGCGTGGCTGCTGTGTTTTACAAGAATACGGAAAGCGTGGCGTTGACAATGCGACTGGTTACGGCGGCGTCCGGGGTGGATACAGGACTGGTGGCAGGGACGGTGCGGACAGTGTTTGGTTCCGGATCCGCCATGCTGGCATCTCCGACATGGTTGTGTTTGGAAAAGTCCGGGACGACTTATACCGTTAAGTGGAGCACTGACGGTCTTGGCTGGACATCCGGGTTCACAGCTACAGTAGCTGGAACACCGACAAAGATAGCGGCGGGGCAGGTAGCACGGCTGGGTGGCGCGTCCGATACAACTTTTTCCAGGTTGGCACTGCACTACTTGGCAGTTAGATAGCAACATAACAAATACTATGCCACTTTATACGACATCTTCAGGAGGCGGCGGTGGCGGGGGGACCGGCCCAGCCGGACCAACCGGCCCAGCCGGGCCAACCGGGCCAACCGGGCCAACCGGGCCAGCTCAGTTCGTCCTGAATGGCGAGTTTGACGGCGGCGGCAGCGTTATTCCTCCCGGACTGAGCGCACGGCTGCGGGTTCCCTATACCGGGACCATCGCCAGCGCTCACTTGTGGGACCTCGACGGCAACACCGGTTCGCTGGTGGTCGATGTCTGCCGGGACAGTGACGCCGCGTATCCCCCTACTTCCGGGGACAGCATCACGGGGGGGAATCCTATCACTATTTCCAGTGCCCGGAAAGTGAACATGACCACCCTAACCGGCTGGACCACCGCTGTGACTGCCGGGGACTTCATCGCTGTTAGTGTTACCAGCGCCACCACCATCACCCGTGCCGCACTGCAACTCGTAATCAACCGCACAGTATGATCACTCAGGTCCAAAACAAAACAGTCAACAGCGGTGCCACCTCAGTAACCTCTCAGGCCATTACTTTTGATGCCACGCCTACAGCGGGGAATTACGTTTTTCTGGCGGTGGGAAGTAACGGGTTTTTTAACGTGGTGGGCTCGGGCATTGAATGGGACTTCACTTCTCTGCCTAATACTGCGGGAGGGTCCCGCGTAATCACTCTGCTGGTGGGGAAGGTTTACAGCGGAGCGTCTGCCACGGTGACGGTCTATCCGGATGCTTCCTCCGTGGTGGCAATCTCCGCGCTGGAGCTGAACTGCGGCGGACTGCTTTCTCTGGATGGCCAGCGCTGGGCCCATGCGGCCAGCGGCACGGCGTTAAGCTCCGGAGCCGGGAGGCAGATTTCCGGGGATGGTCTCATGATAGCGGCTTTCCGCAGCTCCCTGTCTGGAGGTGCGACCTTCAGCGCCGCCAGCCCGGCAGGCCTCAGCACTATGGTGCAGACGGCGGGGACGCTGGGCAACACGTCCAATAATTCCGTGGCCATCGCATGGATGGCAGCCGCCCCTGCTGGAGGTGCGCTGACCGCTGCCTGCACCGCCAGCGGCACCGCACTCTGGGACGCCGTGCAGGCAACCTATCGCGTCATGACTCCGGCAGCTACACCACCACCTCGTGCGCGACTTTGGGTGTGATACCTATATAGAAATGTCGCTTGTATGTCGTCATCGGTAGTGATACGCACAGAGACCCGCACAACGCGGATAACAACATAAAGACCATGAAAACACAAGGAAGACTATCGGGGTATAAGACGTACATCGCAGCCGGTCTTGGTGCCCTCGGCGCCATCGCAGCCTACTTTACTGGGGACGCAACGCTCATGGAGACTATCAGCAACGTCATGACATTCGTGACTGCCGGGTTCCTCCGTAACGGTGTAGCCAAACTGTGAACTCGATCCTCCGGGCGGTAGCGTCGTACCTTGAAGCTAAGGTGCTGAAGCTGCAGTTCCAGTGGGCTTCCGAATTTCGGAAAGCTCAGGTAGCACTACACGATCTCGACTATGAAATACTCTCAGCTTCTACTGATCCCAGCGTATCTGACGCTCAGCGCCTGTGCCTCGAAGCCAAGCGCAAAGCCACTCGCGAGTGGATCGAACTTCTCCGTGCCCAGCAAATTCACGGTCCCGGCAGGGACGAAGGTGTCAAGCCCTGACACCACTCTTACTGTGGACGTAACGGTTCTCACAGAGGAGTGGATCCAAACTCAAAAGGCCATTGGTCTACTCAAATGAGCTTCCTCAACACCGGGCGAGCATGGAGCCCTGCGGGATTTGATACGTATCTGCGGACATTGAAGCGACCAAAGTGGGTGCGCGGAATCACGGTGCATCACACGGCAGAGCCATCACTGCAGATGAGGCCACAAGGCCACACGGCACAACTCATCGAGAATATCCGGTATGGCTACGTGCATGATCGCGGGTGGTCTTCTGGACCACACCTGTTCCCGGATGACACCGGGCACATATGGGGCATGACACCTCTCACGGAACCGGGGACTCATGCCCGGTCGTTCAACGCGACGCATATCGGAATTGAGGTGCTCGGTGATTACGACAGCGAGGACCCAAAGACTGGCCGGGGACTTAACGCATGGCTGACGGCAGCGAGTGCAGTGCGGTCTCTTCAAAAGTGGTTGGGGCTCCCGAAGACGGCATTTAACTTCCACCGTGATGACCCGAAGACAACGAAGACTTGCCCGGGGAAGAAGGTCACGCATGAATGGTTCCTGAAGCTCATTGATGAAGCCGCGACGCTGACGCATCCGCCTGACCCTCCGGAGTACGTGAACGTGGCGAAGTTCGCTGAAGGACATGGGCGCACTGAGATGCCCCGGCGGGAAGGCAAGGACGTGTTCATCGGATCGTGGCGCCTGGAGACATGGCGATACAGTGAGACGACTGGAACTGAGGCGATACGAAGCGAGCTTGAAAGGTGGCTCGAATCGGTCTTGACTCCTCATGGCGGAGACGTTACTGTCTGATATGAGCTGTGAATCAACATGTAGTTGTGGCGGTGGTTGTGGGTGCGGACACCCGCAGACTCCCGGTGCGTCTGTCCCGTTCCGAATGAGTGATGTCACTGGGGCGCTGCAAGGCGTGGTCAGCACACTGCAATGGCTGAGGGGTTCAGGTCCTACGCTGGCACCAGTGGAATTATACCATGTCGTGACAACTGAGGTAGTGTTGCCGGACGGGATCCCTACTTACTTTGTCGGTGACGTGCTGTCAAAGCAACAGCTAGGAACGCAGTGCTTCTGGCTGAACAGGACTCGAAGCCTTGTGATCGCACCACCTCTCGCAGGGAACATAACACCACTGGAAGGTGAGGGTTCCCGGAAATTCAGCACTACGACACTCACTACGGGGAACCATACTATCGGTTTCACAGACCACGGAGCCACATCAGTGATGATAACTTGCACGCAGGCAATGTTCATCTCGGACACTGTTGACGGTCTTTCCGCTGCAAGCACCCGCATCGCGTGGCCAGCCAATGTCACCTACGCTGTAGGACGATACCCGGGCGAACCCCGCATTCCGGAGTTCTTCGTGTCTGTAGCCGCTGCTGCCTCACTCTCTAAAGCCTGGACTGAATAATGAGCAGCTTCATCCTACCTAGCGGAACATCGAGTTCCCCGGCACCTGCGCCACCAGTTATAAAGGGGGTTCGGAGAATCGGAGTTATGGCGGACGCCGGGGGTATCGCCACGTGGCGCGACTCTCTGGCGAACTTCCTGATGCAGCAAACCGAATTGATTATCCTTCCAGGAGATCAGAACTACGGAGCGAGCGCAGCGGATGTTGTCCCTAACAACGCGATCTTTGGGAGCTTCCCTGTCAAAGTCGTAGAGGGGAACCACGACATCGACTTTGACGGAGGCGTGGCTCTTCGGGCCAGATTCAACTCCCGCCCGGCGTCACCTCCCGGGCTACCCGGGTGCTACCATGATGTGCTGCTCGACGGCGCGGTGGATCTTGTTGTTCTCCAGAGCGGGAGAACCACCTCATGGGTCCAAACGGTTGTAGGTGGTGTCGGTATTGGGTCACCGATGCACACATGGTTTCTGAGTATTCTTCCGACGCTAACTGCACCTCATCTGGTCGTTGCGTTCCACCACCCGACGTGGGGTCCAGTGCTGAACGACACCGGCAGGGTATTCGAGACCACGCTCGACTGGCCGTGGCACACATACGGTGTGAAACTGGTCCTCAACGGCCACTCCCACCTGGCGTTTTCCGGGTCTAAACGCGGTGTCAAGTATCTTACGGCTGCGGCTACATATCATCAGAATGATAACCTCGACTCTACGCTTCACGGGGCGGATGAGGATGGCGCAGTGTTGGAGTGGGTGCAGGACAGCGGATACTCTGCTGCCATTCTGAACGTGACTGCCGGGGACTTATCGTATGAGTTTGTAGATCCGGACGGACGACCGATACCGGGGTCTGCTGGCAAATGCGGGATGCTGTCGATACCGTCGAGCCCCGAGACCTACGAAGTAGTCGGTCCGGAGACGGATGTTATCGAGGACTTCTCTGTGTGCTACACCGCCACTGTTCCGCATTACATTACCGCTGCGCATATAGCGACTATCGTCCCCGGGCAGGCAGATGTTATGCTCTACGTAGGATCTTCAAACGTAGAACTGACAACGATATCCTCTCTGGCAACGCTGAGGTATCAGCGCAAAGATATACTCCCAGCCATGCGTGGCGTTCTCGTCATGCCCGGACAACAAGTCAAATACCGCACGTGGGTCACGTACGGGGGCATAGCAGCCCGGGGTCTTGCAATTACCTTTGAGACGCGGAGTGTGTCATGATACGGAAGCGTAGGAGAGAGATACCATATCTGAACCCACGCGACGGGATACCCCGGCACCTCCACCACGCATGGGTCGGTAGTCGAAGCATACCCGAAGTCGAGGTTGAGTGCATGGCCACTTGGCATGGACAGGCACAAACATATCTCTGGGACGATACAGACACGCTTCGGGTCACAGGACCAAGCTACTACCCGCGCATGGCACCAACGCCGTCACACATGTCGGATATACTGCGGTATTTTATTCTGCTGAAGTGCGGCGGCGTGTGGTTGGATACCGATGTTGAGTGCTTGCGACCCGGGCTACTTGACGTTATATGCAATGACCCGGACATTGGGTTTGTGTTTTCAGACGAACTCCCGAATACGCCCGGGACTGCGTTCATTGGCTCGATACCCGGGCACCCTCTTGCCACCAAGCTGCTTCAGGCTATCGCCGAAAGTGACCCGAAACGCTGGGCGGATAGCCATGTTACAACAGGGCCACGACTATTCGCAGAGGTAGTGAACCCGATATTATCACGATTGCCTGGGGAGCGACACCCATATGGAACGCTATATCGTGACCTTGGCGTTCTCAGGATGAATAAAGAATTCATCTACCCAACGAACCCATGGCAGGGCGAGGAGTTTTATCGCAAGGATCACCCGCTGGCGTTCACGTATCACAAGTGTTCGTCGCTGTCAAAGAAACCAGAGGATGCTTTTACGGAGAGAACTGTGGACAACTACCCGGTACACGTGGTAACGCACTCCGAGTCTCCGTCGTTCCAGTCTAACAGGTGGAGGCATAGTGGGGCCAGGATCTTTGTATCTGCCACTACTCCTGGGAAGAAGCAGCGCGGGTGCGCCCTCGGCCATTTGGCTGCACTACGTGCAATAGACACCTTCCCGACGCTCGTCATCGAAGACGACGCTACGCCAACGGCCATTGGAAGTATGGTTACAATACCCAATGGGGCTGATCTTGTCTTTCTTGGGACGTCCACATGGACTGCCCCAAAAGAGGGTCCAGCGGAACAAGGCCAGCCGGACGTCAGGTGGCGTGGGCGCGGGTGGGTGAGCCCAAGTAACATGCTGTCAGATACTGCATGGCTGGTCTGTACCGAGGCTGGGCGAGACGCACGCATATCTGCGTGTGAACGGGCACTACGGTGTAGCACGGACAAGCCAGAGTCGCATCTCGATATGTCTTTTGTGCGGAGAGCGCCGGACAGCCTGGTGGTCTTTGCAAACAGGACTCCACGGTTCGTGCAGGCTTCGGAACCGAGTTCGACGTCCGCTAAGATAGGGGCGTGGACTGGACTCGCAGCGACTTACCAGGTGCAACGGACATACGCCAACGCTCCGGTAAGATTAGCTTTCCACAGCAAATTCCCATACTATGCGGGTGTAGCCCGATGGGTGTCCACACTCGCAGATAGCCTGAACCCACGGGTAGTGGAAGTCGTAGCCATACTCGTAGAGGAGGACATAGGCGACGTGGTGCTGCCGTCCGCCAGGAATATGGTGCGAGTCCGCGACTGGGATGGTGTCGCCGACGTGATAGTGACGTGGGGCGGTGAGCCGTCTGACGTTATAAAGAATTTTGGGATACCCATTATTGGCGTGAGCCATGGAGACGCCGCAGGCGCATGGCAGAAAAACGCCATAGCGGAAATGGAGCAGTGCTGCGCTGCTGTGGTCGGCGTTACCCGGACTGCGCACCACAACTACGTGTACAGTGGGGTCTCGACTGACAGCATTACGGCCCGGCACGCGGTTACAAAACCTTTCGAGAAGACACTACTGTTCCTCGGCAGGGCTGCGCACGACAAAAGACCGGAGGTAATCCCGGATGTCGTGGACATGCTGCCGGAGAACTGGGGGGCAGTTATCGTCGGGGATGACTGCGGGCTTCAAATACGTGACCACTCCCGTGTGCGGATTATCGGACCGTCAGATGACGTAGGGGCGTGGTACGACGTGGCCGACTGCGTGGTCATACCGTCATACTCCGAGGGGTTCTGCTACACGATGTTTGAGGCGTGGCTGGCTGGGGTTCCTGTCGTCTGCGGGTCGTGGCCCGTTCTACGTGAAATAGAGACGCTTGCTGGCGAGGAACTCGCTGAGAAGGTGGAGATACCAGGAGATCCTAAAGACTGGGCAAGCGCAGTTCTACGGGCGAAGGTGTCGGATAAAGCGTGGTCGCTAACCCGGACGGAGTTCAGTGCCGAAGCTATGGCCCGCAGGTGGGAAGATTACATAGTCTCTCTGGTGCGAAACACCCCTTGACTGCCCCATGTCAAGGTGTAGTTTTACCTATGACATCATGTGAAGACGGCATATTTCTCCCGGTTGTAGGAACTCGCAGTGGCTGCACAAACGCTGCAGGCGCTGTAGAGGAGCCGGGATGCGCAGCCATGGAGTATCCAGCGGTTACCGTTATGGGGGTGGTTCCAGTAAATGGGTCCACGTTCGAGCTGAAGGTTTCTCCGGTTGTCGGATTCCGCACAGGAAACTGGGTCGTTGTCGGCACTGGTGGTGGGACTAACCCATTCTACGCGCAGGTCACCGGCAAGACGGCAACGGGTCTCATGCTCCGAAACTCGATGCCCGACGGAACAACGATTCTGCGGAACCCCGCGCAAGGCTCGGACATACCGCAGTGCTCGGCAGTGGCCATCTGCAACGAGCCGCCGAACATCAGCGCTGATCCGATCACACGATGCACGCCGGACATGGCCATCCCGTCCGTTGGCGAGATCGTCAGTCTGGCTGGTCTCACGCGCAGTGACACGGTAGCCAACAGCGGAAAGTGTGCGCGGTTTGTCCACCGAGTCGGAACTGACGGAGTATCTGTGTGGGTTCCGGATCTCCCAGGGGCGACAGACGTGAACGGCAAGCGGCTCACGATTTACGACACGGCCACAAAGACTTTTAAGTGGCTTGACGCCGTGGCACCGGGTCTGTTGTCGGTCAGCACCGGCGGGTCGTTCACGACTACATCCTCACTCAACGGAATATCTTTGCCGCTCCCGACAGGCGGGACTCTCCCAACAGGGTCGGTATTGACCGTCTATGATCCGACCACAAAAGCGTGGTATCAGATGCCACCACCTCCGTCCGGCATGGTGAATCCATATCTGACATGGTCAACTACCGTTGGTGCCGTTGGCCCTGTATGGGCGTCACGGCCATCTACGCGGGGGCAGATTGCCAAGAAGCAGGCAGGCGCACCACCTACCATAAGTCTCACCATTCCTGTAGGGGAAACGTGGGATATTCGCGTTGACGCCGTAGCTGACTTGACTTTTGTAGGTGCAGGTCAGAATAAGTATTTTGAAATTCACATCGACGGTGCTGTTCCGGCATCTACACCGGATGGTGCGTCGCTTATCGGGGCAGAGCGTGACGGCCCGTTTTCTACGACCGCAATCGTAATGACACGGCTTGTGGGTAGAACGGCGCCTTACGTCTTTACACTGGCCTTGCGGACTGGAGACAATCCGTCGGCAGCTACCTGGGAGACCTCCAACGGTGTAGACTCTAACGGTGTAAACGTGATGTTCGTCTCTTGGCACGCCGTATGATAAAGATCGGAGGTCTCAGCGTTGAAGGGGATATCGGGTGGCCAAAGGGTGTAAACACCTTTGTGGAGCCGCACTTGCTACAACCAGGCGAGGCTTCCGATTGTTTCAACGTGTCCCGGGCGCCAGAGTCCGCAGCCTGGGCGCACCGTCCCGCCTTTCAAGTGAAGCAGTTCATGTGGGGGGTTGGTGCTGACCAGCAGTTATGGTCCGGTCCGCTGCAGGCTACCTGCTGCCAGTATGACTCGGACGTGCACTACGCCGTGCGTGGTGGCCGGATGTTTACTTTTGAGCCTACGTCTGCGGGCGTGTGGGTGGCACGGTGTGTTACGCGGGATGCGCTGCTGAGGTCTCGGGGGCAGGTGTGGCTAACTGGCGTTCCCGGCGGTGCCATTGCTAACGACGGGCGTAACCGCCCGGTGTATGGCCACCCCAAGTATGCCCAGCCGGTTGGTAACACGTTCACGGATATTCGGGCTGGTCGGGCTGGCGTATATACCCAGGGGCGTTTCTTTTACGTCACGACTGACGGCAAGTCGATACTGGCCTCGGACCTCGATAACCCGGTATCCATGCAGGAGGCAGTAGATACTAACGTGTATGGGTGGGACGCTCCGGAGCGGAAGGATGATATTCTCGCGCTCCACGCACACCGCGTCCTCAACAACGACGTGGAGCTTGGAGACCTCGTATTCTCAACAGGGACAAACGTCTACACCGTTGATACGCGGGGTGACCGTGGGTCATGGAGCACATCAAAACTCGGTCGTGTTCAGATGGCACTGCCGGACATATCCTTTGCCGGACCACGGGCGGCTGCGGTTGTCAACTCTAACATATTTTTCAGGGCAGCAGAGCCCGGCATGAATCTCTGCATGTTCAATCAGCTCGGCCAGCAATTCACGCAGGCAGACGCTTTCAGCGGACAGTTCCTTGAGGCGGACGCGTGGCTCAACGCCGATGGGACCGCGGTCAAAGACTGGACAGTAGTTGCTTCTTTCGGGTCGCTGGTTCTGGCTACCGGGGGGCCGCGAGTGACCGGCGACGGAACTATCTTCCACGCGTACATGCTGGCCTTTGAGGCCATAAAGGGAACTGCAGAAGGGCTGAAGTTCCAGGGAGTATGGACCGGACCACGGGTGCTTGACATATCCGTAGCCCGGAAAGGGAGGCATAGGGGTATGGTGGTCTGGGGGTTAACCGACACCGGGGACGTTATGGCGTGGGGTATGCATCCGAAATGCACGCACGATACTACGCACACGGGGGCACCAAAACAGATTCACTCTGCAGTGCTGTCTCGGGGGTATTACCACCAGTCCGCTTTTGCACCAAAGGAACCACAGACCCAGGAAATATTTCTCCGGGGTGGCGTCGGAAAAACCGACATCACACTCGCTCACCGCCTATCCTCGTATGGGAGATGGCAGTCAATACGAACACGCAGTATCAATGTACCAGCAGGAACAGTCGGACCATACAACTTTGGCAGCAGCACGGCTACTGGCGACACGCCCGGCATCCCCGGCGGCGTCTTCAACGTGGAACAAGTTCTTGTCGCGTGGAAGGGCTCAGCGGCCCTGGCTGGCATCGGAACGGAGGCTAAGTGGGTCGCAAAAGAAATCCCGAGCGTAGTCGATGACGCCTGCGGGTTCCGGGACTTTACTGCCAACGACCCGCTTGCAGACGACGTGGTTGAAGGCGTAGTTACCCTCGATACAGAATATCTATGAAACGAGTTTTACCATTAACTATCGCCGGGGACCGGGCGTCAGCTATCCAGCTACTGGCGCAGCAGGCGTCTATCGGCGAGAGTGTGCAGGAGCAGCTACTCAACTGGCTGGTAACGCACGCCGGTGTCGAGATCGACGAGGAGTCTGAGCAGGACATCAATATCGAAAAAGGACCGGAACCTCCAGGGGTCGATAGCCCAGCATCTGTGTGGGTAAAGACGTCAACGCCTGTTGCCATTGCTGTCTATAGCGATCGCGGGTGGGTCATATCCGGGTCAGGAGAAGGAGGCATCAGACCGATATGGGATTCGTCCGATGGCTTCTCAGAAGCGCAACTCCTTGAGTTGAATTCCAATTTGAAACCACTGTCCGAGCCACAGAAGACAAAGCTTGGCCTCACTGGTCAGTGGGGTGTCGTGCAGAACCCGCCGATTAAAGGAGTTATCTATGCCTAATGCGACATACATACCATGGGGCCGGGCGGTTGATATTCTGACGCCGGTCTTGTCGTACTCAAAGACAAATCCACAGGACCGAACGCGCCTTGATGCAATTCTGACAGCCATAAACAACGCTGTCTGGAGGCAGGGTGGTGTCGCGCTCATTGACGTGTTCAAAGTAAACATCCTTCCGGGGGGTGTATTCTGGGCACCTCCGGGGTATGACGCGATGCAGGCGATCAATATCGAAGACACCCCGCAGTCCATTCACGACCGGTTCTATGAGTTCAACCACAATGGCCCAGGGTCCGGTAAGTGGGCGTCGGTTGTCACCAGGCAGTTGGGTAGGTTCGCGTCTATGGTGAACACCGAGAAGCGGTTCACAGTAGGTGTCGCTGCTTTTGGGCCCGAGGAAAAGCTACGAGTTCACATCGAGGGGCGTGATGACTCTGGCGATGTCGTAACCACGTGGCAAGTTCAGTCGGGAAATACCGTGAAAATCCCTGGAGTAGTGTTCACTCCATCGGCGAACATGGAGGTATCTGATACCGTATGGTCAACGGTGTCCCGCATTCGGAAGACAGAGTCGCAAGGACACGCGGAGGTGTGGGCTTTCCCTGATGGGGACAGAACAAAGGGTTACATGATCGCAGATCTCCCCGCAGGTCAGGGACTCGACAACCAGATTTACTACACCAAATACGCGCTCGGTGCCGGGCAGCAG
>JACCDZ012090303.1_pt1 | contig 12763 bp, 12 predicted proteins | sample 7449551 | NCBI WGS metagenome assembly JACCDZ01 (sample SAMN15323452, study PRJNA562643) | freshwater metagenome | isolation source: river surface water | place: USA:Blue River Watershed | collected 2017-08-18
GCCAACATTCAAAACGCTTCTGATATTTTCTAAAATAATTACCTTCATACCACCACTCTAAACGAAAAAAGGGTTTCACTCAAGGGTGTCAAAGAACAACAAATGCGGCTAGACTTTTATTTGAAATAATGTTATTTTTTAAATTACCAATTTGCGCCCATAGCTCAGGTGGTAGAGCACCTGCCTTTTAAGCAGAGGGTCGAAGGTTCGAGTCCTTCTGGGCGCACATCAATAAAAAACACCTCGCAGTCGTGAGGTGTTTTTTATTATTACTTATTTACAGGATTCTTCTATAATTTTATTTATCTTCATAATATCATCCACAATTTTTGCTCTTTCCTCTTCATATTGTTTTAAAATTTTTGCTCTCGTTTGTGATGCACTCAAGGTCTTACCAGAAGCATCACACTCTCTGGGGTGTCTAACTAGTATTTCTTTATCTGTCATTTTTTTCAATCTTTCTATATCAAAAATTTTTTGATCCAATTGTTCCTGCACAACACCCTTCGCTGTAATTGCCCTTTCGCACCTAGTCCTCATATCAAAAGAGCCGTTAATTCCAGCAAGCACCTCTCCGCTTTTATCAATAAGACTGAAGTTCCACCTAGATCCGCAAATTTTATCAACAGGATCTTTTGAACCGCAGAAATAAACCTGCTCTTCTTCGTCCATATTGCAACTACTTACAATATCTGTACCGGGACAAACCACCCCCTCTAATTTCGTGTGCACATAATTTGGTGTGACAACACCTTCGTCAGAAACATATACCTGTTTTTCTTCAAATTGACTCAAAGATCTTAGTCCCAATAAACCCAATACGGTTATCACAAACACTACAATAAAGGTAATGCAGATTACAATATTAGTCTTTTTGGAAAAAAATTTATCTGATTTCATATTTAGTATTATACACTCCTTTATATTACCCCACCTTACTTATCCCCAGATATGGCTGTGTTCTTTAAATAATTAAGTTTATAATAAGGGGTGTGAAAAACGCAATTAAAAATCTTTATAAAGATAAATTTTATTTAACAGCAAACATCGCTTTTGTTTTGGTGTATGTTTTTGTTTTCGCATTTAATAGTAATGTTTTTATTGGAAAAATGTTCAGTAGGGGCAACAATGTTGCAAGTTATGGTGATATAACTGATTCTGGTTCAGACTCTAACGGAAGTAGTTCTAATGATTCATCCGCCGACAAAGGTGATTCTTCCGACTCAGGCTCTAATAATTCAGACCCAAAACCATATATGTGTGACGATGGTGGCCACGACTCAAGCGAGAGACCTGGTTGTACTCCACTCGTTATTTCTGGTTCAGGTTCAAACGGATCTGGTTCTAATGGGTCAGGAACAGAAGATCCTACAATCCCATGCATAAGTTGTCCCACCGAAATTGCACGACCAATTGATAGCTCTTTGGTTTGCAACGAAACAACAACTGCAACACTAGGTTCAATATGCTCAACTACACAAAACCAATCAAATACAGCTTTTGATATTTCAAAAACCTTAACTCCTGAATATTTAACTAACACAAAAACAACTCTAACTTCAAAAAGAACCGCTTTGTCAAAAATTAAAAGCTCTCTTGAACAACAACTTTCAATTGTAAAACAAAACCTAGAGAACATGAGTAATGACGAAAATCTTCAAAAATCATGTATAAACACATTCACTATTGCAACCAAAAACCAAACAGAGCGTGGTGAACAAATTAATAAAGCTTTGGATGTTGTCAAAAAAAGCGAAACATTTGCAAACTGTAAAGCTTATGAAGGCACAAGTAAAAGCTTAGTCGCATCCACAAACGTCTTTACTGCTGCTTTAAAAAATGCAACCGCAAGCAAAGATACTCAAAAGATTACATACTACAAAAACTTAATTGCTTCAAACAGTAAAGAGACCATAAAGTATGAAAGATTACTAACTGACTCAAAGTGCTCCACAACAGGAGGACAATTTCCAATCTAAATATTAAAAAACCACTTCGCTCGAAGTGGTTTTTTAATACCTTAATACTCTAAAAACAATTTCTCTAATTTGGGCGAAATATATTCATCACTATAAAAAGATTCCAAATTAATTTTTGTTAAGGCGAGCATCAGATCTAATATCTCCTTGTTTGAAAAATTCTTTGCAAAAGTTTTTGATTTTGTATACACATATGGTGCGAGCCCTGCCTCTGCCCCACTTGCAGAAAGCATCGCAGAAATTATTGCTTTTGTTTGCCACAAAACAATGTTTAAAATTTCTCCTGCGCCATGATTCATTAATAAAATTTGATACTCCTTCCACAAATTCTTTTTGTCTCTTCTTCCAAAATAATCTGCTAAAACAAAAATAGAATTATCCCTTTCTTTCTTTTGAATTTTCTCATCAAATTTCTGGACCTTTTCCGCATGCTTTTCTAGTTTTTCTAAAATCTTTTTGTCTTCTGTTTGGTCTACGATTATAAAAATATTATTTGATTCTTTGATCGCCTTCAAATTTTCGAGCATGAATTCACCAACCTCTCCTCCAATCAGACCAGAAATTAAAATTACATTCTTTGTTGAAAAGAGTGCCTGACTATTTAGGTGTTCTGCAATTTTTGAGTCATCATAATCAGAAACCCCAACTTTGATTAAATTGATTCCAACACTTTTATTAGACAAAATATTTGCGACCTCGCTTGCCTTTTTATATGCCTTTTGTCTATCTCCTAAAAATAAATAATACATATCATTTTAATTCATATAAATTATTTCCCTTCCCTGCTTCTGCAAGAAGTGGTACCCCTTTGTTTTCCTTTTCAGTTAACACTGCTTGCATAATTTCTTTTATTTTTTCTCTGCACATTTTTTCAAGTTCCTCTTCGACTTCATACACAACCTCATCGTGAATTTGCATGATTAATTTTATTTTGTCTTCTAGCTTTTCCTTAACCAAAAAATCATTTATTCGAACCATCGCAAGCTTGACCAAATCGGCTGAAGTTCCCTGAATTGGTGCATTAATCGCCATCCTCTCTGCCTGCGCTCGCACATAAGGAAGTGCCGATTTAAAACCCTCGAAATATCTCCTACGACCAAACATTGTTTTTGTATATCCTCGCACCGCAGTCTCAGTTTTCACATTACTTAAATATTCAGAAAGTTTTGAATACACCAAAAAATATTTATTATAAAATTCTTGTGCAGTTTTTCTATCTGTTTTCAAAGACTGTTTCAACGCATTCACTCCCATTCCATATAACATTCCAAAGTTAATTGTTTTGGCCTGGCGTCGCATTTCTTTTGTCACCTCTTCAATTGGCACACCAAAAACTTCACTTGCAACTGCTGTGTGGACATCCAATCCTGTCTTAAAAATATTTATTAATTTTTCGTCGTCCGACAAAATCGCAGCGATCCTTAGTTCAACCTGTGAATAATCGGCGGAAATTAAAACTTTTTTAGGGCTTGCAATAAAGGCCTTTCTAATCTTTTGTCCCCTCTCACTACCCATTGGTATGTTTTGCAAGTTTGGATTATTTGATGACATTCTGCCAGTTGTTGTCCCTGTTTGCACAAATGTTGCGCGAAGTCTGCCGTCATCTGAAATAAGTTTTGGTATATTATCAATATAAGTTGAAAGAAGTTTTTGTATTTCTCGGTATTCCAAAATTTTCTCGATCACAGGATTTTCTCCAACTAATTTTTGCAGCACTTCCTCATTGGTTGAAAGTTTTCCTCCTTTTGTTTTCTTTGTGCCAGGATATTTAATTTGCATTTTTTGAAATAGAATTTCTGAAAGCTGTTGAGACGAATTAATATTAAATTCCTCACCAGTCATTTCCCAAATTTCTTTTTCATATTGCGAAAGCTCGACATGGTATTCTTCTGACAAATTTTGTAAAAACTTTTGATCAATCAAAACACCGTTCTTGTTCATTTTTTCCACAATTTGAATCACGGGTTTTTCAATATTTTCATACACAAAATCTAAACCATCTACCACAATTCTTTGTTCCAAAATTTTATAAGCTTCTTCAAATTTATATTTTTTAGAAAAATTCAAAATGTCTTGCAGATCAGGATTAGTTATCGAAGAATTTATCAACCACAACATAACTTTTGATTGTTCTAATGCAACCGGATCTACTTCTTCTGCGGGCACAACTGGTGCGGGTTCAGAAAAATCCATCGCTTGTTTTGTTACCTCACCGAACAACGATTCAACTTTTGAAATAAGAGTTTTAAAATCTAAATCTCTGTATAAATTTCTAATTGCATTTAAATCAACTGTTTCGTTCCAAGTTTTTTCTGGAATTTGAAAATCTACCGGAACCTCACAATTAATCGTTGCAAGCATTTTACTAAACAATGCCTCCTCCTGATTATCATTTAATAAATTCCAAATTCTGTCTTTGATACCTGCTTTTTCGAAACGTTTTTTGTCTTCAATGTTTTTATAGATATTTTCTACCGAACCAAATTCCTGTATCAACATTGTCGCTGTTTTTTCACCAATACCTGCAATACCAATAATATTATCTGACGGATCCCCTCTCAAACCCTTATAGTCAGCCACAAATTCAGGCTTAAAACCGTATCGCACAACAACAGCATCTTCATCATAAATAATTAAATCTTTAATTCCTTTTTTCAAAGTATAAACCTGAACTTTTTTACCATCAATTAATTGCATTGTGTCCATGTCACCTGATGCAATTATAATGTCATACTTTTCTTTCAAGTCTGTTGCAAGTGTTCCCAAAACATCGTCGGCCTCATACCCCTCTTTTTCATAAATTGGAATTGAAAAAGATTTAAATAATTCGCGAGACTTTTTAATCTGTGAAATTAAATTTTCATCAGTCTTTTTCCTGCCGGCTTTATAATTTTCATATGCTTCATGTCGATAAGTTGGTTTCGGCAAATCAAAAGCTGCAAAAATATAATCCGGTTTAAATTCTTTGATAATTGAAATAATCATGAGTGACAAACCATACAGCGCGCCGGTTGGTTCACCCTTGCTTGATGCAAAATCTGGTAATGCATGATATGCCCTATGAAGTATTGCGTGCGAATCAAGCAATACAATTTTTTGTTTTTTTGTTTCTTTTTTCATTATTCTAAAACTTCTAATTCGCGAGTTGTATCATCCAAGAATTTAAACTTGACCCTAATTGTGTTTTCTGGGAAAAGATCCTCAACAATTTCTGGCCACTCAATAACAATTAAATTTTCAGGTTCGTTTAACAAAGTTTCAAAACCCAATTTTGCAAGCTCGTCCCCAAGATCCAAACGATATGTATCTATATGAATAAGTTTTTTAAATCGAGGATTATTTTTTATTTCAAATGTTTTTAATATTACAAAAGTCGGACTGGTGATTATTTCTTTTATGTTCAAAATCTGAGCAAATTCTTTTGTGAAAGTTGTTTTTCCAGAACCAAGGTCGCCATACAGTGCGACAACTTGTGCGGTGCTGTTTTTTGAACCCTCACTCTTTTTCAGAATTTCCCTTGCCACAATTTCAAGTTCTTTTTCGTTGTTTACTATAGCTTTCATTGCCACAATTTTAGCATAATTAGTTTCAAAATAATAAAAAAGCCCCCATCGCCAGAAATCTGACGAGGGGGCTGGTGGTAGTGGAGCTGAACCGCTACCTAGGGACTAAACATCCCCGATTGTTGACCCGAAGGCCTTGGGACACCCTGCCACCTTGATACTTCGGTCCAACAGGGCTTGGACCGAAGATGGTTTGCTGGAGTCCCTTGCTTCCGTCCTCCCAATAACCAGAGGTAGAGAGGCGGAGGTTGGAGTACCCAGGCCGCGCATATTGCGGCGAGGATTGTCTATACCCACCAGTGTTCGCATATTGTCGAGACTGGGAGTTGTAGGACTGGGTGTAGCCTTGTCGATACCCTCCAGTGTTCGAATACTGCCGGGGCTGGGAGCCGTAGGACTGAGCGTAATTCTGGTGGTACCCTCCACCAGAATATTGGTTGTACCCACCACCATATGACCCGTTTCCAGGGTAAATGGCAATGAGGGGTGTTGAGCAAGACGTTGTGATGGCGACCAGAATGGCCGCCCCGACCAAACGAAGGAGCGTTTTCATATCTGCCTATAATAATAACATAATTAAACACTTTGTCAACCTGCCCGCAATGGTTCAATACCTAAAGTAAACCAAATTAAAAAACCGCCCTGCACAAGGCAAAGCGGTCTGTTTGGCAACTTAGTTGCCGACATGTGTTACCAGCCGTACGGATTGTAATAATATGGCGCAGGCGAACGGTAATACGTCCTGCGATAAGGGACATAGTGTGGCCCATAAGAACGATGGGAGAGGTTGTTGCCGAGCCCATTTCCCAGAAGGGCTGCACCAATTCCAATTCCAGCACCGAGAACACCTTGTCCGACACTGCGAGCCATATCGGCATTAGCGCGGGTTTGCGCGGCCTGCTGTTCCGGCGTTCCTGTCGGAGTAGCGCAATTCGCAAGGAACAGCGCCGACATCACCACTACCACCAACTGCATCAGTTTTTGTTTCATGGTATCAAGGAAGGGTTGTGCTTCCAAAAATAATGCTACACCTTTTTTATAGTTTGTCAAAAAATTTGCACTCTCTCACCCTCTCTCCAACCTCTCCACACACACAACAAAAAAAACTAACCTTCACAATAATATCCCCCAAATTTTAATCCGCTTCTATGTTAAAATATTTTTATATATGCAACTTCAATATTCAAATCAAAAAAAGGAAGAGTCCACAAATGAAAAACTTGCCTTGCTTCGACTTAAAGAAGAAGAAGATTTAGCGCAAATTTTGTCACAAAGGTACAACATTCCATACATCGATTTAACAGGGATAACAATTGACGTTAATGCCTTGAAGTTAATTTCAGAAGAAGACGCAAAACTTGGGAGACTGGCAGGTTTCGTATTAAGCGATAAAAAATTAAGTGTTGCAGTTGCCTCACCGAACAAGGACGAAACAAAAAACATCCTCCAAAACTTAGAGAACAGAGGTTATTCAATAACTGTATATATTTGTTCTACGCTCGGACTTGAACACGCATGGAGCAGATACAAAGACATATCCTTTGCATCAGAATCAAAATCAGGAATACTTGAAATTTCAAACAAAGAAATCGAATCATTTATTACACAAGTTCGCTCTCTCGACGATGCTAAAAAATTAATTACAGACATTATGTCGCAAGGTCGTGCATTCAGAATTTCAAGAATTGTTGAAATTGTTGTTGCGTGTGCATACGCCTCAAAATCATCAGACATTCACGTTGAGCCAGAAGAAACAGGTGTGCGATTACGTTTCCGACTTGATGGTGTGTTGCAAGAAATAATTTTCTTTGATGAAGAAACCTACAAACTCCTGCTTTCAAGAATAAAATTATTGTCTGGATTAAAATTAAATGTGAAGAAGGAGGCACAAGACGGAAGATTTTCTGTAAAAATCGGTGAATCAGAAGTTGAAATTCGTACATCAGTTCTACCAGGAAACAACGGAGAAACAATTGTTATGCGTTTGCTTGATCCAAAATCATTAAAAGTCCCAATCGAGGCACTTGGAATTTCACCAAGACTTCTAAAAGTTATTTTGGAATTCGTCGACAAACCAGATGGAATGATCCTAAACACTGGCCCAACAGGTTCAGGAAAAACAACAGCGTTGTATGCTTTTTTGAATAGAAAAAAATCCCCCGAGATAAAAATTATTACCATCGAAGATCCTATTGAATATCACCTACCAGGAATTGTGCAGACACAAGTTGATCGTGCAAAAAATTATGACTTTGCAAATGGCCTCAGAAGTTCTTTGCGACAAGACCCCGACGTTATGATGGTGGGAGAAATCCGAGACGGTGAAACTGCAGAAACCGCAATTCACGCATCATTAACTGGTCACCTTGTTTTCTCGACACTTCACACAAACAACGCCGCAGGTGCCTTCCCTCGCCTAATCGACATGGGTATTAATCCAAAAATTATTACATCCGCATTGAAATTAGTTATCGCACAACGACTTGTTAGAAAACTTTGCAACGATTGCAAAAAGCAGGTTCAACTTGAAGGTGAAACTTTTGACTTAATAAAAAATATTTTCGAAAGTGTTCACGAAAAAGAAGGTGTAACATTTGATGGAAAAGTTTATGAGTCTGTTGGTTGTGAAAAATGTAACATGACTGGATACAAAGGAAGAATTGGGATTTTTGAGGCTGTTATAACAAACAAAGAAATCGAAGATATGGTTCAAGACAACCCAAGCGAAAGAGAAATAAAAGCAATCGCAGAAAAATCTGGATACAACGACATGGCACAAGATGCAGTTATGAAAATTTTGGCAGGAATAACATCAATTGATGAATCACGTCGTGTAGTTGATCTCCAAAAAAGAGAAGGTCTATAAAAAATTAAAAATTATTCTATAACACACAATTGACACAAAAAAAAGAAACTTTCTTAATGAAAGAAAGTAAAAGAAAACAAAAATAAAATTTTGACCAGATTGTTAAAATAAAAAAAAGAGATAGGATAATTTATGTAGCTCATTAAATTATCCAGAGCATAAACCTCTAAGCAAAACCTTTAAACGCGATTGCTTAAAGGCAGACATTGATCTAAGGATAGCACCAGTTAAAACAACACACGCGTCCACCAGTGCGTCCTCGCTCAAAATCTTGTTGAGTTTCCCCCTTGCTTAGAGGTTTATACTTTGGATATAACTTTCGCAAAAACAATGCAGAATGTGCGTAAATTTGCTATAATACTAACACAATAAAAAATTATGTCAAGTACGCAAAAAAACGATATAAATAGCCCCAAAGAAGAGCTTTTTTTAGATCAGCAACTTCGTCCTTCAACATGGGATGAGTATGTTGGACAAGAGTCAATAAAAAATAATTTACACATACTTTTAGAAGCTGCGAAGCAAAGAAATCACCCCCCTGAACATATTCTTTTTTATGGTCCACCAGGACTTGGAAAAACAACACTTGCACACCTTGTAGCAAAACACATTGGCGCAAATTTAAAATCAACATCTGGCCCAGCAATTGAAAAGGTTGGTGACCTTGCATCAATTTTAACCAACCTAACTCCGGGCGACGTTTTATTCATTGACGAAATTCACAGATTAAACAAATCAATCGAAGAAGTTTTATATCCCGCAATGGAGTCTGGTGTTTTGGATATTATTATTGGAAAGGGTCCATCAGCAAGAACATTACAACTAGAGCTTCCTCCTTTTACACTAATTGCCGCGACGACAAAGGTTGCAATGATTTCCTCCCCTCTTCGTTCCAGGTTTTCTGGCGGCGTGTTTCGATTGGAATTTTATTCTGAAAAAGAAATTGAAAAGATTGTGCACAGATCTTCGAAACTTTTAAATATTTCTTCGGATGAAAATGGTTTGAATGAAATTGCAAAGAGAAGCAGACGAACCCCTCGAACGGCGAACTTTTTATTAAAGAGGTGTCGAGATTTTGCTCAAATAAATAATTCTGATTTGAACCTTAATAGTGTTTTGAAAACTTTGCAGATGATTGACATAGATGAGGCAGGTCTGACGAAATCAGACAGATTAATTCTAGAAACAATTATTCACAAATTTAATGGCGGCCCAGTTGGATTACACACACTCGCAATGTCTCTTGCGGAAGAACCTAGCACCATAGAAGAATTCAACGAACCTTATTTAATTCAACTTGGTTTTATCGAAAGAACCCTCAAGGGTAGAAAGGCCACAGAAGAAGCATACAGACATCTCGGAGAAACTCCACCCGTAAACATCTAGATTATTTTTTTAGTGTGTAGTAAAGTACAAACAACAAGCTTAATTTAAAATATTATGTCAGGACATAACAAATGGTCAAAAATTAAAAACAAAAAAGGTGCCGAGGATGCAAAGAGAAGTAAAATCTTTTCAAAAATTTCTCGTCTTCTAACAACAGAATCAAAAAGGGTTAATGGTGACACAACAGCACCATCACTTATTGCCCTTATTGAAAGAGCAAAAAAAGAAAGTGTTTCAAAGGAATTAATCGAGCGCGCTGTTAAAAAAGGAACAGACAAGGATACCCTATCAATGGACCCAGTAACATACGAAGCATACGGCCCAGGAGGTTGTGCAATTATTATCGAAGGTTTAACAGACAATAAAAACAGAACCGCTGGTGAAGTTCGCCACATCCTTTCTAAAAAAGGTTTGGAACTTGCTGCACAAGGTGCGGCGTTGTGGGCTTTTTCAAAAGTTGATGGAGATTGGGTTGCAAATCAAACAATGGAAATTTCTGCGGAGGACGGTGAAAAACTTGGAGAAATAATTGACACACTTGAAGAATTAGAAGACATACAAGACGTATTCACAAACGCGGAATAAAAAGAGATACAAACGACGGAGATAAAGGCTCCGTTTTTTGATACAATAATTAAATGAAAGTATTAGCTATCGACCCAGGATACGAACGTCTCGGAATTGCAATTTTGGAAAAAGAAAACGGAAAGGAAAAACTTATTTTTTCTGAGTGTTTTAAAACTTCCCCCAAAGACTCTCATCCAGCACGCCTTGCACAAATTCAAAAAGAAATTGAAAAAACTATAGGTGGACACTCCCCCTCTCACCTATCAATTGAAACTTTATTTTTTAATGCAAATGTTAAAACTGCACTTCTTGTTGCCGAGGCCCGAGGTGTAATTTTGGCCACTTCTGTAAATTCAGGGTTGGAAGTTTTTGAATATTCTCCACAACAAATTAAAAACGCCGTTACTGGTTATGGAAAAAGCGATAAAGGTGCCGTCGCAAGAATGATTGAAATAATTTTAAAACCAGAAAAGAAAATTAAACACGACGATGAGTACGATGCAATCGCCTGCGGAATAACCCACCTATCACATCAGAGAAAATAAAAAACACCCTAATCTATCTCCCTCTTGGGTGATTAAATCGGGTGTGATACATGTCTCTCCTACCCTTGGCAGGTTTTCGTTTTGGGCTTGGAATTTTCCAGTGTTTTGGCACAGCATCCTTAATCAAACTTTCCGGATCAAAGTCAAGGAGGTCGTGCCGTGCATAAACAATAAGTTTGTTTACTTGATCTTCATGCGAATCGGGTGGCACCGGAGGTATTTGTGCTGCTCCACAAGCATTTGCAACCCTCGCCTCACGAGGGAACATTTCTAGTGTTGTTCCCGCGCTAATCACACCGAGCATTAAAAAACATGGATTTATTTTTGTTCTCATTCTGAAACAAACTTATTACACCTAAACAAAAATGTCAAAAAGCCCTTGCAATTATATTTTTTGTTTGGTATAAGAATTTATCCACAACTTTACTATTGCCTTTAAACGAAGTTGTTGTTAAAAGATACATAATTAACAAATTAATTTTTCGAAAAAATATGTCAAACGACGATTTGGTTACAGGAACACAAGATGACGAATTAGATACAGGAAAAGAATTAGATTCAGCGCTTTTGGATGACGACATGTTACCAGAAGAAGACCTTCTTGCAGATGACACACTTGAAGATGATGATTTGCTAACTGAAGAAGAAGAAAATGAAGACGACATCATTGAGGATTCATATGATGATGTGAGTGAGTTCTAGTGGGGTCAGGCACCAATTCATAATAGTCTCAGAAAATAAAACAACCTTTTACATCCTTCGCAATAACAGGATTTAAAAGGTTGTTTTATTTTCTGAAATTCGCCCAACTCACCACCCTACCCCACCACAACCTTCACAAATCTTTTTTTACCAACCCGTAGTGAAATATTTCCATCAACAACAAAATCATGATCTTTGATTTTTTCTTTTGTTTCCAAATTTTCAATTGCACTCTGATCAACCAGTCTTCTGAAATCTGATTTTGATTCAACGATTTTATTTTCTACCAAAATTTCTGCCAACTTTTTATTTCCGACACATTTAATTTCTTCAAAATCTTGAACATCTTTTTTTGCAAAAGTTTTTTCAAACTTTTCTGCCGCACCTTCTGCGTCTTGTTCCGAATACAACATTTTCACAATTTCTTTTGCGAGACTTACCTTTGATTCTTTTGGTTTGTTTTCAATATCCAGAGAATTAATTTCACCCAAAGAAACAAATGTACAATTAACAAACAATGGTTTAATCATTTCGTCTGGCATTGCCATTGTTTTTCCAAATAAATCTTCAGGGGTATCGTCAAGAGCAATAAAGCTTCCCTCAGACTTACTCATCTTCTTCCCTGTTTTAGGATTAGCGAGCAAATCCAAAGTTACAACAAATTTATTTTTATTATTTATTTTTTCTTGCAATGTTCTTCCTGCAAGCATATTAAACGTTTGATCATTTCCACCGATCTCCAAATCAACATCCAAAACCACAGAGTCGTAGCCCTGCATCAATGGATACATAAATTCGTGCAGGTAAATTGGTTTTTGTTCTGTGAGTCTTTTTTGAAACATGTCTCTCTCAATCATTTGTTGCACGGTAAAATTTGCGGCAAGATTAACAACATCTTCAAAATTCATTTTAGATAACCACTCACTGTTCCTAACAATTCTTGGAGGATTTGAATCGTTAAAATTAATTATTTTTGAAATTTGGTTTTTCCAACTTTTTAAATTTTCATCAACTTCATTTTTTGTAAGTCTAACTCGTGCAGCAGATTTATCTGTTGGGTCACCAATGGTTGCCGTGAAATCACCAAACAAAATAATTATTTCATGCCCAAGTTTCCTAAACTTTTCAAGCATCAAATATGTCATTGCATGTCCC
>JACCDZ012095740.1_pt1 | contig 12763 bp, 15 predicted proteins | sample 7449551 | NCBI WGS metagenome assembly JACCDZ01 (sample SAMN15323452, study PRJNA562643) | freshwater metagenome | isolation source: river surface water | place: USA:Blue River Watershed | collected 2017-08-18
CCCAGGAGGTAGCTCCGAACGGTATACAAAAGATGGTTTTTATGGGACCGACAACCCATAAAAATTTCCGTATTGTTGTATTCCACAACAACGGCAGTCATACTCACTTTTATATGACCAGTCGTGGGGACTTATATATTCCCCCGAAGCATAGCCCCGAAACACTCCAAGACTCCCAAGATGGTTGGAGAGAGTGGAACTGGGCAAAAAACAACTGGACAGAGAGCAATGTCCCAAAAAAAGTGACTGACCCGAAAATGTGGAAAAATGCCCTCAGAGCTATGGGGCAAATTGCAAATATCCGCCGAACACGGAAAATGTTGGAGCAGAAAAACTCCAACGAATTACCGAAACTGGGATTCATCGGTGCCCTTGCAGAAATCAAAGAAAAACTGCAGCAGGAGGAAGGAATATCATAAGGTATTCTCCCTAAAAAACATTCATACCCATACAGAACAACATATCGTTCTGTATGGGTTATTTTTTTTCTTGCGCAATACGAGTACTTTGTGTTACAACAACTGCATGACATCGCTCGAACGCAACAAAATAAAACTTGAGAAAAGTGCGGATAAAGCAACACGGTGGATTGGCTCTACCACCTCCCTCATTGTGCACACCCTCCTTTTCATTGCTGCGTTTGCACTCCCCTTCTTTGGAGTGCCATTTGAACGAGTACTTTTGGTGCTGACCACTGCCGTCTCTCTCGAGGCTATCTACCTCGCTATTTTTATACAAATGTCCGTCAATAAGAACACTAAAGATATTGAAATTATCCAGGAAGACGTGGAAGAGATTCAAGAGGATGTGGAAGAGATTCAAGAGGATGTGGAAGAGATCGAAAAAGATGTTGATGAAATCCAAAAAGATGTTGATGAAATCCAGGAAGATGTGGAAGAGATCGAAGAAGACAGCAACGAAGACCAAAAAATAGAACAAAAAGAAGCACAGGCTATTGTGGCAATACAGACAATCCTTACACAATTACAAAAAGAAATCGAACAGCTCAAAAAATAAGCAAAAAAAAATGACCCCCTAAAGGGAGTCAGTATTTTTTTTCCAGGTAAGGCTTGCATTATATATAAATGAAACCAGACTTCCACATGCTGTGGCAAATCCTCCGATAAGCCAAAGCATGTTGGTAAAACCATGGTCCTTACCGTCGGGGACGCCGCCATTGAATGTATCTGTTATTGCTCCTGCAAAACAGATCAAAGAAAGTACTAATAACCCCCAAGCAATACCCGTAAAGAAAATCTTTTTAACTACTCTCATAACGTGTTTTTTAAATGAGGAATTTGATTTTAATTTGTGTATATTATATCACTTTTCTATACAAAAGTCAAGCATTTCTCCCTTTTCCCCTTTATTGACAAGACAAAATAGAAATGGTTAAATCAGCAAAACTTACCTCAAATGTACAATCAAATCAACCTTGGTGTTCTGGAAAAGAACGAAATTATTGGGCTTGGCATAAGATCCTGGCTAGAAGAGTACAAAGATATCAATCTGAGAGAGGCTGTCAATGATAGTAAAAAAATCTCCGAGAGATTTCTCTCTGGTCTTGATGTGGTATTGGTCGGGCTTCACACAGTCGCCGATACCTTTTGGATCACACAACTGTTGGTTCAGTGCAGACGCTATGACGTAAAGATAGTAGCGTATTGTGCACAAGCAAAAAACCTCGCTATCGGCAGAACAGCCATGGAAGCAGGGGCAGCGGCGATAGTTCCCCCTGTCCAGCAAGAGATCCACGCAGCAATAGTACACGTGAAAGAGAGCGGATTTTATGGAAACGCTTTCTTGATGGAAGCGCTTGGTCACAGCTCAAAAAGACAAGGAATCCTTGCAAGTTTTACGGAGAACGAAATCCTCGTTATCCATGGGATATGCCAGGAAAAAACTACAAAAGAGATTGCGGCAGGACTTTGTCTTAGCCCGCGAACTATCGAGACTGTCAGGGCTGACGCCATCAGAAAAGCAGAGGTCCGTTCAATTGTCGGACTGGCACTGTTTGGTATTCGACACGGACTCGCAAGTTAAAAACACCTTTCGGTGTTTTTCTTTTTATATTTTAAATTCAATCACATCGCCGTCTTTGACGATGTACTCCTTCCCTTCGGTACGAACAAGCCCTTTTGCACGAGCTTCTGCGTAACTTCCTGCGTTGAGAAGATCACTCCATAAGACGACTTCAGCACGAATAAACTTGTCTTTGAAGTCTGTATGGATTGCTGTCCCTGCGATAGGTGCAGTACTTCCCTTTTTTATCGTCCAGGCACGAGTCTCATCGGCCCCGGTAGTGAAGTAGGTTTCAAGCCCGAGGAGTTCATATGCAGCGCGGATCATGTCGTCAAACCCTGTTTCAAACACAGGATCAAGCACGACGTACGGACCAGGAAGCTGTGAGATTATTTCTTGTGTCTTATTTTCGTTTGCTGCAGAAGTATTGAGTGCGTAGAGCATCGGCTTCATTGTAAGAAGGTTGAGCTGAGCAACAAGTGGTTTTTCTGATTCATCAAGTGTGACAGTACTCGCCATGACTTCTGACTCAAGTGCACTCTTAATCTTTTCGAGTGCCTCATGAAGTATGATTGCTTCTTTGACCCCACGCTTCGCATCTTTTGCATTGGTATCGAGTCGTTTTGTCACAGTCTCGAGGTCGGCAAGGATGAGTTCCATGTTGATAACGCCGATATCAAAGAGCGGGTCCACTTTGTTGGCGACATGAATCACGTCTTTGTCTTCGAACACTCGCACCATATGGAGGATGGCATCGGTCTCACGAATATTGGTAAGGAACTTATTTCCAAGCCCTTCCCCTTTTGACGCTCCTGCAACAAGCCCTGCAATATCTACAAACTCTATGACAGCAGGAATACTCTTTGCGCTTTTTGAAAATTCTGTAAGCTTCGCCACACGATCATCGGGGACAGGAACAATACCGACAGAAGGATCAATGGTACAAAATGGATAGTTTTCAGCAGGCACACCTTTTTGGGTGAGCGCATTAAAGAGCGTGCTTTTGCCCACGTTTGGTAATCCGACAATTCCGATAGATAGTCCCATATACTGCGTCTCGTTTATTTCTGCATCAACTGCAAAAGTGGTGCGAGCTCGTCTCGATACTTTGCAATCTCAGCTTTGTACTTCCCCATGACCTGCACTGCAGCGTACATGTCGTTCATGCCACCCTTTTTCTTCTCTTCAATCTCAGTTTGGATTTTTTCAAACAATGCTTTTACTTCTTTGTTTTCTTCCAGTTTTTTAAGTGAAGAAACAAGTTCAGGATTCTTGTCGAGTTCCTGTGCTATTTCTTCTGCTTGTTCTTTAGACATTCCTTTTGCTTGGAATGCTTTTTTCATTAAAAATGACTTTAGTCCCATAGGCACCATGCTATCATACAGGCAATGAAAACACTAGCCGAAATACACACCCACTGGGAGCAGTATTGCCCCTGTGAACTACGGAAAACGACCCGTGCGGTTTTCGGTGTCGGGAACGAAAAAGCAACTATTGTTTTCATAGGCGAGGCTCCAGGAAAAAAAGAAGAAGAAACAGGCATCCCTTTTGTCGGAGCTGCAGGGAGGTTTCTCGATGAAATGCTTCAGAGTATCACCATGAAGCGCGATGACATCTATATCACCAATATCGTAAAGTATCGCCCACCGAATAACCGTGATCCCCTCCCAGAAGAAAAAGATGCTTGCAAAGAATGGCTTCATGAGGAACTCAATGCGATTGCCCCAACGCTTATCGTCTTCCTTGGACGACATTCGATGAATCATTTTTTTCCTGAATTAAAGATTTCTGATGCGCATGGAAAGCTCGTTATAAAAAATATCCCTGGTATAACCACAAGGTATTTCCTCCCTCTATACCATCCAGCAGCGGCACTCTATAACGGTGGAATGCGTGATGAGCTCATGCGAGACTTTAAAAAAATTCCAAAAGCGCTCGAAAAAATCACCTCTACCGCTTCATAACTTCAAGACAAAGAAACATTGGTATTTCTTTTCTTGCAGCATCCTCTATTTTTTGTCGAGGTCCTGGTTGACTCTTTTTATGTGAAATCCACTCCTCAAGACCCACTATAGAAAGTTGGTGTTTTTTAAAAAGCTTCACGTACCACTGCAACGGTCGATGAAATGTCTTTGTAGTGATTTCTTTTCCTCCCTTGAAAGGATTCTGCGTGATAGCAATAGTGACTTCAGAAAGGTATTTCGCAACCGTACGATATTGTGTGTGCTTTTTTGCATCAAAATACCAATCAGCGTGTTGTGGAATACGGAACGATGGGTGCAAAAGGACGACAATAAAACGTCCATCTTTTTTCAAAAGTCTTGCTATTTCAGCAACAACGGCATCAATATCTCTAATATTTTCAAACGCGAGCACTGTAAATATAGTATCGAATGAGTGTTCAGTGAGTGTTGTCTCATGAGCAGGAGCAACAATATAGTGTCCTTTTGTATCTTTTTCTTGTGCTCGAGCAATGAGTGCTTTCGATAAATCTACCCCAGTAACCGCAGCGCCTTCTTCTTGCACCAATCGACTAAAGTACCCTTGCCCACAAGCAAGATCGAGTATTTGCTCTCCTTTTTTTGGCGCAAGAATACGAAGAAGATTCGGTGCAATAACACGCGCTTGATAGCTATCATTTGTTGTTTCGAGGTGGTCATCATACCACGCTGCTACATTGTCCCAGTCTGTTTTAATCATAAAATCGTACTCCATCACGACGATATTTTGCTCCTTGTATAAATGCACCTATCACATATCGCAAAGAAACGATGGTGGTGAAATAATGGAAATCAACCAAACTACGCAACATCCAAGGGAAAAACCCCTTGATAGTAATTTTCCCATAGCTTAAAATGGCCCAGTTGTGCCCAATAGGAATGAGCGACGCTGTTTTCTTTGCTCTATATGGTGGTGTTGTTTTACTTCTGAGCTGGTTTCGTATAAACATACCTACATATGTTCCATGCGCTATCGCGCCTTGTGCAAGCCCTGTTCCTGGCATACTCGCACCATCTCCGACAACAAATACCGAAGAGTCTTCAGAAAGTCTAAAATGATTAGTCACAACGACTCTATTACGCGCGTCGAGTGGAAGCCCGTTGAACGAAGTGTGGATTTTGGTTCCTGCAGTCCATATCACGGTTCCTGACTGCAGGGTCATTCCACTAGCAACAACCTCATCAAAATCCTGTGCCTGTAGACGACGGTTTGTATAAATATTTACTCCAAGATTTCGAAGACGTTGTTCTGCTTTTTGAGAGACCGCTTCAGGAAGCATCGCGAGTACTCGCGGATTTGATTCGATAAGGTCTACGGCGACATACCCTGGATCGATATGATACCGACGTGTCATTGCGCGCAGATACGTAACGATATCCCCTGCAAGCTCTACCCCTGAAGGCCCTCCACCAACAACTGTCACTCCAAAACGCTTCACAAGCTCATCGTGAGCAATATTTTTTGACTCCTGAAGCAGGTCTCGAAAATGGTCACGGAGTGCGAGCGCCTCTTGTGCTGACTTAAAAGAAAAAGCGTGTTCAGCAATTCCTGGAATAGTAAAGTAGTTAGTCTCGCTCCCCATAGCAAGTATCAAATAGTCATATGCGTATGTCGACCCGTCTTGGAGCGCTACCACTTTTGCGGTCGGATCATAGGATTGATACTCTCCAAAAACAACTGAAATATTTTGTTGTTTTCTAAAAATAGCTTCGTATGGTACACAGACCTCAACTGCTAAAGCTCCTGTCACCAGTTTGTATAACGCTGGGTAGTACTCAAAAAACGGCTTTTGTGTGATGAGTGTTATCTTACTATTTTTAGTTGTCTTAAGTCTTTTTGCAGCGGCAACTCCGGCAAACCCACCCCCGACAATGACCACATGGGCCTCCTTTTGTTGTTCCATATGGTTGAGAGTATAGTCTATGTTTTTACTGACCGCCAGCCATCATGTATACTGTAATAACTGTAGACCAGAATCGTCTGGTGAGTAGAATCGTTCCATGAATCCCGAACAAGACCAACACGCTTTATTTCACAAGCTTTTTGAGGAAAATCAAGATAGCATATTTCGCTTTGTCTTCTTCCGAGTAGGCAACCGCCAAATAGCTCTCGACATTGTTCAAGATGTTTTTGTCCGCCTTTGGGCATATATCGCCAAAGGAGGTACTATAGATCACGAGCAAGCATTCCTCTACCGTATTGCACGAAACGCTGTCATCGACCACTACAAGAAGTCGAAAAGTCTTTCTCTTGACGAGATGATCGACAGTGGTTTTGATCCTGAAAGCCACCGGCATACAGATGAAATATTTCGTAACGACGATGTGAAAACAGTTCAGAGTCTTGTTGAAGAACTAGACGAAGAGAGTAGGCAGATTATTTTCTTACGGTTTACTGAAGAAAAACCTATAGAAGAAATAGCCACCCTTTTTGGTAAAACAACCAACGCAATGACTGTACGGATTCATAGAATTATCAAAAAATTACAAGGTCGATACAACGATATTGCATACTATGATTGAAGAAAAACTACAAAAACTCGCAACACTTAAAGAGATAACCCTTACAACAGAAGAGAAAGGGGCTCTTCGAGCTTCTGTTGCGCGCGCAATACAAATGGCACGTCCTGTTTCTCAAGAATCGCTTTTACAGCTTGGGATTCGTCACGGACTTCGCATTGGACTCTCAACATTTCTTTTTATTGTCTTTGTTGGAGGAAGTGTTTCTGTCGTCGCTGATAGCTCACTCCCAGGGGACCCACTCTATTCATTTAAAATCAATGTCAACGAAGAGATTAAAGGGGCATTTCTTAGTACTCCACAAGAAAAACTTTCTTGGGAGAAGCGTCGCATTGACAACCGTCTCAACGAAATAAAAACCCTTGCTTCAACCCAGACACTCACAAAAGAAAAACAAGCAAAAGCACAACAAGCCCTTGATACTCACCTTGCAAAAGTTTCTACAGAGCTCGCCACACTTTCAGAAAAAGAGCCAAACGAAGCACTACAAGTAACAGCAGCACTTGAAGAAACACTCAAAGCAAACAAAGAAGCTCTTGCAACCGTTGTTGCATCAAAGAGTCAAGAAGAGAAGGACGAAGCATTCAAGGTAGTTGATGCTACATTAAAGAAAGTTTCTGATGAAGAAATGAAGATCGTAACAAAAGAAATTGATAAGCTTGCTGAAGATGCGAATAACCTCACTGACGCAAGTACTATTCAAATTGAAGACTTATCTACTACTCCTTCTGAAGTTACTCCCCTTTCGCCATAAAGCGTTCGAGGAGTAAAAACAGACCGATAACGACCAAAAGAGCTGCGCCGAGGAAGATTGCCTTTGTGCGGCTTTTTTGTTGTGTTGGAACTTTTTTTTCTTCGCTTGGTATAACAACATCATTTAAAGATGCTGCTGAAGCAACCTGGGTAACAACTACAGGAGCTTTTGAAAGAGTACTAGAAGATTGCTCAGGAGTAACTGTAACAGGACCAGAGTCTATTGTTGCTATTGTGTGCCAATCGGTGCTCTTAAGCAGTAGCGGATGCTCCAATGGCTCTCTGATTCCTATTGTTTCAAAAGGAATAATAATAGTGCTTTTTGGACCAACAATAGAAAGCGCGGGGATAGTATATGTTTGATTAGTACTTAAAATAGTCCACCCTGAAATATCTATAGCTTTTGTATCAGTATTGGCAAACTGAAAGCCTTTTCCTTCGCTAATAGTAAAAAGTATTTTGGGGACAACTACTAAGCGTTCGATACTGTCCATGAGTAATGGCTTTTTGTCATATGGCGTACGAAAAAACCCAAAAGAGATAGTGTACGTTCCTGGATATTTATACGTATGCTGTATGGTAATAGGAGTTTTTGACTGATAGGTAGTACCGTCCCCCATGTTCCACAAAAAGATACCGTTATACGCGAGGCCTGTTTCTGTGTACGTTTTTGCAGTACATTCGATGGGAATATAGGTATAAACAACAGGAGGAACCGTCATATCAATATGTGCTTCATAGACAGTGGGCGTGTATGCCTTTCCACCGGTGATCACCTGAGGAGGAGAGGATTCTTCATTATCATTTTTTTGTAGTCCTGTCTTGGGTGTTGGTGGAGCGGTTATCCATGTAGTACCATCCCATTGCATAGTCTGTTTACTGTCACTATCCCCTGCTGGCCATCCAGCTGAAAAATTGAGAGATTGTATAGTTTCTCCTAGTTGGTCTTTCAATACCAGAAACTCACCGCCATTAGAAAGCCCGCTACCACCAAAAGAACCTGCTTCGTCACTTACTGATGGCAGCGGATCTGGAACGCTTCCTGTTGTACGCTCAAGTACAAGGAACCCTTTTGCAGGGATAGTTTTTGAAAAGGTAAATACTATCGTATCTCCACCAGCTTCAAAAAGTTTCCAGTCCTTCAATGGAACATCGGTACTACTCTCATTGTACAACTCTATCCATTCACCAAACTGACTCTCTGTGGTCCCCATCCATGCAATCTCTGTAATACGCACCTGTGCTTGTACAAAAAACGGGAAGGCAATGATAGCAAGAGTGAGGATACTGTACCTGATCCACATAGAGATGAATAGTAGTTATTCTAATATCTTTTGAAGCTCCTGGTGCGAAATTTCTTGCTGTTGAAGAGAGGCTTCTGGAGAGGTTTTCTCTACGGGTATTGACTCTTTTGGTTGAGAGTTATCTACAGATACTCCAGCTTTTGAAAGTGCGTTTCTTAAAAGATTTTTGTTTTCCTCTTTCGCACCCCTTTCAGCATGCTTAACTGGTAGTGGTGGCTCTTTCCGTGGGGCATCTATCCGTGTTTTTGTTGCAGTAAATGAAAAATCATCGTCTGATTTTTTTTCTTGAGAAGGTGCCAGTGCTTTCTGTACAGCACGTGCAAAGAGTGTATTAGGAATCTCGTTTTCTTTTTTTGGGGAATATCTTTGAGTGTTTTTTTCTTGTGATGGAACAGGAGTAACCTCCTGTGCTTCACCACTAAGTACAGCTTGCAAGGCTGCTTTAAATGGACTATGGGTTTTTGAGGGCGTATTGTCTGTCTCTTTTTTTACAAAAGGAGTGCGAGGTTTGGCATATTGTGGTCGCTCTTCTTTTGGACGATAGGTCTTTTGATAGGCACCTTTTTCTTCTTGTTGAGCTATGATTTCATCCTTACCAAACCACTCTCTAATATTTTTTTCAACAATCTCTCGAGGGAGTGCATAGGTCTGCCTTGCCCACTCAATAACATCGTTGCGATATGAGACTTCAGGACGTGGGATAGGAGGAAGTGTGCGAGCAGAAAAAGGTTTTGACCCCATGTCATTGATCATAAGAGAAAGATACACCTGCGCAAACCCCAGGTTTACAAGATCGTTTGCTGTGAACTGTGGAGCGTATACTTTTTCAAGCATTTCAGAATCGAGTGGCCCTACACGAAATGAAACACTCGTACCAACGTTACCAAATACTGCATCTCGAACTGACTCTTCCATTTGCGCGATATATTGGTGTGCAATGATAAGACCAAGTTTGTATTTACGAGCTTCTGACAAAATATCAGCAAATGACTCATTGGCAAATGACTGGAATTCGTCAACATAGAAATAAAATGGTGGAAGCTCAGCTGCTCGCGCTGCAGAAACATCAGCGCGAGACATGGCCGCAAGATAAATCTTGGTAATGATCATACTTCCAAGAAGACTCGTGTTTTGCTCCCCAATACGTCCTTTTGAAAAGTTTACAATCAATATTTTTTGATTGTCCATGAGTGTACGGACATCAAAACTTGATTTAGGCTGTCCAATGATATTGCGGACCAGAGGATTTGCGGTAAATTGTCCGATCTTGTTTTGGATTGCAGCTCCTGCTTCCTGCATATAGCGCTCACCATACTTTGCAAACTCGTCGGTCCAAAAAGCTTTTACTGAAGGATCGGAAATATTTTCAACGACCTTGTTGCGAAAATCCTTGTCGGCAAGCATACGGTTGACCCCAAGAAGTGTTGAATCTGGATATTCAAGCAAGGCAAGAAGAATATTGTTCAAAATATACTCCATACGAGCACTCCATGCATCCACCCATATCTTTTTAAAAGTACTCATCAGTCCTGAAGCGACAAAATGCCGTCTCCCCGGACCGACATCTTCAAGCATGTTGAAAGAGATAGGATTTTCAGTATCAAATGGTGCAAAATACACCACATCTTTTATACGATGTGCTGGAACATACTCAAGCATTTTTTCAGCAAAGCTTCCGTGTGGGTCAAGCACCGCAACACCTTCACCGTTTTGGATATCTTGTGCGGCCATATTTTCGAGAAGCGTAGATTTACCGGTACCAGACTTTCCGACAACGTACATATGCCGTGTTCGGTCACGACTTTTTATCCCAAACCGTGTTTGTTGATTACGAAAATTTGTCTCTGCAAAATACGTAATACGCTCTGGATCAAAAGAAGTTGTCATACACCATAGTGTATCACGAGATATTGGTTCGGCTCCACTCGTAGAGCACCACAGAAGTAGCAGTTGCTGCATTGAGAGACTCACATGCTGGATCCATCGGAATAGAGAGCGTCACATCACAAAGTTCGAGTGTTTTTTGGCGAACCCCAGTAGACTCGTTACCAACGACAAAGACCGTCGGGGTATCAAATACCGCGCTCTTTAATACTGTTGTTCCATTCATCACAAGCGCATACGCCCAATATCCCTTTTCTTTTAGATCACGAAGTACCTGGTTAACATTCCCTATTTCAACGATAGGAACCTTAAAGACCATGCCAGCAGAAGTTTTCACTACTACAGGCGTAATAGGTGCTTGGTTATGTTTAGGGACAAAGATAGCCCCTGCACCAAACGCAACAGCACTACGAATAATGGCACCAACATTATGAGGATCGTGAAGTTCATCGAGAATAACGATGCATTTATGTTCTCTTTTCTCAAGAGCTCGAAACGCGTCTTCAATCGTACTGTAGAGTTTTTCTTGATCAATAACTGCAATAACACCGTTGTGTACTGCGTCGCCTCCCACAAGCTGTTTCGCATCACCTTTCATCGAAGCTGGCGTAATACGTGCTTTTTTAAGGAGGGTACCTATCTCTTTATCTGCCGCCGCTTCAGTGCTCAAAAAAACCTTTTTGACGACATCAGGACGCGTATTGAGCGCTTCTATAAGCGCGTGTTTTCCATAGAGATAAAACTTCTGTTGCATACGCCTATACTATACCATTTCCGCTTTTCGTCGAGCACGGTGGAAGGTCACTGCGTACCTGTGTGCCTCGTTGTTGGCAAGAAGGATTGCATACTTGTGCGTCTCAACAAATGTCTTTGGGCCAGTCACTGCTTTTGGTCTGTGCCGCTCATCTTTGGTTACCGCAATAATAGGAATACTAAGCCCGAGCGTAGAGAGAACGTCACGAGCAACGTTTATTTGTATAACATTTCCATCAACAACAATAGCATCAGGGTAGCGCCACTCAGTATGCGCAAGACGACGTGTGAGCACCTCGCGGAGCGCTCCTGCATCATGTGCCTTATCAAACCCTTTTACAATAAATTTACGGTATTCGCTTTTTGCCGCAACGGCATTTTCTACCACCGTCATCACGCCGACCATTTGTTTTCCTGAAATATGTGCAATATCATACGCCTCAATACGGATACCCGCTATTTCGCCATGAGAAAGATCTCGTTTGATAAGCGCAACGTCTTGTACGTGTTCAAGTGCAAAAATCTTTTGTTTGATACTATCCGCATCCTCAAATCGCTCTTTCTTTGCGAGCATCATCATGTCTTTCTTGAGTGTTGCAATGAGAGATTGGAGTTTTCCTTGAAAAATCATTTTGAGCCGACCGATTGTTTTGCGGTACTGTGCTTTTGCCTCAGCCGAACAAGTGTCGGGTGCAAGACCTATCTGACGATAAAACACACTGTTGTCTTTCTTTGATGACGCTATGTCACGAAACGGAAAAATGCGTCGTACTATCTTGAGCACTTCTCGAATGGCACTCCCACTTGGGTATGGACCAAAGACTGCGTCATAGGTCACAGACTTGGCACTTCGTGGAATGTGAACAGTCTTGTTTTTACTATCAATATCTTTTTGTCGTACCAAAAATACCTGTGGGAAATCTTCTTTTGTTATTGCCACACAATTAAAACTCTTGTCGTCTTTTTCCTTGGTGTTGTAGTACGGCTTGTACTTTTTGATAAGATTCGCCTCAAGAATAAGCGCTTCGAGTACGTTCATAGTCTCTTGATACGTCACTGTATGAGACTTGAACACCATATCCACGATATGTGCACCTCGCGTCTTGATAATATCCGGAGAAAAGTAGCTTCGCACACGATCGCGAAGACTTGTTGCTTTTCCGATATAGAGCACCTTCCCTGCTTCATCACGCCAAAAATACACACCGGGTGTGTCTGGGAAATTTAGTTTGTCGAAATCTTGACGAATCATAATAATCATGCTATTTTAGCATAAAATATGGAAGATGAGAAATAAATTAGAAATTATTGTTTTCCTTCTTGCCATCCTCGGTTCAAGCTTTATTGGACTTAATAAAATATTAACAATAATTGGATTTATGCTTATGGTTCCTTTTGGAGCATACATGGCTTGGCAAGATATGAAAAATGCGTTAGTTCCTAACTAACGTTTTTTATTTACCTAAAACCTTCATCAACGGATCCTCTTCTTTTTTATATCCTCTCGCCTTCCCCTCTTTGCGACCA
>JACCDZ010162225.1_pt1 | contig 12758 bp, 12 predicted proteins | sample 7449551 | NCBI WGS metagenome assembly JACCDZ01 (sample SAMN15323452, study PRJNA562643) | freshwater metagenome | isolation source: river surface water | place: USA:Blue River Watershed | collected 2017-08-18
CATGCGCCCCAATCACCACCATCTCGCCAGCGATTTCCCCGCCCTGAAAACCCGCATCGCCGAACTGGTGGCCACCGATCCGCATTTCCAGCGCATGAATGATGAATACGAAATGCTCGATGCCCAGATACGCCATGCAGAAACCGAAGGCGGATTTTTGTCGGATGATGTGATGGAGCCCATGAAGAAGAAGCGGGCCATGTTGAAAGACCAGCTTTATGCGCTGCTCATCAAGGCATGAGTTTCTGATTAACCCCCACGTTCATCTCCCGAAAATTAAGTCCGTGGTGATGACGGAGAGTTGCCGCATGGGCAAACGAGGCTTGCCCACGCTACGCTTGCTAAAACAGATAAGGCGCTGATGCGATTTTTTCTCGCCGAGGGGATGCCGGCTTGAGGCAGATCAAATCCGCCTGCGCCGGCTCAGGCATTCTGTGCAGAGGGCATCATGCCCTGCCACAAGGAGGCTCCGATGAGACCGAATCACCACCACCTCGCCAGCGATTTTCCCGCCCTGAAAGAACGCATCGACACCCTCCTGAAGTCTGATCCTCAGTTCGGGCATATGAACGATGAATATGAGGCACTGGATGCGCAGATATTCCAGTCGGAAACGGAAGGTGTGTTTCTGGCGGATGACGTGATGGAGCCCCTGAAGAAAAAACGGGCGCTGTTGAAAGACCAGCTTTATGCCTTGCTCATCAAAGAATGAGCCCTCGTTTTTAATTCCCTCCCTTTCTTTTCTGAAGCTGTCGCCCCGGCATGCTTTAGGCCGGGGCCCAGTGCCTTTGCTTTCTGCTTTTGATTTCGTGGGAGGGGCTTCAGCCGCGATGCTTATGCTGTTTTTGCTGCTCGCGATTAGCTTTTTCTGTTTCTCTGCGAGGGCGTTACGCCTCGCCCGCGGGGCCTCACTTTCTTTTGGTTATTCGGCCTGCGGCCTCACCCTTCGGGCCGCCCAGCAAAACGGGCGTTCACCTCACTGCGTGAGGATGTCGCCAAAAGAAAGTAAGCCAAGAAAAGGCGACCCCGAGGCCGGACGCCGATGCTTTGCATCGGCTCCCTGTGCTGCTCAGAAAGCCGGGGGTCGGGGAGGCAGGACGTCCCTGTCCTGCCTCCCCGATTGGCGACTTCCCTGTCGCCAACCCTTCGGGCTATTTCCCCGTCTTCCCTCCGCTGCTCGGTGTCCTCAACGGGGATTGGAAAAGCACTACAAAAGCGAAAGGCACGCATCGCTGCGCTCGCTTAAGGTCAAAAACAAAATAGAGGGCGCGTTGCGCCCTCTATTTTTTATGATGATTTTGTAGGTTGGGCTGAAAAGCCCAACGCAACTCTCCGCAATTACACCGGCCATGTTGGGCTTCCTGCGTCAGCCCAATCTACTAGAGCTGTCGCCCCGGAAGGCTTTAGTCCGGGGCCCAGTGACTTTGCTTTTGTCTTTGATCTTTCTTTTAGATTTTCAAGAACCAAGAAAAGAGCACCGTCGCTTTGCTCTTGAAACCCCATTAAGCCTGCCGACTGGAACAGGACCGGCCAAGGGAAATCCGTACATGGATGCACGCACTAGCGCAGGTTCGGCAGGGGTGGAGGGCGATAAAGGCGAAGCATGCTTCGCTCGCCCGGAACGCCACGCGCATGCAGGCGCGTGGCAGGCCCGCTTCGGCGGACGAATCTCGCCGACCCTTAGCTGCCGGTTTTGTGGAGGGAGGAACCGGGCGCAGCCGGGCAGGCGACTTGGGGGGCAAAGCGCTAAAAGGCAAAGCACTGCTTTGCCCGCTCGTAGCGCCAAGCGTGTGCAAACGCTTGGCCGGAAGAGGGGCCGCCGCATCGCGGTCCCTTAGGGCTCGTCCGGCAAGGACGCGGCCTATCAAATAAACAATAGAGCTTTGAATAAAGAGTAAGGTTCTCGTAGCCCGAATGCAGCATCGCGTAATCCGGGAATGTGCAGGGTTAACCCGGATTTCGTTTCACTTCATCCGGGCTACGCTCGCTTTGTAGAAAGAATTCTTTTCCGTAGTGGGTCAGCTTTTCTGTATCACAGCCCAAACAAAGCATCGGCATCCCCTTCCCTGTCAGCATCACCATCGTCTTCTGTTTGCACTTCTTGCAAGCCGTCCAGTTCACCGGCTCTGAAACCGGGGTGAAGCGGTCGCAATCAATGTCGGGGCGAAGGCCGGCAAGTTTGGCGTATTCCTGCCAAGGGAAATGATTGTTGATGAGCAGATAACGCAGCGCTGGCAAAGTCGCCAGCACAGCTAGCGACTCATCTTCGCTGCGCAGGGCGGCCATGGAAATCCAGGTGAGCTTGTCCAGACCCGCCAGTGGCGCGAGACTTTTCACTTTCAGGGCTTTGATGCTGTTGGTGTCGCCATGCAGGCCGAGGCCGCGCAGGTTTTTCAAGGAAGAGACAAAACCCAGATCAGCCGCCGCGCGTACATTTTCCAGCTCCAGCCATTCCAGCAGCGGCAATTCACTCAATACCTCCAGTGGCTCCAGCGATGGCGAGCTGCCCATATGCAGATAACGCAGTGTGCCGCCGAGTTGGGTGATGGGGCTTATATCCTTGATGCCGCTCCATTTCACATACAGGCCTTCTAGAGCCGGCATCTGGCAGGCGGCTTCAAACAATTCAGGTGAGACCCGGGACTGGAACCAAAGGAAGCGCACCTCCTTCAGCGTGGGCAGCAGCGCACACCAGCGTTGCACCAGCTTCTTTTGTTCCGCCGGTTTCAGATCGGTTTGCGTGACGGCGAGCGACAGACGTTCGCCGCCCTCCCATTGCCCGGGCTCGCGAATGCTGCGCGGCGGGAAATTCTTCGTGGGGCGGTGATACCAGAAGCTGTGCCAAGGTTGCACATTCTCGCTGTTCTCTGCCGTGAGCTGGCGTACTTGCGCCAGCAGTTCCGTCAGTGGATCGCTCATCCCGGCTCCTTGAGTCTGCTCCGGACTCTAGCCGATATGCCCTGTATCGTCAGCGGACTTGCAAGGCCTGCTCAGGCCGCCAGTGTTTCCACTGCGCGGAAATAATTGCCCATCAGCCGCCCCGCCCAGGAACGTGGCCGCCAGCCTTCGTAGTGGGCGCAGTGACTGCCTTGGGCGGTGGTGACGAGAATCACATTGGGCATGTCTTGCATGACGCTGCGGTAGGGGTCGGCATTCTCGATGCGGCAGATGGGATCATCTTCCGAGTTGAGAATCATCACGGGGCTGGTGATGCGATTGAACACGCGCATCGGATTGCTGGCTTCGGAATATTCTTCGTAGCTGCGAAAGCCGGAGAGCTCATACATATGGCGGTGGAATTCCGCGAGGCTTCCGGCGCGGTTCAGCGCCTGTACGGTGGGCAGGTGGGCGAGGCTGGCCTCGTGCGGTTCAATGAAGCGCTGCAGCAGTTTTTTCACCATATAGCGGCTGTAGAAAGGATGCGTTTTTTCAAAGGCTTCATCGGTGTTGTAGCCGGGGCAATAGGCAAAGCTGGCGCGAAACGGCGAGCTTTCTGCTTCTTCCCCGAGGAAGCGTACGAGCAGGCCGGAGCCGGCGGAAGAACCGACGCCATACAGCGGTGATTGCGGAAAGCGGCGACGGATTTCGGCCAGTTGCTCACGCAAATCCTGCGTGCTGCCCAGCAGATTGATGCGTGGCACAGTGAGCGGCAGGCCGGCGTGGCCACGGCGCACGCAGAGCACGATGCGCCAACCGGTGACACTCTGCAGGTCGCGCACCAACTCCGCCATGCTGTCAGGACTGCCGCTGATGGTATGCAGTACAACGATGGTGGGCGTTTCCGGCGGCAGCTCATGGCCGCGCCAGGCCAGTGCACAGTGGCCACCATCTTCCAGCCTGAGTGTATCGATGCGGTCGTAATCACGCGTGGCCTTACCCTCGCGCAGGGTGAGCAAAACCATTTGCAGATGTGGGTTGAACAGCCATGGGGTGGGCTTGAAGGGCTGCTGCAGTTGCGGCAGTGACGCCACGATATGACGGGTATGCGGATTGTCGTGACAGAACACGCGGGGCTGACGGGCCATGGACCACCTCGGATACCGGGTTTGCCGGTGTGCTCAGGCTAGCACTGTCAGGCGGACTCTGGTGCGGGCTTTTTCAGTAGCGATGAAATACCACCTGGCAAAAGTGGCCTTCGCGCTTTTGCTGTGGCCTCAGCGCTGGCCAGCGATGCGATTGTCTTCGTCATCCAGCGGCATGAGCACCCAGAGGATGAGATAAACAATGAGGCCGGGAAAGGCGGCGCTGAACAGGGATACCAGCACATAGATGATGCGCAGCACGGTGACATCGAGATCAAAATACTCGGCCAGACCACCGACCACGCCTGCAATCATGCTGTTCTGGCGCGAACGTCGCAGTTTCTTGTCGCTCATGAGTACTTCTCCGGGCTGAAAGCCAAGACCAAAGAGAACAAAAAAGCCGCAGGCTGTCCACCTGCGGCTTTTTCCGTTTTGGATTGACTCAGGCCTTGCCGGCTTCCGCCAGCATGATGGCGACATTGCGCTCGGCCAATGCCGCGATCGTGCGTGAAGGATTGATGCCCAGTGCAAAAGGAATGATGGCCCCGTCAGCCACATACAGCCCGGGATAGCCGTAAACCTCGCCACGATGATCCACCACGCCCTCTTCTTTGCTGTCTGCCATGCGACAGCCGCCGAGAGGGTGCGGCGTGGTGAGGTCGCGGAAGAGGGTCCAGCTGGCCAGGGTGGTGATGCGGCGCGGATTATTGGCCTGTGCCAGTTTCTTGTGCAGCTCGTTCACTTTTTTGAAGCTGGCCTCGGATTTCTTGATGTCCCAGTCAAGGTGCAGGCGTAGGCGCCCGAAATGCAGCCAGGATTTCTTCAGCCGCAGCTGGCCATCGGAGGCATCCACGCTCTGGGCAAACCAGGCAATGGTGTGGCGGGCGGTATTGAGGCGGCTGACTTTGGCGATGAGCTTGTTCAGCAACTTTTTGTACCAGCCGGCATCCGTCCATTTCCGGGCCGACATCAGGGCTTGGGTAAAATAAGCTGCGGGCACATCGCCAAGAGCGCCATCTTCCACGAATATTTTTGCGCCTTCATAGCCCTCCCCTTCCAGGAAATCGATGGCACAGGAAATGGTGGGGCTGCGTGTGGGTAGCATTTCTTCCTTGTGCGTGGAAAAGGTGAGGAAGTCGCCATTGGAGCTCCAGCCCTTGCCCAGCGCTGGAGAAATATCGGGCAGGGTTTTCTTTTCATCGCGTGAGCGCAACAGGATTTCCGTCGAACCCAGCGAGCCTGCCGAGAGTATGACCTTGCGTGCGCTAAAGCTGACGGCCTCGGGCCGGCCTTGGCTGATATTGTCCGCATGCACATAAAAGCCGCCAGCCACGGGCTCCACGCTCTTGATGACATGAAGCGGGCGTATCTCGGCACGATGATTTTCGGCAATGGCCAGATAATTGAAGTCCAGGGTGTTCTTGGCTTTCAAATGGCAGCCCGAGCAGCAAAAGCCGCAGTGATTGCAGGTGCCTTGCTCGCGGCCCTGGGCGTTGATGAACGTGTGCGACTTGTCATCGGCATAAGGCTCGGGGTCGTTGCGGCTCCAGTGCGGATCAAAAGCGACGGCCAGAGGGACCCGCCGGAATTTTTCAGCGACACCAATGGCAGCCGCGCCTTTCTTCATGGCCTCGAAGCGCTTGGGAACTTGGTCCAGCGGCATTTCCTGGACATTCAGGATTTTCCCGACTGTTTCATAATGAGGCAGGAGCTCGTCATATGTGATGGCTTGCGGCCAGTGCTGGTCGAAGGTTGCGCGCGGCGGAATGATGGAAACATTGCCGTAAATCAGTGAGCCTCCGCCGACGCCGGCGCCCATGGCGACGGACATGTCGCCAAACCAGCGCAAATCCAGCCAGCCATTCTGCTTGTGCGGTTCGTCCGCATCAAAAATCCAGTCGTCACCGGGGCCACGCGGCATCATGTCCGGCAGCCAGCGCCGACCACGCTCAAGCACCAACACTTTCCAGCCCCCCTCCGCCAGACGTGCCGCCGTCACCGCGCCGCCAAAACCGCTGCCAACAACGATGGCATCAAAATCAAAGTTTCTCGTCATGATGTTTTCCTGTCCCTGTGTACCGGATAAGGCAATATGAACAGTGGCAAGGCTCAAGCTGCGTTTCCGGCAATGATGGTGAACGGCGAGACTAGCAGCACATGATTTTCAAACAGATTGTGGGAACTACGCAGTAGCTCATCTTCAAAAAATACCTGCGGTCGGCTTGGGTGATCAGCCGCAGCTTCACGGATTAGCGGAAATGTCAGTCAGCACAGGGCGCGCCCGTGAGGGCCGTTGACGGGAATGAAAGACACAAGATGTGTGCGGATGCTGAGATGACCGAAAAGAATGAGCAATCCAGGGACATCTGCGATATTGACCGAACTCGGCGTTTGCCGCACTTTGACCGCGGCTTTGCTGACAAGTTTCGTCCTCGCTGGATCTTTCCATTCCGTTCGTGAAATGACCATTTCGAGGACAAGTACATGCTGGCCGTCTCTGCCCAGACGATAAGGCAAGCCGTGGGCATCAAGTCTGGTGGCTGTGAGTTTCACAGGCAGTGGCAGGAGGGCCGTCATTCCCGTGCCGCTTTTCCTGGTTTCCTTGTTGTTGGGTCGACAGTCTCGAATAAGGGGATGGCCGCACAGGCTGCAAAAAAAACGCGCCCCGTAGGGCGCGCTTTTAAGGAGGGCTGGCCCGGTATCAGGCCATGGCACTTTCCTGCGGCTTGCCGAAGGACGGCAATGACAAGCGGAAGATACGCTTGACCACCGTGCCAAATTGCTTGCTCAAGCTGCCAGTGTTGTAGGGAAGGCTGTATTTCGCGCAGATGGCGCGTACTTCTACAGCCATTTCCTCATAACGGTTGGCGGGGATGTCCGGAAACATGTGGTGTTCGATCTGGTGGCTGAGGTTGCCCGAGAAAATGTGGAACCACTTGCCGCCTGTAATATTGCTGGAACCCAGCAGCTGGCGGATATACCACTCGCCCTTGGTCTCGTTCTCGCACTCGGCTTCCGTGAACATTTCGGCGTTCTCGGTGAAGTGGCCGCAGAAGATGATGAGGAAGGCCCAGACATTGCGGATGATGTTGGCGCCGACATTGGCCAGCAGCACCGGAAGAAAAAACGGACCGGCCAGCAGGGGGAACGCCACATAATCCTTGAGTACCTGGTGATTGGCCTTCTTGAAGAACTCTTTCACCATGGCCTTCTTTTCGCTCCACTTCCATTTGCCGCGTGAAATATCGGCCAGCTCCAGATCATGCACACCCACGCCCCATTCGAAAAGAATGGCAAGCATGAAGGCATAAACGGGCTGGAAGAGATAGCCGGGGTGCCAGGGCTGTTCATCAGCCATGCGCAGGATGCCGTAACCCACATCGCGGTCCTTGCCGACGATATTGGTATAGGTGTGATGCATGTAATTGTGCGAATGGCGCCACTGGTCGCCGGGGCAGACATTGTCCCATTCGAATTTGCGGCCGCGCAGTTCCGGATCATTGGTCCAGTCATACTGGCCGTGCATGATGTTGTGGCCGACTTCCATATTGTCGAGGATCTTGGCGGCACCGAGTGCACCTATGCCCGCTGCCATGACCAGCGGATTGAAAATGCCGGCATAGATGGCTGCTCGGCCGCCGATTTCCAGACGGCGCTGCAGGCGGATGATGCGCTTGATGTGGGCAATATCCTTTTCGCCGAGATCGGCCGTGATGCGGGCGCGCAGGGCTTCGATTTCTGCAGCGAAAGCTTCCACCTGTTCCGCTGTCAGACGACGACCGATCACGGTGTCGAGATGGCTTTTGATGCTGGCGTTGACGTTCATGCTGGTCATGTCAGGTACTCCTTGGTTCCAGGCTTGGCCAAATTCAGAGAATGCGGGTTTCAAAGTGCGAGGGTGACGGGCGTGACAGGCACGCTGACGCAGATCGCAATGTCTTCTTCGCCGGCATCGGAAATTTCGCCGGTGCGTATGTCGCGCACCTGGCCCGAGGTCTTGCGGCAGGTGCAGGTGCGGCAGATGCCCTGGCGGCAACCGAAGCTGGGTTTGAGGCCCGCACCTTCGGCAGCTTCCAGCAGCGTCATGCCGGGGGCCGTGCTGGTGATCCGGCTGTCGCTGAAGAGAACGGGTTGGGCATCGCCTTCAATGGCAACGGGGCGAGCCGCGGCCTGAAAGCGCTCCATGGTCAGACGAGCAGCGTCACCGCTTTGCTGCCAGTGACTTTCCACGGCGTCGATAAGCGCAGCCGGTCCGCAGACATAGGCGGCGCTGGTGGCGAGGTCGGCACCGATGCTGGCCAGATGGAATTCCGAGAAGTGACCGCGCAGGGCGGTGCCTTCGGCTTTTTCACGCGTGCAGACGAGATGCAGGCGGATATTCGGCATGGCTTCCGTGACAGCCTCGAGGTGACGGAGGAAAATCGCGTCCGCTTTGGCGGGTACGTAATAAAGGATGTCGACCTGGCCGGTATAAGCTTCAGCCACCAATTCGTCGGTGAGGGCACGTATCGGGGTGATGCCGCTGCCGCCGGCAATGAAAAGAAAGCGTTCGGCGCGCTTGGCCGGCAGAACGAAGTCGCCGGCACCGGCACTGATTTCCACGGTGTCGCCCACCCATACGGACTCATTGGCCCAGCGCGATACCGAGGTGATCTGGCTGTCGCCCTCCCCTTCGCGGGACTGGATGGTGACTACCGGGCAGCCGTCCTCTACATGGGAGACGGTGAAGCAGCGGCTGTGGCGACGACCATTGATGCTGACGGTCAGGGTGACATACTGGCCGGCCTTGTGGCTGCTCCAGCGGTGGTTGGGCTCCAGCACCAGGGAAACGGCGCGCGCGGTTTGCTGACGCACGGCTTTCACGCGGGCTTTGATGGCGTGGCCACCGATCTGCGGTGCCAGGAATTCGAGGTAGCTCTCGGGGCTGTGCGGCCAGGAGAGGATGCGAGCCAGGGGGCTCTTCAAGGCGTGGTCGATGAGGTTGAAGTTCAACATCGGGAGGCTCCTTGATCCGGTGGCGAGCAAGCCGCCGGACTGGTTGTGAACAAGTGTTCACATGAAAGCCTTTTAAGGATTTTTAGTCAACATGTGTTCACTAATTTCCTGATGAGCGGTTATCACATTGTTTTGCATGATATTTATATATCGACATAGGATTGTCGGTGTTCACAAAAACTGGGTGAATGAATGGCTGTTTACAAAAAAAAGAGCAAGGAAGGGGGAGAAGCGGGCGAAGACGGCAGCCATGAGGCACGCCGCTCGCGTACCCGTCAGGCCCTGATAGAGGCCTCGCTGGACCTGCTGGGGGAAGACCGCACCTTCTCCAGTCTCAGCCTGCGCGAAGTCACCAAAGCTGCCGGCGTGGTGCCAGCCGCCTTCTACCGCCACTTTCGCGGCATGGACAGTCTGGGTCTGGAGCTGGTGGACGAGTCCTTCCGTGCCCTGCGCGCACAGATGCGCGAGGTGCGTGGCAAGCCGCTGCCGGCCGAGCAACTCATACGCAGTTCCATGGCGCTTTATGTGGGTTATGTGCGCGAGCAGGAGCGTTATTTCCGTTTTGCCATCCGCGAGTTTTTCTCGGGTGCTGCCAGTACCAAGCTGGCCATACGCAACGAGCTGCGCTTCTTCGTCAGCGAACTGGCCACGGATCTGGCTTTGCTGGTGCCCGAGCGTCGCGCTACCAGTACTGATCTGCAGATGATTGCCCAGCTCGTCGTGAACAATATGGTGATGGTCACCGAGCAGATTCTGGAGCAGCACGATGCCCGCCCCGAAGATGATGCCGAGCTGGTGGACAAGGCGACGAAACAGCTGCGTGTGATTTTTCTGGGCGTGAGCCAGTGGAATGCCAATCAGCCCAAGCCTGCTGCAAAGAAATGAATTTGTGCGTTGATGGAAAAGGCCGCGCTTGCGGCCTTTTTTATGGGCGTCAAGCCGTGCCCTGGGGCGGCTCAGCCGCGCGCCATCCAGGCGGCCAGCAGCGGCATCACCAGTACCAGCAGGAGTTCTGTGCGCAGGATGATGGTGACGCGACGTGCTGTTTCCGCATCAATGGCGGGCGCCCTGCCCTCGCGCACCTCCTTGCGCCAGCGCAGATAAATCACCGTGGGATAAATCGAGAGCAGGCCGACAATCACGAAAAGGATGAAGAGCGCATAGAAAGCCCAGTGCTGCATGTAAAAGGCAAAACCTTTTTCATATGCCATGCGCACAAAGCCGGTGATGAGCACGGCCACTGCAGAAATACCGTAGAGCGCATCCACGCTGCCTATGCGTTTTGCCGTGGCCGCATCCAGTTGCGGGCGGAACAGCAGATATTCCACCACCAGCGTGCTGAACAGTAGGAATACCGAGACATAGTGCAGCCAGGCCCAGAATACGTTGGCAGTCATTTGCGGCCTCCTTTTCCTTGCCGGGCGCACCGTATTGCTGTGCCCATGTGCTCCGTTATATAGCGCCTTTTTGCTCAGTCTTCCTTGGCTCTGAGTGCTTCGCCGTCGAAATGTATGCCGGCCCAGCCTTCGCGCAGGAAGGTGCGGATATTGCCATGGTCTGTGCCTTCCGGGTGCTTCAGCACATCATCACGGTAGAAGCGACCGAAAAGCTCTACGGTATCCGCTTCAGACAGCTTTTTTATTTTGGCCAGGGCAAACAGACGGCAGGAGCCTTCATTTTTTCCGGCCTCATTCACCACCGCATCGGCGCCACGGCCATTGGTGAATCGCATCGGTGTGTATTCATAGTGATCGTTCACATAGGCGATCACATCTTCAAAATCGGCTTCGCCTTTTTTCAGGCGCTCCAGCAGGTTCTGGAAAATCATGGGGGCTCCGGCGCCGGATGGAGGAAGAGAAATGACGGCTGCGTGCATGGTAGGCAGATGACATCGCACGCACAAGGCCGTCATGGCCTCCACCAGCATGACAGCGCGCAGCAAACGCGTAGGGATAGAGGGTGACACCTGTGTCACTCGCGCTTAACGGCGCTGTCATCAGATTCTCCTAGCATCGCGCCCACTCAAATCGGGGGATGTTTTCATGCGTATCAAGTTGCTGACTATTGTCGTGGCCACCAGTCTGCTGGCCGCCTGCGGCAATGATGAGGAGAGCTCGAACAATGCCGCTACTGCCAGCACCGGCGTGTTGCTGGATTCCGCCGTGAGCGGCATCAGCTACAAGGGCACGAGCAATAGCAGCGGCGTGACCGGCAGCAAGGGCGAGTACAACTACCTGCCGGGTGAAACCATCACCTTCAGCATTGGTAGTGTCACGCTGGGCAGCGCCAAGGGCTCGGGCACGCTGCTGCTGAAGGCGCTGGATAATGGCACCGATGCCGATGGCCAACCCAGTGATGTCTCGGTGAATCGCGCCGTGCTCCTGCAGACCCTGGACGAAGATGGCGATGCCAGCAACGGCATCCAGATCAGCGCCGCCACGCGCGAGAAGCTGAAAACCGCGAGCATGAACTTCAAAGACAGCAGCACGTTTGCGGCCTCACTCAGCGCGTTGCTCGGCAGTGCCGGCCTTGATGGCAATGTGGTGGACGCGGATGAAGCCCGCGATCACATGCTGCAAACCGAAGCCGAAAGCTCGGGTAGCGTGAAGGTCAAGGTGGATGACGATGTCATCGTCAGCATCCAGCGCTTTGTGGTGCCGGATAATCGCGTGAGCTACCCGGGCTCTGATGCCGGCATCAAAGCCGCGTTCCCGCAGGGTTTCCCGCTGGCCGTGGGCTCGGGCCTGGCTTTTGATAGCGCGAGCGGCGGCACGCTCACTTTTTACGGCATTACCGACCGTGGCCCGAATGCGGATTCGCCGATTCTGGCCTCCGATAAAAAGACCGCCACCAAGGTTTTCCCGGCCCCGGATTTTGCGCCCACTTATGTGAAGCTCACCGTGGACACCACCGGCAGCAAGGGCGTGGTGGTGAGCGATGCCAAAACCCTGAACCGCAACAGCAACACGATTTCCGGCCGCCCGGTGGAGAGCGGCACCGGCTCCAGCGGTGAAACCGCGCTCAGCGAAACGCTCACCACCAAGCTGGCCTTTGATGCCGAAGGCATGGACAGCGAAGCGCTGGTGAAAGATCCGCTGGATGGCAATTACGCCTGGACCTGCGATGAATACGGTCCCTTCGTTGCCAAGATCAAACTTTCAACGGGCGAGATCGTGCGCAAATATTCGCCGGGCGTGGAGCTGCCGGCGGTGATTGCCAAGCGTCAGCCCAATCGTGGTTGCGAAGGTCTGGCCATCACGCCGAATGGCAAGATTTACGCGATGGTGCAGTCCACGCTGGATGTGCCGGATGCCAAGGGCAAATCGGTGAAAGACAAAGCCCTGTTCACGCGCATTGTGGAAATTGATCGCTCTGTCAGCGAAAGCGCGCCCACCACCAAGACCTTTGCCTATCCGATTACGCCGGCCGACTGGGACGGCGGCAAATCCGGCAAGGCCAAGCTGGGCGACATTGTGGCCGTGGACAACACGCACTTCGTCATCATCGAGCAGGGCACCTTCGCTGACGGTGAAATCCACAACAAGCTCTATCTCGTGGACATCAGCGAGGCCACCGACATCAGCGGCCAGAAAAATGGCGATCTGGAACTGGAAACCCTGACCAGCACCAGCAGCCTGAGCGAGGCCGGCGTGAGCCTGGCCAGCAAGACCCTGATTGCCGATCTGCGCGACTACGGCTGGCTGCTGGAAAAAGCCGAAGGCCTGGCGCTGGTGGACAACA
>JACCDZ010635787.1_pt1 | contig 12754 bp, 16 predicted proteins | sample 7449551 | NCBI WGS metagenome assembly JACCDZ01 (sample SAMN15323452, study PRJNA562643) | freshwater metagenome | isolation source: river surface water | place: USA:Blue River Watershed | collected 2017-08-18
AGTAGTAATGTTAAAACAATTTTCAATTGACGAACAATACATTACTGATGTATCAGTTAGGACTGAACATGATTTCATTAAAGATCGTAACAATCCTACACATGACGATATTATTAAAATCCTCAAAGGATATGATAAGAGTGTTAGCATCAGTCACAAAGACCATGACGAATTTACAAAGTTGCGTGACCAACTTGAAGAAGAAGGTTACATTGAAACTCAACGTCAATGGTGGAATGGTGATAGAGTATTGAAGTCATTCAGATTGAATGAATTTATTTTCCGTAAAGGACACAAATTTTGCTGTGCTTCCGCAATGAAAGGTAGCATAGCGTATGCTAGAAAAACTAAAAGAAAAACAATTTCTAGTTGGTAAGAATTATCTGGGTATATTGTCAACTTGGTAGACGGCCGGGCTTGGACCTCGGAGGCTGCAGGTTCAAATCCTGCTACCTACTCCATGCCCTTGTAGCCGAATTGGTATAGGCACTGAGTTGAGGTCGCAGGTTTTGTTGGTTCGAGTCCAATCAAGGGTACCACAAATAATGGAAGATGCAGTAGGATGGTTCCTACACCTGTTTGGAAAACAGGCGACTGGCGTGAGCTGGTCGGGGTTCGATTCCTCCTTCTTCCGCCAGTTCAAGGATAGTAACAGCAAACAATAATCGCGATTGGTTCGCACTTTCTCTACAAAAGAAACTTAGCTGGTTCGAATCCAGTATTAATGCTATCCTGTTTATTTTATGGGGCCTTGGTGTAATGGTAGCACGTTAAACGACGGTTATCCTGCCAAGGATACAGACAGCAATCTTTTCAATTTCCACTATGAAGGGAAAGGTCCTGGTTCGAATCCAGGGGGCTCCACCAATTATGTGCGTTTGGTCTAAATGTTAGGGCATCATGACATGGGGCTAGAAACCTCAAGATGCGGGTTCGAATCCCGTAACGCACGCCAGTTTATGGGATAGACGGTACGATGAGTCCCTGCCAGTCTAGGCACAGTGGGGTTAACTGTGTTGACACTATAGTATGACTGAAAGGTAGTATAAACTCTTGTATACGAGACAATCTAACGAGGTCAGGTAACGCTGAATAGTTAGGCTCCCGATCTACATGGAAGGTTATCTGAGCTGGGCTCAGCACTGTTTCGAAAACAGACGGACCATATAATGGTTGGGGTTCGATTCCTCAACCTTCCGCCAATTTTGGGATGACTACAGCAAACAACTTTTCTGCAGCCATTTTTTTTGCAGGCCAGCCCAGTAGGGGGCGTGTCGTGGGTTCGACTCCCGGCTTTAGACACATCATCCCGTTTTTCTATAGTTCCTTAGTTCAATGGTAGAACACCGCTTTGACATGGCGAAAACACAAGTTCAATTCTTGTAGGAACTACCAATGCCCCTATGGACAAATTGGTAAAGTCGGCTCTCTCAAAAGGAGCAGTTCTCTCCGTTCGAATCGGAGTAGGGGTACCATTAAGTAATAGGAGTGTATCCTATCTGTTTAAAAAAATAATCTTCTTCGTGGGGTTTCATAATAACAGATATTGACACTCTTGCAGTTTCAATAGGTTCTGCATTATGCAGTTTCTCAGCTATCAAATAGTGCCATCTATGTAAGTCCAGCCTTTGACTTTCTAATACTTGACGGTCATCATCACAGACTTGCGTTAGAACATTATCTCCACCTAAGTACAATAGATAGTTAATTGCTACTCTTCTTGAGTATTTGTCGACGTGGAGAGGAAATCCGGTATACATTACTTGATAACGAACATATTCAAAATCAGGATCGAGATCCATTCCTCCTGATAATCTTTTTACAATGTTGTTTTTAACCCATTCGTTTAAAGGTTCATTATCGGTATGCTTAGGATGAAAATAAGGATTATTCAATCCTTTATTGGCTCTGTCAATTCTAGGTTTATGTACTATCCACCTAATGGCGGGAATTAGTTCTGCAGGAACTTTGGGTAGATGGTCTAGATAATCAATAAGTTTTCCCATAATTTTATTTATGGAATAAAACTATGAAAGTAAATAGATGAATATGTACTCTGAAAATCAATTTAAACTAGTGGGAGAAGTCCAACATAGATCTTACCAACTGATAGAAATTCTTGATAATTTTTATAATTGGACAGACACTTATGATGCTTATTTAGAAGGAACGGGTGCTATATTTTTTCCTTTTAAACATGGAAAACATGATCAATTCTATGAACATGAAAATGTTAAAAAAATAGAACAAGTTATAATCGATTTATGTATACCTATACTAAAAGAGATTCTAATCTATTTTCCCAATGCTAGATTTATTAAAGGAGAAATGTATTGTTGTAGACCCGGAATGACGCAATCAACACATATTGATCCAAAATTGATGCATAGATTCTGTCACAGATTGCATATTCCATTGTTAACAAACGATCAATGTTTTCTTCAAGTAGAAGAAAATCACTATCATTTAGAAACTTATAAAATTTACGAATTTAATAATCTATTACCACATAGAAGTTATAATCACGGTAATAGTAATAGAATACATTTAATCATCGACGTAATGGATTCTATTATTTTTAATAAATTTGTAATTCAAAACAAGTACCAGATGTTATTCGATCCGTCGGATGACGACGGAAAAGACATAGCAAACCTGTTAAAACTGGTTGACAAACAAGGTCAATGACCTTATAATATTAAAACTGAAACAAAGGAGAACGACATGAAACGTGCTAAACGTTAGTGTCATCCTAGTACTCCGTATGGTCTAGGATGGCACGTAAAAGACAATTCTTACGATCCATCCCTTCGAGGTGTTACTTGGTTGCATACTCGGCTCTTACCCGATGAGGTGACGGTTCGAATCCGTCTGGAGGGACCATATGGGGGTATAACTTAACGGCTAAAGTAGTAGGCTTTTAACCTATTAATCAGAGTTCGATTCTCTGTGCCCCTACCATAAAGAATGACAATTGGATGTTAGATGTAGCGAAAACCGACTGTAGGCATACAGTGGTGAGGTGACTCCGCAAGTGAGGTAAAACTAGCAACGGCCAAGTAGCTTCTATTACTAACGTACCCTAGGTGAAGAAAAGTTATCTGTAAAAGAGCTTTTTCTGATCATAACCGCAGCCGGCATAATTTGCGGAAAATGGGACTTATGTATGTGGTAGTCCAATCTAGTTGTCATCCTTTATGGTGATGTAGCATAGCGGCTAATGCACCTCCTTCATACGGAGACTATCGTCGGTTCGAGTCCGACCATCACTACCAAAAAATAAATATCAAAAAGTTGTTGACAGCAGACAGAAAGTTTGCTACAATATATACATGTTAAGAAATTAACAAACGTTCTTTAAAAAGTTATTGCTAAATTTGCCCCGGTGACGGAATTGGTATACGTGTTGGTCTTAGAAGCCAAATTTTAGGAGTTCGAGTCTCCTCTGGGGCACCATTAGTAGTGTTGTTATGGAAAAAGTCTGTGTTCACCAGACTAATGCACAGTCAATGACGTCCCTGTCGGCCGGCACACGTAATACTGTTGATGTCAGTGCATATGGGTCATGCCTGTATGTGCGTAACGAAAGTAAGCAAACAGTGGCCACTGTCCTTACATAAGTTGACACGTTAAAAGCAAACGATAATAGGGTTATTGTTATCCATAACATGACAACACTACTAATGGTTTTGCCCGAGTGGTGGAATGGTAGACACAGGAGACTTAAAATCTCCCGCTGTTAAAGGCGTGCCGGTTCGAGTCCGGCCTCGGGTACCAGATATTTCTGGCGTTCGTATAGTGGAAAATACAGGAGCCTTCTAAGCTCTAAACGGGGGTTCGATTCCCTCACGCCGGGCCAAAATTTATTCCCCAATAGCTCAGTCGGTAGAGTGCCGGACTGTTAATCCGTTGGTCGGTGGTTCGAGCCCACCTTGGGGAGCCAATTATTCGAGTGTGGGCAGGATGGTAATGCAGCGGATTGCTAATCCGTAGATTCATGAAAGTGGGTCACAGGGTTCGACTCCCTGACACTCGGCCATTTTAAGGAGATAGGTATGACAATTAAAGAAACTATAGAACGTGCCTACGGAAATGTTGCAAAAGAGCCAGTACCTTATTTCAATTTAGATTGGGTGCCGACTCGAAGAAGTATTAAATATTACTGGTTGAAGCTTATTAGATTCTTTACAAGATAACCCCGGATCCCGTACCGGTAAGTAAACGGGGGTCAATTGTCTAGTCCATAAAAGACACGGTGCGTAGGATCTTACCGCAAGGCCCGCTTTACATGGGCGACTTGAAAATATCCTAGGTGGAGAACGCAACTTAAACCCAAAGCAAAAAATGCGTGGACGGAGTAACAGCCTAGTCTAGGGTTCCTGTGGTGGGAGTAGCTAGACACTTTATAAAAACTCTTTGAATAGCTACACTGGATAACAGAAAAACTTGCCAAAGTCGACCAAAGCAAGGACCTGCCAGGAAGAAGGGCTATCGTGGTTTCAAGTACCGCTGAGAGTTTTTATAAAGTGCGGGTAGACAGGACAAGGGGCGTCCAGCAGCCTTCCAAGCTGAAGATCGCGGAGTTCGACTCTCCCTACCCGCTCCAAATATAAAGGAAAAATTATGAGCCCATCTGTAGAGCAAGCAAAGAAAGGTACATGCGGTTGCGGAAGATCTCCTACCGGTAACTGCTGTGGCTGGCATTCGCTTTCTGAAGAAGCTTATCAACAACGTAAAGAATTGTACGAAACTGGCAAGGTTGATCTTGCTGGTAAAGAAGTAAAGTAAAAATTAATGCCTGGATAGCTCAGGGGTAGAGCAACGCCTTTACACGGCGAAGGTCCGCGGTTCGAAACCGTGTCCAGGTACCAAAGGATAATTTTATGCCAATGTATGAAACTACTGTAAGAACACCACAAGGTGAAGAAAAGAAAAGAGTATTTGCGGATACGCCGCAAGAGGCTAAGAAACTTTTCGAACAACTGTATGGTGGTCCTAGAGCAGTTCCGTATGTTCCTAAGATAATTCCAAGTTAACCCGTGTGTAGCTCAGCCTGGTAGAGCTCCTGGTTTGGGACCAGGTGGTCGCATGTTCGAATCGTGTCACACGGACCAAAGACGTCTCCATAGCACACGGAGTACAGTAGGATAAGTAGTGTGCGACAGAATTTATAGCGGTGTATGGAAGTGGTCATCCGTTTGGTCTCATAAGCCAAGAATCGCAGGTTCGAATCCTGCCACCGCAACCAAGTTTAGGGATACTCACAGCAAAACTATCCAAACGATAGGTAGTTGGTTCGATTCCAACAGTACGCTTCATGCGTGTTTAGCTCATTAGGTAGAGCATTCGTCAAACGATAGTATCCCGTTTTATCTGTGGGGGTATAGCTCAGCTGGGAGAGCAGTAGCTTTGCAAGCTAAAGGTCAGGAGTTCGATCCTCCTTACCTCCACCAAGTTTCGTGTTAGGACAGTTGGCTTAAAAGCAGCCATCTGCTAAGGAGTAGGGCGAAAGACATAGTTCTGGAAGCACAAAGGTACCCCGTAACTGGTAAGGCCGATGTCCCTTTTGGCGTAGTAGCACACCTAACTATTTTTGCAACAATGCACCAATCATTTAAGGAAAAACAATGGCACGTATTACTTCGGAAGATGCAGTAGCACAAGTTGGTAATAGATTCGATTTAATTTTAATTGCATCTATGAGAGCTAGAGAATTGAAAAGAGGCGACATGCCAAAAGTTAATTCCAAATCTGGTAATCTAATTACAGCACTAAAAGAAATCGAGCAAGGAAAAGTCGGTAGAGAATATCTGGAAAAACTACAAAGAAAAAAGCAGAAGCCTCAAATAGATTAAGTACGCACTAAATAAGCATATGGAGCCTATTTTTCTTAATAAAGAAATTGATAAAACAAAAGCAGAATTGCAAATCTTCCACTCGGAAAAGATTGCATTCAGTCCCGTTTACACTTTTTTTATTAGACAGATGGCTGACTTAATAGATGCAGGTCATTCTTTTCCTAAGACAACTTGGTCTGACGATAATTGTGGTGCAATTTATGCAGAAGAAAACGGTATCATAGTAGGTGCAATAATTTATAGCACTGCCTACATAAACAAAAAGTGTTTATGGATAGAATTAAGCTGTGTTAAAAGTGAATGTAGAAATAGAGGAATCTATTCAATACTTCACAATTATTTTGAAATGATTGCAAAGAAAATGAATTGCGACTACATTGCAAGTCATGTTCACAAGAATAATACTACACGATTAAAATCTGCAGAGAAGGTCGGAATGAAGCCTGTATTTTACCATATGATGAAAATTATCTAGGAGTACAAAATGTTGTCTTTTATCAAGGATATTGCTGATCCAATTCTTGAATATATAAAAGACGATCCGGTGCGTCCAGAAATTCCAAAAGAGTTTAGGGTAGGAAAAAACAAGTTTGTTAGTGCCCTAATTGAAGAAGTCCCTAAAGCTATGGTTTGTGTTAGCCTACATGACTTTATTCCTAGCAGTGTATCAGATCTAGTAAAAGAAACAGACACACCCACTACTGCTATATTTTATACAATATGGAGTTACGTTCCGGGTGCTGGACAAGAACTGCTGTTTCAAACTGTAGAAGAAATAAAGAAAGAATACCCTTCAGTTGAACGTTTTGTTACCCTGAGTCCTAAGACTGAAATGGCAAAACGTTTTCATCTAAAAAACGGTGCTGGGGTTTACAGAGAGAATGAAGATACTGTAAACTACGAGTATAAGAAATAATGCGGGCATGGTGCTAATGGTAACACGAGACCTTGCCAAGGTTTAGTTGCGAGTTCGATCCTCGCTGCCCGCTCCAGTTAGAAAGTTAAAAATGCCAAAATGTTATCAGTTAGTTGGAGTGCCTGCTTCTGGAAAATCTACTTGGATTGCCAATCAAGATTGGGCCTCTGAATGCGTAGTTGTCTCAACTGATGAGTTTGTAGAATCCTACGCCAAAGAGCAAGGTAAGACCTACTCAGAAGTGTTTGCTGACTATATGCCAACTGCTGTTACGTTAATGGCAGACAAAGTTATCGAGGCCCGTGAACAAGGAAAAGACATTATCTGGGATCAAACGTCAACTACTGTAAAAAGCCGGGCTCGTAAGTTCAGTATGTTGCCTGACTATGAGCATATTGCCGTAGTGTTTAAGACACCCGAACATAAAGAACTTATGCGTCGATTGTTTAGCCGTCCTGGTAAAGAAATTCCAGAGCATGTTATTGCCAGTATGATTGCCGGCTGGGAAGAACCAACTGAAGACGAGGGTTTTAAAGAGATATGGTTTTCTAATTAAATAAGTAAATTATGGGAGCTATTATGAAATTAGAAGACTATCAAAAACCCACGTATATACCCGGGTGGTTAGAAAAAGTTCTTTATGTACAACAACAAGAAAAATTACCTGTATACAAATATCATGCAGAAGTTGTAAAATCTTTTTATCAAGAACAAGACTGTAACACAGTAGTAGATCTTGGTTGTTGGTTAGGTGCCTTTGCCTATAACATGAAAAAAGAATTGAATCCGGGAAAGTTAACTATTATAGATGCTGTTCCTACATATCTTTATATGGCCAAACAACTTCTAACAAAAAATAATCTTCAAGAAAATGTCGAAGTATGTGAAATGACTGTAGCAGATAGTCCTAATGATAACATCACACATTTCGTAGTTAATTTAGAAAGAACAATCGAAACATCTTCAGTATTGTCCAAAGTAAAAGACAATACCATTTCTTTTAATTTACCAGTAGTTCGCCCAACATCTTCTGCACAAGCGGCCGTAAAATTATTTGAAATAGCAGGAAACAACTGTTATATGAAAATAGATGTAGATGGAATGGACTATAATCTTATTTCAGAAATGGGAAAGATTAATTTTTTTCCAAGAGTTATGCATTTCGAAGCATTCTTATTCAATAAAAATGACATAATGAAATGTCTAAACGTACTAGAACAATTGAGTCAATTTGGATTTAAAACTCCAAAACCATCTGAAGTATTAGACAAAAGAATAGCAGACATTATTGTTTCAAGAAATAGATATTTTGTTATAGACGCCCTTAAATGAAAAATCAAACACACAAAAATTTCCAGATAGGAAATTTTACAGTCCCTCATTTTGATTATGAAGAATACGGAATTAATGGAGTAGGGAAAAATAAATTGCCTATTATATCCATGGATCAGTATATTGATCATTCTGAAGATCAAAAACTTCATATTGAGTGTTGCAAAGGTCTAGCAATAGCGGACGATATCAAAATGGGTATGGTCTACGGTGCTTTACCTCCCGAAGAAGTTAACAGATTTCACGGGCACGATTGCTGGACTGAAATGATTAAAGACCTTGAAAAATACGATCCAACTGGTGTACATAGGCTAGCCGTTGAAGATCTTATTCGGACAAATCCCGGAAAGGAAATGCAGGTAACCTACAAGTACGCATATTTTGCTCTCGGATCTGTCATTCCATGGTTCTTTGCATTGTATCTAAAAAAGAATGATTTTGTAAAAAAGACACAAGATCTAGGGCAATGGACTGAGTCTGCTAAGTATTTTCCCAATGTTATAAAATACTTGGATACTCTACCTTTCAAAACTATTGGTAGAGTATTGTTTTTTACAACATATCCACATGCAGGTGTCGCTATACATCGAGATAGTATAGTTGCAGAGCATAGCGATCATAACATCAATCTATTTTTTGATGGGGGCTGGAGGCCTAGTTTTATTTGGGACGAAAAGAAAAAGATAAAAATTTATCTTCCCAAAGATGCAAAAAGTTATTTTTTCAATAACAGAGATTATCACGGAGTCGATCCAGAACCGGTATTTAGATATACTCTGAGAGTAGACGGAACATTTACTGACGAGCTCTGTGAAGAACTAGGCCTTGAACAAGGTAAAACTTGGAAATGGGACTACGCTGAAAAATAGTCCAGTGCCCATTTGCGTTCGTTGCATTGAAAACAAAGACCGCAACTTCCAGAAGTTTGTTCTGTGCAGGTGTGTGTAAGATCAAGAAGCTGTTCCTGTTTTTCTTGAAACAATATGTCAATGATATGTGTTTTATATAACATCATGAACGGCATTACTAATCTAGGATTTTTGTTTTCAGTTGGCCTAACAGGAAATATCCAATTAGGATCTCCCCAAGGCTGCGGAGGATTTTGATTAATACCCATATATAGACATTTTATATCGGGGTTTCTAACCAATGCCTCCAGGGTGCCAATTTGATTAATGACGGTATGATGTGCATCTGGGTTACCTACTTTGATAGGTGCAGGAATTTTTATATGGAAAAGACTTTCCAAATAATCAATTATTCCTTGAATATATAAATGTGATCCGTCATGCTTGGCTATGTAAAAAGGTTGTATCTGTGCGGTTGGACAATCTTTTAACATTAGATAGAACAGCAATGCACTATCTAACCCTCCACTGAGCATTATTCCGTACTTAAAAGGTTCACTAGTGTTGACTGTAACTTCTTTATTGTCAATTCTAGAAATAAATTTCATGATCATATTTACTAGAAAAAAATTTGCTCTTATAGGTAAGTGGTATACCAGCACTTTGGTAAAGTGCAATCACAAGTTCAATTCTTGTTAAGAGCACCAATTTCGGTCTTTGGTGAAATGGATATCATCTTTGTCTTCGAAACAAAAGTTATGGGTTCGATTCCTGTAAGACCGGCCATCTCGCTGTAGTTCAACGGATAGAACGATTCTCTCCTAAAGAATAAATCCAGGTTCGATTCCCGGTGGCGAGGCCAAATATTTTGGACAATAAACTTAAAAAAGATGTTGACCAAGATAGAGATTTAATGTACAATAGATGTATTGAGAGAGTTAGAAAGTTTTTAGGCTAGGTACAGCAACTTCCAAAACATGGAACTGCTGGGGAGTTGGGTATAGCCGGAGTTCAAAGGTTCGCCGGAGAACAGTGAAGGTGTATACTTGAAGACAAACCAGATATGCGGGTTTCGATTTTGACGCAGAAAAATACTCAAAGTAGACAACTAGCCTGTTGTTTTCTAGGATAGATACAGCAACTAACACTTCATACTGAAGCCACTAATACAGTAGACGACGGCCCCTGGAAAGGCTTTACTAAGGAAACTTAGCGTTTACGGAACTGTTGACTTATGGAAAGACATATATGTTATCTAACGCAGACACAAGTTAGGTTAGGCTTGCGAGACTGAACCGATGTACTGGGGATGGGGGCAAGCAGAAAATAAAATACCGTCTCGGCTATCCTGTTGTAGTTAGGTTAATTACAGCATTTTAAATTGTATCATTGTAACCGTGGGAACAACAAGACCCACATTTAACCTGAAAGGAAGTAAAATGAACGCATTTGTTAATGCAGTTGCAAATCAAGAAGCCCGTACTGCCAATGGCATGAAGGCTCGTAAGAGCACAGCTAAGGCCACTGTAGACCTGTTCTACAAAATTGGTGCTAGCCGTGGTAAGAATATCACAAGCGACTTCACCGCCGCTTATGTAGAAAACTCTGATGTTGCACTACGTATCGCACAATGGGCACGTGATGTCCGTGGTGGTGCAGGTGAACGTCAACTTTTCCGTGACATCCTTGTTCACTTGGAAAAGCGTGATCCAGATGCCGCTATGGCTCTGCTTCGCAAAATCCCAGAAGTGGGTCGTTGGGATGACATCTTTGTCTTCTCTACTCCTGCTTTGAAGTCAGCCGCTTACACCATGTTGGGCGATGCCCTTCGTGCTTGTAACGGGCTTGCCGCTAAGTGGACTCCACGTAAGGGCAAGGTTGCGGCTGAAATTCGAGAATTCTTCGGAATGTCTCCAAAGCAGTACCGTAAGAGTCTTGTAGCTCTTACTAAGGTCGTTGAAACACAAATGTGTGCCAACGACTGGGACGGAATCAACTTTAGCCATGTTCCTTCTCAGGCAGCTCGTCTGTACAAGAAGGCATTTAACCGTCACACTCCTCTGTTCGCAGAGTATGTGGCCAAGTTGGTTAAGGGCGAGGATAAGACTATCAAGGTTAACGCCGGGGCAGTTTTCCCTCATGAAGTCCTAAAGGGTCTTGCACATGGTTACCGTACCACAAACAAGACCGAAGTCGACCACATCAAGGCACAATGGGATGCCCTTCCTAACTATGTTGGTGAAGCAAGCATTCTGCCTATCGTTGACGTTTCTGGTTCTATGACTTGCCCAGCAGGTCGTGGTACCGATGTTCGTTGCATCGATGTGGCAGTTGGACTGGGCTTGTACCTAGCAGACAAGAACAAGGGAGTGTTCAAGGACACATTCTTGACTTTCTCTAGCAAGCCACAGTTGGTTACCCTTAAGGGCGATATCGTCCAAAAGGTAGACCAAATGTCTAAGTCTAACTGGGAAATGAGCACTAACCTACATGCGGCTATGAACAAGATTCTAGACGTTGCGGTTAAGAACTCTGTTCCTCAAAGTGACATGCCAGCCATGTTGCTGATCTTGAGTGACATGCAGTTCAACCAATGTGCTCAATATGACGACTCTGCTATGCAGATGATCGAACGCAAGTTTGCGGATGCAGGTTACACTGTTCCACAAATTGTGTTCTGGAACCTAAACGCAAGTGATAACGTTCCAGTCAAGGCTGACAAGTCGGGTGCGGCTTTGGTCAGTGGGTTTAGTCCAAGCATCATGAAGGCTCTGCTTTCCGCTGATCTTGACCAATTCACTCCAGAGGGCATCATGCTTAAGACTGTAATGGTCCCACGCTACGACCTCAGCTAAAAAGTATTACTTTTTGGATAGCACCTTCGGGTGCTATTTTTTTAGGTTGACAAAACCAAATATTGGCCTTATACTGTAATTACAGTAAGTAGAAAGGAGCTCAAAATGCCCAGAATCACTAAACCTAATGTAGTTGCTTTCAAAGTTGAACTAACTGAATATGAACGTGGTTGGGGTCAAAAGCACTGGGACACTTGGTATTTCGATAATGAAGCCGAAGCTCGTCAGGCTGCAATAGACTACAACCGGACGCACAATACTGCAAGCTCTGCTCCTGATTGGTATGTGCGGGCAGACTATGTAGGTCCTGTGCGATGAAATTAGATCCTATGAGATTGCCCTGTGGCGGTACTGCTTACTTCGACGAGTCGAGTGGTATCAGCTATAGGTGCGAATGCGGTGCTGTCGTAGGTAGCATTGGACAACCTCAATGGTGTAAGGACGAAGCAAAGAAATGGGAAGCCTGGGAAGCATTAGGCGGCAAAGGTTGGGATTATTTTGAAGGAGTAGAATAAATGCCATGGATTCAAAACGTAGCACTGGCAGATATACCTAAAGGAAAACATATCCGTGTTGGTGAAAATAGTATGCTGATTCAGATTGTTGATCCAGCAATGACTTTCCCCACACCCTTGTACAACTTCAAAGAGGTGCATCAGTTTGAATTTCTCGATCTTGAAGTTGATGACAAGTGGGGCGAAGAATTTAAAGTCACTGACTCGCAGGCAGAGCAACTTGTACGACTGTTACAACATGCCCTTGACAAGCGTATGGATGTTGTAGTCCATTGTGTGGCAGGAGTGTGCCGATCTGGGGCCGTCTGCGAAGTTGGTGTTATGATGGGCTTTGATGACACCGAAGCCTACCGTAGCCCTAACCTAATGGTCAAACACAAGATGATGAAAGTTTTGGGCTGGACCTATGACGAGAACGAACCGCACACCA
>JACCDZ010324372.1_pt1 | contig 12753 bp, 12 predicted proteins | sample 7449551 | NCBI WGS metagenome assembly JACCDZ01 (sample SAMN15323452, study PRJNA562643) | freshwater metagenome | isolation source: river surface water | place: USA:Blue River Watershed | collected 2017-08-18
GACCTTTACCTTGGCTGGAATGGATTGCAAGCCGGGGTGGATTATTTGCAGCGATTCATTTTGAAGCCACTATCGGATTCCTACATCGCCCAGTGGCGGGAGTTTGATTGGTCTAACCCGGGCGAACCTGGCTACGAGTCGCGAAACGGTGAGTGGCGTGAATTCAGTGGTGGCACTCCCCTGATTGTTGAAGGCTGTGGCGCGCTAAATCAACTGAGTGCGCCGCTTGCCGACATTAGGGTTTGGCTAGAGGCCGAGCAGGAAACCAGACTGCAGCGCTGGTTAGCCCGCGAGGGTTCAAGCGAGCACTGGGCCGAGTGGGCTGCTCAAGAAGAAGAGTTCTACGCCCGCGAAAAATCTAGCGAGCTAGCGGATTCTAAATTTAGCTAAGCGAATTCTTATGTTTAGCGTGCGCGGTTTTTGTACCAAGCACGAAGACCGGCAATTAGAGAAGCTGAGATGAAGAAGATGGCGATTGCGTAAGACGCATTCTTAACCGCGGGGATTGATGCCGCAAAGTATCCGGCAACGGTAAGACCAGTTCCCCAAGCCAATGCACCAACGGCGTTAGCGCTGAAAAATTTGTAGTAGTTCATTCTTGAAATACCCGCGATTGCCGGAATCAAAACACGAGCCCAGGGCATAAAGCGCGCAATCACAACTGCCCACCAACCCCAAGCCGCGTAAAATTTCTCTGATTTTGCGATGGCATTTTGCAACCACTCGCCCTTGCGTTTATCTAGGTAAGGGCGGCCGTAGTGACGACCAAGGGTGTAACCAACCTGATCACCAAGCCAGGCCGCAATACCCACACCAATTGCCATCACCCAAATATTTACCGGTGAATCAGTTGAGTTTGAAACCCCAGCGCCGGCGGCAACCAAGCCGGCGGCAAAAACTAATGAGTCACCGGTGATGAACGGAATGAAAGCACCGATGAACAATCCGGTGCCAGCAAAAACCAAACCCCAAACCACCGCGTAAAAAAGCCACGGGCCAATGTGGTCGTACCAGTCAATAATCTGGTCAGAGATGGCGAGCTGAATAACCGGGTTCATGAAAAAGAAGAACTACTTTGCGTTCGGCAAACCGTGCAGAACGATTTCGTTTAGCGGCAGACGGGTGCGGGCCGCAACCTCGCGGTCATATGCTCCACCCTCAAGTAATTCGGCCGGAGCGCCCTTACCAATGGCTACGACAACCAGTAGTCCAAGATTCTCTGGGTAGCCAAGTTCGGCGTGCAGAGCTAAGTGATCAATGCCACCCATTACGTGAGCCTTGAGTCCAAGCCCCTCAGCCTGGATCAAAATCTGTGCGGTGGCCAAGCCGGCGTCAAACTGGCTGGTGCTGCCTGGCTGGTCCTTGTCACCATTGGTGAAGGCCGAAACCACCACGTAAGCCGAACATCTTGGAGACCAAGCCGAGTTGAAACCGCCAAGGTGAGAAACAATCTTTCCAAACAGCTCGCTGCCGCGCTTAGCGACTGAAAAGCGCCAAGGCTGCACGTTCATGGCCGACGGGGCCCAGCGACCTGCCTCAACCAGGCTCAATAGGTCCTGATCTGAGATTTCGTGGTTTGCGTCCATAGAGCGTGGGCTCCAACGGTCGGCAAGTACGGGCAAAATGGGCGCAGAAGTTTCAGCTGTTCTAGAGGTCATACCTCTATCCAACTACAGTTAGTCGGCTTTTATTTCGCTCATCTGCCGGGCCTCGGCCAACTCAAGTGTGTAGGGGTCAATCACAACGATCCAGGGGTCATCGTTAGGGTCAATATCCACACCCGGCGCGGTCGCAAAGGTGCGAATCATGCTTACGGTGTCAAAGAATCCCGGCACCATGTGGGCCACGGCGCCCAGATCGCTGGCTGCATCAAGAACGGCCTCATTAGATGAAAGCACGATGACCACGTCTACCCCGGCGTCGAACTTTGAATTGACTGCCTTATGGATGGCCCGCTCAAGGTGGGTTTTGCCATCTTGCTTCTGCAAGATTTTGTCCCAGTCTTCGGCGCCGGCAGCGTGATCGGCGATTACCGCGTAAACGAATTCGTCATCTCTCATGCTGGAATGCTACGCCTGGGCGGTCGAAAATGGCAGTCGCGCAGACAAAATTGTTTGATCCGTTGCCGAATCGAAATCTAAGGACCAATCCACGGTTAGCTCGTCAAACAGTTCCCCACCAAGTCCCCTGCGGCCGCCCAGCTTTGGCTCACGCCCGTCATTGGCCACTCGGAGGTCAAGCACGCCATCGTCGGCAATCCTCAGTGAGACTTGGGCGGTGCGGGCATCGCCGTGACGAACCGCATTAGAAATCGCCTCTTTGACAATCTCATTCACACACATGCTCAGCCGAGAATCCTTGCTTACCAACTTCTTTACCTCGGGCTGTATCTGCAAATCAATGTCGCACACTCCCTGCCAAGTGGAAATGATTTCTTTGATGGCCGGGGCAAACTTTACCTCTGTGGTGGGCGTAGTGGAAAGCGCCGCCTTTGCACGCTCAAGATCTTTCTTGGCTAGGTCAAGAGTTTTCTTGTCGGCATCAGGTGCGTTGAGTCTGGTTAGTGCAGCGGTGAGTGAAGCCTGCACGGTGCCGTGAATTACCAAAGACCAGTTTCTGCGAGCCACCCAAAGTTGTTGTTCAAACAGCGTGACCTCTAGGGCCAGTTCTTCGTTGTGCTCCCGCAGCAGATCTCGATATCGGCGAGCTTCAAAATCAAATGAATCAAGTAGCGCCAGAATGCCAACCACCATCAGCGAGGTGTAAACCAGGGTTGATCCGTAGATGGCGGCTTGCTGAGTATCGGGGTAAAAAAGCACTGCAACCAGATAGGTGGGAATCACAGCCAGCACAGCCATAATCACCAAAACAGGAACACCTATCCAGGCGCTTTGCTCGGGAGTGTTTTTGAAGAATCGATTGAAGGCAAGGATGATCGCCAGGTAGCTGAGGCTCAGCAGAAGGCTTGGAAGAACCCAAGACATATCTAGCAACCAAAATGGCGAAGCCAAAAAACTTAGGCTCATTGCTGCATAGGTTGCGGTTGGGAAAATTGAGTTCACGATACGAAACGATTTTGGAATCGTGATCACATACAAAAAGTGACTTGGGGTTCGCTTGGCTGGTGCGGTCAGGGCGCGGGCAGTTGAACGCAGCGATTCTGAAAGCGGCCGGACCTGGTTGTAGATGATTCCCTTTAGCTCGTGAGCGATGCCCCATCGGGTTGACATTTCTAGGTTGCCGGCGTTGATGGTTTCCTCAATGGTTTGAATTTGCGGCAGCAAAGTGTTGCGGGTTAACTGCAGCAGCTTCTCTTGCTCTTCAGCAAGAATGATCTCTGCGTTCTCGCGGTAGCCCATGATTGAATCCTGGGTGGCCCTGAGTTTGCGCACCAATTGGCTGTGATCACGAAAAGCACCATTTAGGTTTGCCCACATTACGGTGATGCTGAGCTCCCACAGGGCCCCAAGCAAGAGCTGATACTGCCAGGCCACACCCGGGTCTGCGCCCACGGCAATCGCCAGCGAGGTGGTGATGAGGGTGCGAATCACTCCAATTAGAAGGACGCCAGCAATCACCAGTGGTGCTGAGTACTTTTTGATGAATTTTTTGGCTAAACCAAAAATGGTGAAAATTACAAGGTGCTCAAGCACAACCATCGCCGTCCAAAAAGGCAAGAACTCAATTATGTTTTCTGAGTTGAGGAAAAATCTCATGCTGACCATGGCGAAGACGTGGTAGCCAAGGTAGCCCCAAGTAAAAAGGTGAGCGTCTGCAATGCGCTGCCAAACTACTGAATTTTTGAGCTTCAATTTAGCGGCCGTGTGGCATGCCCGCGACTTTGATGAATTCGCGGGCCGCAGTTACGCGTGGGTTGTTGCTAGTTTCAAGATCAATTCCAGCAGCTTCAAAAGCGCGCTTAACTAGGTTTTCAACCGCGCGAACCGTGGTACCGCGCTCGGCTGCAATTTGCTGGTTAGACAAACCAAGGGCAACCATTTGCAGCACGGCTAGTTGACTGCGAGAAACCTCTGATAGCTGGTGCTGAACATTTTTGTCATCACGGAAATCTTTTGAAACTCTGTCGCGCACTGCTGCCTCAATCGCCTGACGCAAAACACCGGGGTCAGCCATGCGGTCTTTGACCAGGTACGCGGCGTTGCGAGGGATTGCACGGTTATCAATTCCAACCACGCGCGGCTCTGGAATGTGAGTTAGAAATACCAGCGCGATTTCTGGGTGCTTGCGTCGCAAAATCAACGCCAGGTCCACACCGGTTGGGCCATCGCCAAGCTCAATATCTAGTATGGCGATATCGGGGTCAAAATCTTCGGCCACTTTTCGGGCCTCGGCGGTTGAGCCGGCTGCTCGAACCACGAAGCCGTCTGCCTCAAGGTTTGCTGAGATTAGGCCACGGATAAGTGGCTCATCTTCAACGATTAGAACCTTGCGGTCAAAAATTCCCATGTCATAAGTGTGCCAAAGCGATGTTCGGGTAGCCACTGAAACTTCGCAAATGCGCAACTTATTGACGCAAAAAGCTGGCGCTAAAACTATTTGGCGAGCAGCCAGAACAAAGGCAACGAGCCCATGGCTAGGGTAGCCACACCAAGCAGCAGCTTGGACCAGATTGGTGAGACCCATTTGCCCAACAGGTTTTTATCGCGGGCAAGCCACCAGACAATCGCCATCAAAACCGGGGCGGCCAGGCCGTTCAGAACTGCGGCAAGGATCAGGAACTTCACCGGTTCAATGCCAATGAGGTTAAGCGCCAGGGCCACGAACATTGACACCACGATTACCGCGTAGAACGCTTTGGCCTGACGCGGTTTTAGTTCAAGCGATTCGCGCCAACCAAAAGTTTCGGCAAAGGCGTATGCGGTGGAGCCAGCTAAGACGGGAATCGAGAGCAACCCCACACCAAGAATTCCAAGTAGGAATAGCAATCCGGCAAACTCTCCAGCGATTGGCTTGAGGGCAAGTGCGGCATCTGCTGCGGTGGCGATATCGGTGATGCCCTGGGCATTTAATGTTGCGGCCGAGGTAGCCATGATGGCGAACATGATGAAGACCCCGGTGAACATTCCGGTGAACACATCGCCACGCATTGCTTGCAGGTTACTTAGCCGCACGCGACGGGTCTGAATGTGTTTGCGCTCTTCAATTTCTTCGGCGGCTTGCCAAAAGAAAAGGTAAGGAGAAATTGTGGTGCCGGCCAGGGCGATCAAAAGCTCAAACGAAACTCTGGTGAAATCAAATTGCGGAAGCAGTGTAGAAGTCGCTACTTGGCCCCAGTCAACTTTGGCGACAAATAACACCGCAACATAGGCAAGCAGTGAAATGGTTAGCCAGCGAAGGACGCGGGCGTATCGGTGATATGGAATTGCAATTTCTGTGGCGGCAAGCAACACCGCAAACATGACCACGCCGGCCCACTGTTCTACCGGGGCAATCAAGCCAAGTGCCGAAGACATGATGGCTAGGTCGGCGGCGATGTTGACGGTGTTGGCAACGGCAACAAGCACCACCGCCACAACCAAAACCCAGCGCGGCATGCGTGACTTGATTAGTGCGGCTAAGCCTTTTCCGGTGACCAGCGCCAAACGCGCGCAGGCCTCTTGAACAGCAAAGGCCAGCGGCAATAGCCAAAGCGCAGACCAAAGGAATCCGTATCCAGCGGCGGCACCAGCCTGCGAGTAAGTGCCAATCCCCGATGGATCATCATCGGCCGCACCAGTGACAATGCCCGGGCCAAGGCGCTTAAAAAAGTCGCGGCCTGCCATCGTCGATTCCTCTCATTGAGTCGTAGTCCAAGACTAAGCACTCAATGCCGCGGTCCTCGGCCAGTTTGCGAGCCTGGGGTTTGATCTCTTGGGCGGCAAAGATGCCACGCACGGGGGCCAGCAGCGGGTCACGGTTTAGCAGTTCCAGGTATCGGGTTAGTTGTTCAACGCCGTCGATGTCTCCCCTGCGCTTTAGTTCAATAGCCACGGTTGAACCATTTGCATCCCGCAGCAGAATATCCACCGGACCAATTGCGGTGAAATACTCGCGGCGAATGAGGCTTGCGCCTTCTTCAATCAGATGCAGTTGATCGGCAAGCAGTTCTTGCAGATGCTTTTCAACGCCGTCCTTGATCAGCCCCGGGTCATCACCCAGCTCATGCGAAATATCGCTGAGCACTTCAAAGATTGAGATCATGAGAACGTCATCGGTCTTGGCCTGCTGCACCTGCCAAACCTGTTGCACACCAACCTCTAGTTGATCGGCATTTGGCTCAAGCACCGATACCGTGCACGGCGGATTCATCCAGTTGAGCGGCTTGTAGGAGCCAGAGTCAGAGTGCACCAGCACCGAACCATCGGCCTTCATCACCAACAGGCGTTTGGCGCGAGGTAGGTGTGCCGAAAGCCGCCCGGCATAGTCCACCGAGCATTCGGCAATGATTAGACGCATTCTGCAAGACTACAAAATGTATTTGGTAATGTCGGCGGCAACTGATAATTTATGAAGTGACCCGCCCATGGCTTGGACCTTGGGATTAGAACCCGGCTTAGGCCGGGTTCTTGCTTTAAGCCCAAGTGTGGGGCCGAGTGATGTTCCCACCCTTTGAAGTTATATAGCTTCGCGGCAATTGAGAGTCAGCCAACCAGCCAACGTGCAGCTCCTCCAGATAGGTTGCAACCTTCCGGAGGCCATCGGCTTTCGCTGAATCGTGCACCTTAGGCACCACAACTTTTACGTCTGTTCCCACCTGAGTGGCCATTCTAATTGGGGTGACGAAATCTGAGTCTGCCGTAATGACGAGTGCGGCTTTCAAATTTTCTTTCAGGACGTCGAATAAGAGATGGGATGCCAGGTTCACATCAGAACCCTTTTCACCAAACTTCCAGACCTGAGCCCTAGGGAAATCCGGTATCGCGCGCTTTGAAATCTGGTTGAGTGCCATCTGAGTTAGCCCTAAGTGGTTTGGCAACGTGGGGCTTAGTACTGAACCTCGAGTCGTGGTTGCAACTCTTAGCCAATCAACATCCTTTCTGAACTGCCCAGGAATTACTTTCACACCCTGATCCCTAAGGACTCGCATGTATGCGTCTTGGCGGTTCATGCCAGTATCACCGGGGAATCTGCTTTTTACAGGAGCAGTGAAGTAGTAAATCTGACCAAGTTCCATATCAGGCCGACGGTCAGTACAGAATTTCAATAGATTCAACCACTTGAAATTTGGTCGTGACTCAAGTGAACCTTTGTAAAGGCTAAAACCGTCAATGTAGGCGTTGAATGTCAACTTCATGAAAGTAATTTATTGCCAAGCCGTGACAATAATGTCGCCTTTGTGAGTCACTAAGGTACCAGCGTGTAGTTGACCAGACGGGCTTTGGTTCCGGTGGTCTTTGACTGTTTACCCGCGTAGGTGATGGTCAAGTACGGGTAGAGCGTCTTGGCATAGGTACACGCAGCCTTGGCGCGACTGGTTGCCAACTTCAATTGTTGAGCGCTCTTGGCAAAACCGGTGACATCGCCCACGCAGTGCAAGCGCTGATAACCCGGATTGGTCACCATGATGCCCTTGATGCGCAACTTCATGATTGTTGTTGGTGAAATCGCTGTGGCCGCATAGCCACCAATTTTTGACAGCACCTTGGCGCTCGTTGGAGCAACCAATACCGGGTTTGGGTTGGCCGCAATGTAATTGACGGTCACATTGTTGTAGGTGGCTTTGACCTGCATGGTGATGTACCAACCGGTGTCAGTGGCAGGAATCAAATAAGAGTTTGAAACCACCGATGGAATCTCAATGCAACCAACTGGCACAGTGCTGCGCACTACCCCGCCAGATGTTGCAGTTACCGGATCAGTGCAGCGATACCAAGAGTAGGTAAGGGTTGCACCAACGCGATTGACGCTGGCACTTGCCGTAATCGTGGTGCCCTGTCGCCAGGGCCCACGAGTTACATCGGCAGATACTGCAAATGGTGGCAACGGGGTTAGGTCGTTTACCAGTAGGCCGTTCCAAAGCCAACCGGCAGTACCAAATCCAGTTGCTGGTGAATAGAAGTTAACCTTGGCTCCGGCCGCGATTGAGTCAAAGGGGGTGGTGCCCAAAGTAGGGGCGTTTCCTCTGAAGGTAATTTCACTTAGGTTGGCACTGTTGGCAAAAGCTAGGTCACCAAGAGTGGTGAATGATGCCGGAAACTTGACCGAGGTAACCCCCGAGTCTTTGAAAACATTTGCCGCCACCGCGGTCACCCCTGCTGGCAGCTCAATTGCCCCAACACACAAGGTGCTGCTGGTGACCACAGTGTCGGTCACGGTGAAACTGCCGCTGGTTGAGCAATTCACGGTCACTACCGCGGCATTGGCCGTAATGGGTGTTGCAACCACAGTGCCAATAGTAAGAACGAAAGTTAGTGCCGCAGAGAGAATTGCCTTCATGCTTTCAGGCTATCGGCTACTTGCCTAAATCCTCTCGAAGTCGCTGCAGCTCGGCATCTTGATGAGCAAGGTGCTGCTGCAACTGCTGAACTTCGTGCAGCAAGGCGGTGGCATCTTTATAGGTTGCCTCGGCACGCATCTCAGCGCGGGCGGTCTGCTGATTCTGGCCAACAATAATCACCGATACCAAAACCAACTGCAAAAAGGTCTGAGCAATCCAGTCCACAATCACACGCACATCTCCGGTGGAAACAGCAGCTGGAAAGCTGATAAGCGCTAGCCCAGCAAAAGCATAGGCCGCCCACATGGTGCCCACCTTGGTGGTGATCCAATACCCCAACCGATTATTGAAACCGGCCACCACTTTGGATGCTGGCTGATGTTCGCGAGTTTGTGTGTGCGGGTGTTGCTGGTATTTGTATTTGGCCATGGCTTAAATGTAGAACACCCGCCGGCCTTTCGACCGACGGGTGTTCGTACTATTTGAGGACTATTACTTTACGGTAATGGTCTTGGTTGCAACTAGCTTGCCACCAACGAATACGGTTACCTTGTGCTTGCCCTTAGGCGCCTTCAAAGCAACAGTCTTCTTAGCTGCAGTTCCAGTGAAGCTGCGGAAGAACTTTCCAGCAACCTTCACAACAACGCGCTTTGCAGCAGCGTTAGTCGCTGATACAAAGAACTTGCCAGTTGAACCTGAAACAGCAGCAGTAGCAGCTGAAGTTGCAGGCAGAGTGTTTGAAACATTGATTGTTGCAACAGTGGTGATTGGCAGGAAGTTTGATCCTGAATCGTCAGCATCGTACTTCGCAGTGATTGTTGCAGTACCTACTTCAGTTGCACCAAGAACAAGCTTGAATGCAATTTTTCCATCGGCATCAGTGTTCGCTGCAATGGTGGTGGCATAGCCAACACCAGTCAATGAAATGCTGATAGGTGATGCTGTAGAAGTGGTTACTGGTGCACCGTACTTGTCAACAAGAAGAACAACTACGTCAACTGCACGACCAGGAAGGACGTTTGCAGGTGCTGTGATTGTCAGGGTCTTGCCGTCAGCAGCATCTGCTGCCGCAAACTTTAGGGCCTGAGTCTTTGAAACAGAACCTGAAGTAACGGTAGTGGTGAAAGTTCCACCCTTCTTTGAGAACACGTAAACGGTGTACTGGCCTGAAGTGTTGGTGTTAACAGTGATTGAATCAGCTGAGACATAATTTGCACCACTTGCTTCGGTGCTGAAGAACAGCCCTGCAGCCGCGATCGTCACAGCAACACCAGCAGATGCAGAACCATCTGCGTTGTAAACAGTTCCGCTAACAGCCGCACCCTTGTCAGAACCAACGTTCAGGCCAAGGATGTTGATGTTTGAACGGTTGTCCAGAGCGCTAAGAGCAACGTTTGAACGCGCTACAGCAGTAGATGCTGTGCCAGCCGCTAGAGAAACAACTGTTCCAGTTGTGTTCTTTAGTGTGGCATCGTTCAATGTGATCTTTGCAGCAGCCTGAGCAGCTGTAACAATGTTTAGAGTTGAAGCTACTGAGTCTGTAGTGAAACCAGTCTCCTGAGTGTAGTCACCTGTTGTCTTGGTGTACACAGTTGCGGTGATTAGAGTATCTGCGTCTGCACCAGTGCTGTTGTCAGTAAATGATGCAGTAGCAATTCCGTCAACGAAATCAGCAGTAGAACTTACAACCAATGTTCCTTGAGATGCAGTGTAACGAAGCTGGTAGCTTGAACCTGACTTGGTCCAAACCTTACCAAACTGGTCACGAATTGCATACTTGATTGATACAGCCGATCCCTTTACAACAGTGCGAGTGGTTGAACCCAGAGGAGCAGCCGCTTCGGTGAAGTTAGTGATTACTGCATCAGCCCAAGTAAAGGTCTGGCTGCTCTGAACTGGCCCTGAAGTGCCAGGCGCAGTTGCAGTTACGACGATGATGTCACCCACAGCACCTGTTACTGATTCAATTGAAACAGTTACGCCACCATTTGCATCGGTGGTTGTGTTCACTACCGCAGTGTCTCCAGCTGCATCAGCAGCAGTCATGGTCTTTCCGTTGATTCGAAGTACATCTGTTGAAACGATTGTTGAACCGCTTTCAGATAGCTTCAAAACAACTGGCTGACCCGCGCCAACTGACTGGTTTCCGCTTGCCTTGGTGAAGTCAACTCGGTATGAGAATGACTTTGTACCAGTGCGTACGTACCAGCTGTCGGTTGTGTTGTTTGCGATGTTCTCGCTGCGAGTAACTTCAGTCTCCTGAGCAGTTGCAGTGCTCGCCGCAGAAGCGGTTGAGTAAACAACTGTTGAGTAGGTGTAAGTTGTGTCGCTGTCATAGCTGACTGAACGTCCCTTAGCCGCAACTACAGTGCCTGCAGCAACAGTTGGTGAAGATGCGTTTGCCGCAGCGAACTCGAAACCAGTCTCAGCTGTGTTTCGTGTTACTTCGCGGGTTGCACTTCCAGCCCCACCGAATGCTCCACCATCAATAGCAATAAGAACGTTAGTGCTAGCTAGGGTGCTCTGTGCGTAGTTGAAGTCCGCGCCGTATGAAACAGTTCCAGTAACCTTCTCGCCCACAGATACAGGGTCAATTGCTACGGTTGGAACCAAGTTCTTTACAAACTTGACTGTTACAGGTGCTGACACAACGGTGTCAAGAGCGTCGAGGCCGTTAGTGTTACCTGACTCGATGTAAGCCTTAACAACAAACTCAACCGAAGCAGCGCTTGTCGAGGAGGTTGTTGGGTTCAATGCCAAAGTTGGACGCTGTCCTGCAGTTGCGCTTACAGGCTGTGACAAGTAGTCCACAGTTGTAGTGCTGTATGCGGCAGGGGTGTTTGTGCCATTGTCGCTCTGAGTATATGAAACTGCCTGAGTAGATGATGGCTTTGTAATCTGCCACTTCAAATCATCTGAGCTAGTCGCACCAAGCACCTTGAGGGTGAAGGTGTCAGACGCTAGAACTGTGAAGCCGGTACCTGTGTTCGCAACAACTGATAGACCAGCTGCCTGTGCCGGAGCACCTGCGAATAATGAAGTACCTAGAGCTACAACAGCACTAATCGCCAAGCCCTTGCGGGTTAGGTTCTTAGACATGTATGTCTCTTTCTTTCTTGGTTTATTGCCCGATCTCCAGGATGGAGTTCGGATTGGAAATCTCAATACCGGCCAACCAAGCAGGCGGGCATAAAAGACCTCACACTCTAGATAACTAGAGGCACTGGCTTTACTTACGGCCCCGACACCACCTCTGACTGGACTTGTCGTTTTAGTGTCCGGACATTCACATTTGTTTGTCGTTGGCCAGACTTACTCTGTAGGGGTAGCACTATGTACTTGGGGGTATAAAAATGACGCTTACCTATGGGGATGGGAAAGTAGCTTTAGGCAGCGTTGAGGTAATTCTTGATGCTCTAACGAAAAGTGAAAGCATTGCCGACTTTTGTCGCGCCATCGTCCACTCAGAATTCACGCAAAACTCGGTACAGGGTTGCCACTTCTTCGCTCTGGACTCAGAGTCGCACCTGAACCCCGTGTCTGGGTATGGACGCACATACCTTGATAGCGAGATCGCTCTAAGCGCTTGGGATGACGACCCAATTGCAGAGTGCATTCGAAAAAAGGAATTTGCATTCCTGAGCCCCTCAAAAACACCCGATAGGGGTGTTCTGGCGATTCCTTTATTAAAGGACTCGATTCCTGTGGGCGCCCTGGCTTTAGTCCTTGATATCGGCGTAAAAGGCATGCCAATCCACGAGAGCCTGAGACCGATTCTCAGCAAGCTTGGGACTTACTGTCTAACGGCATTTTCAATTTCCTCTGGACGCTCCAATGGAAGCTACTCATCGCCTAATCGTGAAGCGAATGGAGAAGAACTGACTTCACGTCAGATCAAGATTCTTGAACTGATGTCTGAAGGCATGGTAAACGTAGAAATTGCACGCGAACTCATGCTTTCTGAAAGCACCATTCGCCAAGAAACCGTTCGAATTTACAGGGCGCTCGGCGTTCCAAACAGACTTGAAGCCGCTAAGAAAGGCCGGATGCTCGGCCTAATTAAGCGCCCCCACCCCCCGCTTAGATCAGCTCCTGAATGATGTAGCTAAATGAAAATCCCCCTGGCCGAAGCCAGGGGGATTTTCGTTATAACCGAAGGACTATTACTTTACGGTAATGGTCTTGGTTGCAACTAGCTTGCCACCAACGAATACGGTTACCTTGTGCTTGCCCTTAGGCGCCTTCAAAGCAACAGTGCGCTTAGCAGCGGTTCCTGAGAAGCTGCGGAAGAACTTTCCAGCAACCTTCACAACAAC
>JACCDZ011468457.1_pt1 | contig 12752 bp, 9 predicted proteins | sample 7449551 | NCBI WGS metagenome assembly JACCDZ01 (sample SAMN15323452, study PRJNA562643) | freshwater metagenome | isolation source: river surface water | place: USA:Blue River Watershed | collected 2017-08-18
CATAATGCCATTTATCCCCGTCTTGTTCTAAGTGTTCAAGTTCTTTGATCTTTAACTTAGATTCAAGCTTGTTACGTTTCAAGATATAGTCTAATGCATAACTTGATTCGTTACCTGCCGCAACACGAATACGTTTATATAAACACATTGAGTCAAGGAAGTAGAATGATGCAGGAGTAGTAGCAACATGCCAACGCTCTGCAGGGTGTAAAGATAACTGAGCACCAGACTGAGTTACTTTAACAGCATTACCTTCACGATAAGAGAAGAAACGATATTCAGGTGGAACTTTCGGATCAGAGAATACAATTGATGTATCATAACCTTCTTTTTCCAAAGCCGCCTTCATTACTGGAATATCGTAATTCATGTTCCAGATACTAATGAAGTCAGGGCGCCATTCATGTGCTTTTTCAATTACCTTAGCACAAGCTTCGCCCGGAGATTCAACAATCTCAATCGACCATTGTAAGTTACGCTTCTTCAAATCGTCGCCCATTAATTCTTGAGCTTTCTTATAACAAAGATCAATGAAATCAGGTGTGTCTTCAATGAACTTCTTTGTTACAGTTGTGTACGATTTGTTTTGGAACGAGATGTTCGCAATAATAACTTCACCTGTACCACCTACAACGTCGGTCTCGGTATCGAGTGCCGCCACTGAGTGTGACATTGTTTTAACATCAGGCCAAGTCTTACGATAAAGATCTTTAATCAACGCAGTCGGAGAAATATCTGTACCGTACAAGTAAGGTGAATTCCCTAAAGAACGTAATGGTAATACCATACCGTAGTTTAAAGACTTCGCAATATTTTTAGTTAATTGCGAACGAGTCGACGTAAAACGTTGTAAGCGTGAAATGTCTTCCCATTCTTTCTTATCGTCGTGATTACGGAAACCTTCTTTAGTAACGTAGTAAGGCCATTTCATATCTTTACGAATACGAATGTTTGGCTCTACTGTACCGTCTTTAAAGTGTACGTTTTCCTTAATAACTAAAACGTCAGAACCCAACTGCTTATTTTCAGAATATGTTGCAAAGACACATTCCAATCCTTTAATCTCCGTTTCAGGTACTAGGCGACCATTAACGTTAAATTGGCGAACTGGTTTAACTTCAACTGCTGTGGTCATTACAACTCCTTAATTGTTCGTTGGTTTCTAAGCATATTAATTCTAACCCTAGTTATTTTTTATTGGGAGTGACCCCAACTATGATATGTAAAAGTGTACGCATACAGGTGCAATATGAAATTTGGAGTACCGTCCCTGGAGATCATTGACTATCAGGGTGATAAGTTTTATAAAGAGCTTAAAGAAGCTATTTCTAAGATGCGTAGCCATCCTGAACTTACGACTCGTGTTGTATATGACTCAGGACTTGAACAACTGATATTCGATCGCTTAGGTATGCGTATTGAACTTACGTTGCTTAATGATCCTGAACCAAACGCCGCGATCTCAATTCCACCAATCGACAAGAACCATGTCTTCATTCGACCTTTCACGCAATACGGTGAAAATAGTTTTGGGCGTGTTATCAGTTATTTCGATTCTGATAAATCTCGCATTGGTACAGTTGACATTCAAAACGTTCGGGTTGGTGGCGTCTTCTCACAAATCCCTTTAAACATGTATATCAACACAGGACATTTCAATCCAGCATTTAGTGATGGTGAAATCGCTGCAACGATGTTACATGAATTGGGTCATGGGTTTACTTATTTCTTCTATCTATTACATAGTACCCTTTGTAACTATATTAGTGCTTCTACAGCATCTGCTGTAGCTGGTGCAAAAGGTGACAAAGAACGTGTGGTGATTATTGAGAAAGGTTTACGTGTAATGGGCATTGATGGTGTTGGGGTAAAAGAATTCCTCACTCAAACACCAGAGCAGATCAGCACTACAATGCAATCACTCTATATCAACCAAACATCTAACCAATTACGTTCTGAAACTGGTTTCAGTATGTACGAACTTCGTGCATGTGAACAGTTGGCTGACTGGTTTGCAGTTCGCTTCGGTGCTGGTTTAGAACTTGCAACGGGTATGGAGAAACTCTATAAAGACGGCAAGCGTATTCAGTTAGCAAACAACATGCGTTCTCGTGCTGTATGGCAATCTGCTCTTCTTTATGGGGCGTATTGGATTAGTTTCACAATTCCATTCCCTAAGATCTTTAGTGAAGTCTTCCGTGATGACAGCATTCGTATTTATGACCGTGATGACGATCGTATTAAATACATGCGCCAGAACTTAATCGACTTAATTAAAGATGCGAAGCTTCCAGAAGCGGCACGCAAAGATTATCTTCGCCAGATTGATGGTATTAAAGAAATCGAAGACCGTGTGAAGAAGGACATTGGCAAAGAACATGGCACGATTGTCACGTTCTTAAAGAATACCCTTATTCCAAACTACCGTCGTAATGTTAAGTCGGTAGAATTACAGAAAAACATTGAAGAGATGCTCTATAATGAGGTCTATGTTCAAGCAGCTAAATTCCAAGGAGTATCTAAATGAGTACGATGATTAACTTAGTGAAAGCTTTACGTGAAAACTTCCGTGAAGATGAGAATGGTGATCTTGATGTGCGTGTACAGCGTACCTTAGCAGCTGCAATTGGTATGCAATTATCAATTCCTGCACAACCAGTATCAACCTCTGGTTTAAATGCCTACAACTCAAACCACTTGGCGACAGTACGTGCTTTTGTTTCAGAAGTAAATGAACTGTTCTTAGTTGATGTAAGCGAAGTATTAAAGATTGCTGCAGAAGTTTATATTGCGCGCTATAACTTTGTTCACAATCCACTATTAAGCATGGGTGCAGTTAATGCTGTTGTACATGCTGTCTTCGAAGAAACTAAATCTTTAGAAGGTGGTAATGCACCAGAGCTTTCATTGCCAGAGCTTAGTCGTTTACAGGTAACTGTAGGTGAACTACTTAATCCTTGTGTTGCTCCAGTTGAATCTGAAGAAGAATAAGGGGGTATGTAGATGACGCGTTTAACTGAACTCAAAACCTCTTTAAACGCACTACAAACTTTAGAAGCTGTATTGGGTGCTCGTCACCCAATCGCTTCTGCCGTTAAAACGATCTCTGTTGAATCGGATCATTTAGAAGATTCAGCAAACCAAATCAAATATCGTGCTAGTCAAAGCATCGAAGTGTTTGATGAAAGCATTCGTAAGTTGGTAAACTCGTTCTATGAGTTCTCATCTGTTTATCGTGAGAATCACCCTGAACGTTTTATCAAAGATGTTCAATCTATTGACTTAATCTTGCAAAAGAATGAACAAGCTTTCGTGGATAAGATCCGTTGGTCTGATGATGAGAACTATGTTGAACAATTGCGACGCCCTGTCAGCTTTGCATACCTTAACATTTTCTCTAAAACAGAAAGTTTGCGTGTGGTAACTCCAGAAGACTTCTGGAAATGTCTTGACTTACCTGAACTCCGTAAAGATTTATACCGTGCAATTGACTTTAAGAAGATCTCATCTATCTTCACTGTTAAGAATGCTTACGATACGGTAAATAAACTCTTGAGTATGGTAATGGAACTTCGTTTGGGTTGTGTGAAGTTGTCTACGGAATACGAAACCGTATTAAGTAACTGCATTAACACATTAGCCCGTGGTGAAACTATTCCATTGACTGATGCAATTCGTTTTGATGCTCCACAAACCACAATCCTTGGCACTGTTATTAGTTCTGACATCCCAGAAGCGATCAATCGCAAATGGTACGAGAACAATATGAAGACTGCGATTGGTACAATGATTAAAGATACTCATCTTTTACTCACTGAACCAAAAGAATTGTGTACACCGAATGAAACCGATGATGTAGAGGCGGTGAAGAACTTATTTATCTATGCTAAGTCAGACGAAGCAGTCGATAACTTAAAGATTCTACAACGTGAATTTGTAAACATCGTTGAACAGGTAGATTTATCATCTCGACGCCTTACTAAAATCGTGGAGCGTTTACATGAAATCCCTGAACATGCCAAAGATGGTGGTTATAACTACGCACTCCAAGATCTTTCCGTATTAATCAGTGTCTATAGTGGTACGTTATGTGAAGTGTTGACATTTGTCGTTGATATTGCTGGTATGATTGAGTCATCTTTCAATGATGCACATACTTTAGCTGACAAAATTAATACCATGAAACAATCCATTGACACCTACATTGCAAAAAGGCTGAAATCATGATTGAAAATGATGACAACGGAGTAGAGAACCATTTCATCGACCCATTTGCGGTTGTATCGAATGAAGCTTATCCGTTCCCTGTGGAAGATTACATTCCACAAGAACCAGTTCCAGTAATTCCTAACCCAGATACAGTACAAGTACCTGCTAAAGACGAAACATCCATCCCAACTTTAAATGAAGATGGTAGTGTTGAAGTTAAAGACTCACTGAAAGTAACTGAAGACGACACTGTAATCGTTCCAGCTCAAGATATTACTGATACACCTGCAGATCCACTCGATCAACCACAGGGTGAAGAAGTTCGTATCTCGCTTGAAGAAGATGAAGCAAAAGAAGTTGATGGTGACATTGAAGTCTTAGCTGAAATTGTTCAGATCCATGAACAGTTAAAAGAGATCGGTGGCGTATCTAAGGATGACGTTGTTGCTTTCGAATCATACTTCCCAAATACGATTACTTCAAAGACTCCTTTGAATCGTTTTAGTACGGTTGCCACTCCAATGGGTTTAGAAACCTCTTTGGAAAGTATTGCTGCTACAATCATTGATGTGATTCGTAAAGTAATTGCTTGGGTGGTGCGACTTGCGAAGAAGATCGTTAGTTGGGTGATCGCTCGACTTGAAAAAGCTGAAACCACTAACTTGTTTGATGTTAAAGTTCGTTGGACAGGTGTAGAGAACAATGCTAAACGTATTGACTCTACTGGTTCAGGTAAAGGTTATCAACGCAAATACGCATCTAAAGAATACAGTAAGAAAGCTGCAACGACTACTCACTTCATACAGTTACATGCTAACGCTGTAATGGCACGTGTTTTAACTAACAGTAATGTTGGTATGGTATCAGCTCAGAAAGGTACTATGTTCAATGAAGCTAAAGGTATCACTACCCGTATGTCACAAATGCGTGATTGGATTACTGGTGGTGTGAATGCGTTCAAAACAGGAACAACTGTAAAAGAGATTAATACCTCTGTTGCAGGTGAAGCGATCGACGCAGACAAACATAGCGAATACATGGCTAAGATTGCTGCTAACTATCGCGAATTAGCACCTTCAACAATCAAAGAGTTCCGCAATGCAATCAACGTGAAAGATGTACGCGCTGCTGTAGCAAACGACATGAAGACACTTGGTGATGCAATGGTTAAACTCCAACGTAGTCTAAATGACATTGATGAAAAACTTGCTGGTACAGGAGACAAGTCTAAATATGATGTAGATGGTTTACGTCGTGTGAAAGACGGTATGCGTGTGCTTGTTTGTTTATCATTGGAATTGGATGTACATCTTCAATTCTTCACTAAATACTGTACTGCGATGATGATGGTTGTTAATGACTGTGAACGTACGATTGTAGGTTTACGTTATCTATAACGGCATAACTAGAGCACCCTAGGGTGCTCTAGCATTTATGCTGCCATTTTATTTTTGCAACGTGTATGGGTTGATTACTTCTTTGTCTAGGACTTCGAATTCAACTTCTACATCATCCTGAACCTGTAATGTTAAGTTACTGAGCGTTACCAGTTTCTTACCAATGGTTGGAACAGATGATACATCACTGAGTAATACTGCCGTATATAGGTCATCAAGGAAACCATGAATCTCCACATCAACAATATCCCCACGCATTAACTCTTTCATCAATGCAGTCAAGTCGTTCTTTGTAAACACGCCAGCACCAACACGCTGTAATGTTTCGAAAGCTTTCTTCAAGGTTGTAGGCGTAGTCTTCGTTAAGTTCTCACGAATCTCCGCATTCTTGTACTTCTCTTTACGTAAAGTATAAACCACACGTAATGATTGGTCAGCTTTCAAGCGAGCCATTGCACCGTCACCAACAATTACATCCACCATACCTGTAGAAGACTTAGGATAGAAATAAAGGTTAGTACGTTCGATACAACGCTTTTCAAAGTTTCGGATGTCAGTCGTAATCCAGTTCGCCACGTCAGTTAACGAAGAGTCTAGGTACTCTGCTGTTAACTCATTGGTAGCAAAGTAATAACGACCATCAACCAAGAACAAATCTACTTGACGCGCTAGTTCTGTTTGAGATTTAGCACTAATAGGATCGCCATTATTATCATAAATGATATCGCCTTTACGATAGCGGTAAACAGGATTACCACTCGGATCCAATACGGCATCTCCCGCGTTATGGATTTTGGTGGTGACGATGGTAGATGATTCGTAATCGTATTTAACTTCGATACGACCATCAGGACCTGGTTTGTAGACGTCGTGAGGATAGACTTCAGCGATATCTTCTTCATAGCGTAAATACTCCTCATCAGCAATGATTGTACGAGAACGACGCCACAAGTGTTCTAAGTAAGAACCGAACTTGATAACGATCTTCTCTTGAGTTGCACCTAAGTAGGTTGCGTACGGGTCATAATCAGGAATGACGTTTTTAGATACAATCGTATCAATGTCGCCACGACCAGAATCAGTTGGTTGGAAATCTTTAACAACCATTAACACATCGAACTCTTGCGTTAAACCAACTGGATAACCTGTCTGACTTACATCCATCTGATGTTGGCTTGTGATATCAAAAGTGGTCATGATATCGAATGTAAACACCCATTCGTTATTCACCGGCTTGCCAGTCGTTGCTTCAATCGGAGAAATCAATGTACCCTCTAACCAAGCACGCTTAGTTGATTCAGGAACAAGATAACTTAATTGAAGTGAAACACGATCAGCGGTAAACGCATTGATAGACGCATTAGATGTTAAGGTTAAAGCTAACTTATAACCTGAGCCATCTTTCATGTACTGAATACCGTACTTGTCTGAACGCATATTCAAACCTAAGCCATCATTCTGCTGGAACATATAACGAGCCGTTACAGTTGGTGCAGTCATGTAGTACGGGCGAACAGCAAATGCCTGTAGTGACATGTCGAATACATAATGGAAAGGTGAGAAGTGGTATTGCGTGTTGTTAACGATGTTAGCAATACCATCTGGTGATTGCGCCGCAATACGATTTAATTCAGCACGCTCCGATTCATGTAAGATACGGATCCCAGATACATCATGCACCATCAGAGTTGTTGGGGTGATGGTGGCACGACGTGTGCTGTCAAATACAATTGGGTTGATATCTAAATCATCAATTGTAAAAGTGATCAACTGAATAGAACAACCAAGACCTGTTACAGTTGTTGCATCTGTTGGTGGTGGGATGTCACGACCTGCAGTATATTGTCGCATGGTAATGTTGTCTAAAGTTGTGGTTAAGTCGTAACCATACTTCTTCAACATTGAACCCATTTGACTATCACTGATAGGCAGTCCCTCTGTGATCGTAGAGCGCGATGTAACACGCGTCAGTAACTCAGAGAAAGATAATGGTGCAGTACCACCCGTAACGCGCGTACGTGTCATAGCGCTGATGTTAGCGAACTTAGAGAATGGTGTTGAGTATTCAGTCAACGCTGTGTCCAAGTCGGCAAACTTAATCTTAAAGGTAGAGATTGAAGCATCAGAAAGATCTTCATTCAATTTCCCTTTAGTGCTGTAGATGTCTAAACGCACACTTCCTTTTACAGAACCATTTTGGAAATAGATCTGAGGAATATACATTTCAACAGAGTTGTTCAATACCTTTAAACAAACCGTAGGTTTATTTGGATTGTAGACTTGTTGTTGATGTGTTACTGAGATCTCTGCCCAAGTACCATCCGCGTTTTGTTTGTACGCACGAGCATAGTAGAACTGATCATCAAAAGTATACGTTTTAGAATAACCAGTGAACGATGTTAATTGTTGTACGTAGCTTGTGATCTTCACTTGCTGAACAGGAACGTCAATTACAACCCAGTCATTGTTTTCCAATTGACTCTTAGACCAGTCAACAATATTTGTTGTTGGAATATAGGTTGGTGTTTTGTTCGTTAAGTCCATCGAGATACTGATGGTGTTATTAAACAAGACTTTGATCACTACAGGGTACTGTAATGTAAAAGTCAAGTTACCAGCTGTAATAGATGTATGGCGAGGAATAACCAATGCCTTAGCACCTGTACCATCTTGAATAGGTACAGCCTTACCATAGATCTCTTGTAATGGCATAACGAAACCAATTACCGTTTCAGCTGGAGTTGCAAAACGATCTAAGTAATCTACATCAGCCATGTGTAGATAAAGGTCTTCTTGTGTCTTAGCCATTGACGGATAAAGGCGGCGACCTAATGCTTCACCTTGGAGTAATCCATAGTGAGTTGTAATTGCTGCCATTTCTAAAGAATAGGCAAATGGATTCGAAGCATCCACAACAACTACTTCACCATCAGTTAGGTTTTCTAAAAGGTCGAATGATACTCGCATTGCAGCACGTGGGTCGCGAGCCATTAAACCCATCTGACTTTGAATAACGTCACTACCAATTGTCTTTGCCATTTAATTAACCTCAATCATCCAAGTCCATACTACCGTAAGAAACAGTACCCATGACACGAGCATGTGTTTCACGATCAACCCACCATTCTAAACGAGCAGTACGCGGATGGATTCGTGGGAAACTACGATAAGTAAATAATTTATATTCAGCAGGCCATAAACGACGATACTGTTTTAAACGTGTACTATCATTATTAAAGCCAGGTTTCATTAAACCACTCGCTTTGTTAAATGCGTACATCATTGCAGGGTCGTAATAGAATGCACCCATTGCTTGCCAGTTCTGGCTATAGGTGTCGACTTCTTGGTTCAACGGTGTTGCACGGTTGAAGTTACCACGAGCACCAGCATTGTTTGCAAGAGGGAACGCAGCACCACAGGCAATGATCTCTTGTACATAGGTACGAGTCTGATCTAAGATCAAACGATAAATACGTGTTTGATAATCAATGGTGAAATTACGAATGAATAATGGATCAGGGTCGATCACGCCTTCATATTCCAATGCCATGTATGTTTGCCAAACATGGAATAAATAACCCAAGATGTTACCGCGAGTATTTCGGAAAGAAGATGATAAGGACATGATACCATAAACCTTATTAGAAGAGTCTGCAATTGACCATGACTCTTTCTTTAATCCAGCAGTTGACTGATATGTGTCAAGAATTGGATCTTGCCAACCAGCTAATGATTCCACTGTATTTGACAATAAAGGCATAAAAATATTTGTTGAATCCACTAGGGGACATTCCCATTTACCTAGCGGATCGAGCATAGCTCGAACATACCGACCGATTGATAATGGTTCTTTTGAAAGCATCGGGGTAAGGGTACGATCCATGATTATATTATCGTATGATAAATTTAACATAGGTCGTGTGAAAAAAGTCAAACCGAATTGTTCGTGTGTTTGTTGTGCTGGGGAACCAGTACCGAATATATCGACACCGTAAAGTGTGGATGTTAAAGCTGAATCAATCTGACTATAACCATTTCCTGCGAATAGTTTAGAAATAGTTTGGTCATTCTTCGGGAAGACACTTCCTGTTTGACCGAGTCGATCAGATTTCATATCCAACGAGCTTTGTTTGATTCCATAGCTACCGTCTATGTCTACCATCTATAAGAACTCCTGAGAGGATTGAACGATATGGCAGTTTCCACTATACTGGGTGGTCTATCCCTCGCCGCTGCTAAAAAAGTCGGTGAGAAGGTAATAGACAACCAGGTAAATAACATGAAAACCGATGCTGCATCGGGTGCCATCGGGCATGTGAACGCAACGTCGTTAGCTGAAATTAGTAAGCTTGCCGAAGTTGAAGCTATTACTGTAATCGACAATTCGCTTACAGTTTACGATTCTACAACAGATGTTTTAAAATACCTTAACAGCCTGCTTGCAGGTTGGTATCTTTCTTCTGCGGCAATTTTAACTGATACTGGGCGTATCAAAACAGTACAACTGTTAGAGCGTTTAAACCCAGCAAAAAGCCCAAGTTTTGCTGTTGCCAATTCCATACTATCAGCTGGTGTTGCCTCAATGGCATCATCTGAAATCATCTTGTCTGCTGAATCAAAACCTATGGGTTTCTTGCCGACAACATCTACATCAATGGAAGCAGCAGCGAACAATAACTCTAATTTGAGTAATGCTGAACAGAAAGAATTAGAGCGTTTACGTGCACAAGACCGTCAAGCAAATGAAGGTCAAAAGTTAGGTGGTGTTTCATCTGCTAGTGATCTAACAACTGTACAAAACCTTTCAATTGGTCAGCGTGTAACATTGAACCTTAGCGATGGTAAATCATCTAAAGACATCAGTGTTAACATCCGGCTGATTACTGTTCCTGTTCAACTTAACCTATTGAAAACAATCATGGGTTGGTCTGAAAAAGATAATCGCCTTAAATCACGTATCAGCGCTTGGCGTGCAGGTGAGTTATCGTTCTGGCGTGATCTTGTATTGATGCGTGACATCTTTACTGAACGTCGTCGTATTTTAATGAACGATAAGTCTGACCTTTTAACTTCAATGCTTGGTCGTAGTCGCAATAGCATGGTTCATTCAGTATTAACGATGACTCCTTCTGTTGGTACAATGTCTTCAATGATGGTTATCTCATCTGACAGCGTTCGTACAATTGAACGTGAAGTACTGAATGGTCGCTTGAGCAACTTCAATGTTCGTCAACGTGTAATGGGTGCTACTGGTTTAATGGTGCTCGCTATTGTTGACCCACTTTCTGAATTGGTTACTGTTTATGTTCACACACAAGCACTGCCATCTGAATTCAGTATCAAGCAAATGAAATCATCTAGCAAAGGCGGTTCGTCTGACCTCGGTGAAATCATTAAATTGATGAACCAAAACCAAATGCCGAACTTCTAACCGCAGGTGGGAAATAAATGAACATTTTTGATTACGTGAAAAAGATCAAAAAGAGTGTTACTAAAAATAACATCCTTGACGACATTAACGTAACGCGTGAAGAGATCACCAATACAACTTTGGACTTCCTTAACAAGAACATTGCTTGGTTATCTCGTACTGAACGTGATCTTCAATCACAACCGTACCGTCGTGATCGCGATGACTTAATTCGTGACTTTGGTCGTACTGGCTATTTACGCCCAACGAACCCATTTGACATGGTTCACAAATCTTTGACGAATAGCTTAGAAATCCTAAATTGGGTTGAAGGTTATTTCAATAAGACTTTACATGACGATGTAACTGCTGCAAGTATTACTATTGCAAAGTCAAATGCTTTACAGCTTCTTGATCTTGCTGCGTTTACTGCACGCTATACACGCGCTTGGTTAGAGTTGATCATCTCTGCTGAAACGAATTCAATTAACAAGTTGAATGGTGAAGTAGGTTTAACTCAACAGCAAATCAAATACCTTGGTGAAAACCGTGATGCTTTTGGTCGTGCTATTTCTATTTTAGCAACACCTGTCAAAGAAATCCAAAAAGTATTTGATGCAATGCCAGAAGTGGTTATCCTTGAAGCTAACCCTAAAGCGGTTCAAGCAACTCAAGGTGATGCGCGCATCGACCCATTACGTTTAGGCTTAATCCAATCTAAATGGGATATGACTTATCTTATTGGTATGGTGTTGACAGACTTCCAAGTACATCGTTACAAGATGGCTAAAGAAGAAAAGGAAATGTTGGAATTGCGTATTCTTCGTTTACAACGCCAAATGGAAGGTAAAGAAGATCCGCGCTTGAGCGACATCCTCAACAAGCGTCAAGGTCAGCTTGATAAAGTTCGTGGTAAAATCAAAAAGATGGAGGACGACTGGTCATGATCGAGCGCTTTGAGCGTAGCCCTCGCGGTTACGGTTACCTAACTGAAGGTAAAGCTTTCCCACAAGCTGGGCAGTCTATTACTTTCAATTCGGAGTATGCGTACGATCCAGTCGTTGAAGACCTTTGGCAACGTTATCTAAACTTAGTTGGTACAGATGCACCTTTAAGTTTAGTGTTGCTCATGGTTGAACGTCTTAAACATGCCCTTGGCGATTTCCGCCAATGGGTATGGATTCAAGCTACTACGAATCGTGCAGTTCAAGGTTATGCCCTTGACTTTATCCTTGATACCATTAAGTTTACCCAAAGTGGCGAGCGTCAAATGTCAATTGAAAACTGGTTAGCGCTAGTTGAAATTGATCCACCACTTAGTAATACTGTGGTAAGTTCTCGCGTTGATCAGTTTAAGGATATTGTTATCCCTGATACAACTACACTTTTAACAAACTGGTTAAGTCGTGAAAACGGTGTACGTGATTTATTTCAATCAGCTAACATCCTTTTCGGCAAAGTAAATTAATTGGAGATATCCATGTCACAAAATCCTTTCCTAAATGCGTCAATGGAAGAAAACACTCTTGACGCGAATGATAACAACCCACTTTTGAAAGCGGAAGATCCTGCAAAACAAGCTGAAGAAGATGGCGCTAAAATGGCTGATGATTACGAATACGTAGACTCAGAAGCTGTGGAAGGCGAAAACCAAAAGCCAGATGAAGCAATCATCCAAGGTGAAGAAGGTGAAATCGTTGGGGTGTTAAATAATATCGTTGAAGAAACTGCAAAAG
>JACCDZ010412236.1_pt1 | contig 12751 bp, 12 predicted proteins | sample 7449551 | NCBI WGS metagenome assembly JACCDZ01 (sample SAMN15323452, study PRJNA562643) | freshwater metagenome | isolation source: river surface water | place: USA:Blue River Watershed | collected 2017-08-18
AAGCGTCAGACGAAGCGCAACAGCTGCTTTCGATTGTAGGAAATGCAAAACTGCCTGTGTATGAAGAGCTGCCGTCCTTTTCCGGTACGCATCGTGATCAGTTTAATGCAATATGCCAAGCATTAAACGAAAATGAAAACAAAGATGATCAGTATGCCGATCTGGTAAAACATGTTGTGTTGGTACTCAACCCTCATGAGTTCAAAACATTTGTTCCGTACATGGCTGGCCGCATGAATGTATCTATTTTAAATCCACTCCCGGAAGATGCCATGATTGTACGCATCAAAAGACATGATGAAGCCGTAGTGTTACTCACTGAGCATCTGCTGCAGTTTTCAGCTTCACCAGAAGAATAACAAAGTACACATCTGTAGTATAAAACCACCCTTTATTTTTGGGTGGTTTTTTTACTTGCTTTATTTCTATAAGTGTTGTAAAAATAAGGTCATTCTTCACAATAAAATATCTAAAAAATGAAGTACTTAATCATTGGAAGGACCGGCGAATTGGAAACAATAACAAAAAGTTCAATGCACACGTACCACGGACGGAAGCAGATGACAAACCTTGGAAACAAAATCAAAAACAAGGTTAATGCATCGGGAATCGATGTTGCTGTCTTTCCTGCCAAGAGTGGCTATGTAAAAGAAGGTGCAGCACTCGTTGCAGATGTACTCAATACCTACCCGGTAGAAGAAACACATGATGACGTTGCTCTCATGCAGAAAGCAGAAAATCCAGTTCAGTTTTTTGCTGACTGGCAGGAAGTACACAAAAAAAACTGCGCGATCGTTCTGGGCAATAAAATTGATGCCCGGGAGATGGTCTTAAAGGCGTGTACTGCCTTGGGTAAAAAACCCGCAGATTTCGAAATCAAAAAGGCCGAGGCTTTGGTGATCAATCTCGAAACTTCTGAGTTTGAAATTCTTTCCTAAAAAACCTTTTCTATCAAATTCTATCAAAAAGCTGCTCTCTTTGAGTGGCTTTTTTATTACCCAGTGAAATGATACACTGCGTTTATTACTGGTCTCATTTTCTTCTATTTTATGCACACAGACACTGCAGTATTTGATGCAATCGCCGGAGAGGCCAAGCGGCAAGCCGAAGGACTCGAACTTATTCCAAGCGAGAATTATGTTTCTCGTGCTGTTCGAGAGGCGAGTGGATCTATTTTGACCAATAAGTATTCAGAGGGATACCCTGGCCGTCGATATTATGGAGGGCAGGAGTATACGGACGTTATTGAACGTCTTGCTATTGAACGTGTGTGTGAACTGTTTAACTGCAAGTTTGCCAACGTGCAGCCACATTCAGGCGCTCCGGCAAATCTTGCCGTATACTCGGCACTCCTTGAGCCAGGCGATACCGTACTCGGTATGGACCTCTCACACGGAGGGCACCTCACGCACGGGCATCCAATGACGCTTCCAGCAAAGATCTACAATTTCGTCACATATAAAATGAAAGACCCTGATACTGGGGAGATAGACTACGAAGAACTCCGTCGGGTGGCAATAGAGAAGAAGCCAAAGATTATTCTGGCAGGATTTTCTGCCTACTCACGCAATCTGGATTACAAAAAGTTTGTAGAGATTGCTAAAGAGGTTGGAGCGATCACCGTTGCGGACATGGCGCATATTGCAGGACTCATTGCCGGTGGCGCGCTTCGCAATCCATTCGATGATGGTTTCGATATCATTACGAGCACGACACACAAGACACTCCGTGGTCCGCGCGGGGGAATCATTCTCACGCGAGAGAATGAGGAGATAGCAAAGAAAATAGACAAAGCAATTTTTCCTGGTATCCAGGGAGGACCGCACATGCATACGATTGCAGCAAAAGCCGTCGCATTTGGTGAGGCGCAGACTCCTGCCTTTCGAGAATATTGTCAGCAGGTTCTCAAGAATGCCAAAGCGATGGAATCAGTGTTTGCTAAAGAGAACGTGCGCATGATTGGCGGAGGTACGGACAATCACCTTATCCTTGCCGATGTTTTTGGTTCGCTTGGTGTTTCCGGAAAGGAGGCCCAGACAGTATTAGATGAAGTCGGCATTACGCTCAATATGAACTCGATTGCCGGTGATACACGCAAGCCGCTTGATCCATCTGGTATTCGTTTTGGTACCCCAGCTATCACCACTCGTGGATTCAAAGAGTCAGAGTGTGCTCGTGTGGCAGAGCTGATCATTGAAACGCTCCGCAACAAGGATAATGCCGAATCCAAGGAAGCTATCAAAACCGAGATTAAAACCCTGGCGGCGAAGTTTCCGATTCCGGAAATCTTTGTCTAAGTTTAGAATACAAATAAATTTTTCTTAGGAAACTATTACTTCACATGTGAGAGTCTAAAAGGGGAGTATTGATGTATTGACATAGGTGATACACTTTTGATACACTTTTTGTATGCCTACGACAAAACGTCGACTCAATATTACACTTGATCCTGAAATGGAACGGGCACTTTCCATTCTCTCAAAGCGTGACAAGGTTCCTGAAGCAACTAAAGTAATACAGTTGCTTGAGCGCGCCATAGAGATCGAAGAGGATGCAATCTGGAGCGCGATTGGAGAAGATCGCCTCAAGAAAACAAAGAAGTGGCTTTCTCATGACGAAGTCTGGAAATAACCAATACACGCTAAAGTATACCGATAAGATCCTGGAAGATCTGGCGCGTATTTCAGGTGCCGATAAAAAGAGAATACTTACAATTATTACCGAACGTGTAGCGCTATACCCATTGGTTTTTGGAAAGCCTCTCCAAAATTCTTTGAGTGGTTTACGTTCTGCTCGTGCTGGTGATTATCGGATTATTTTTACTATTCAAAATAGGACTATTCGGATAATTCTCATTGGGCACCGTTCTGTAGTGTACAAAATAGCAAAATTTCGTGTTATTGCCGCTTAAATTAGCCCTCAGCAAGAATTTCGATTAGTATAGAACCATATGGGAATCTTTCTCACTATCTTGGGTATCAATAACGTCGGCAAGACTACGCAACAGAAGCTTTTGGAAGAGCGCCTCATTGCCGAAAGGTATACTGTTGCGCATGTAAAGTATCCCAAATATGACCTTGCTCCGACTGGTCCTCGTATCAATGCGTATTTACGGGAGGGAAATCCGGAAGGACTTTCTTCGGAAGAGTTCCATTCGCTTCTCATAGAAAACCGCACTGACTTTGCACAAGAGTTGGATCGGCTTATTGATACACATGACGTTGTCATTGCTGAAATGTACGTTGGTACTGGCATTGCGTATGCCATGGGAGATGGATTAGACAAGGACATGCTTATTGATCGCAATGCACATCTCCGTCCAGCCGATATTTCAATATTGCTCGATGGGAAGCGTTTCTTGGAAGCGCGCGAGATGAATCACCATTATGAGAATGACGACGAAAAGAGCGAACAGATTCGGCTCGGTCATCTCGAACTCGCCAACGATTTTGGCTGGCATATATTGGATGCCAATAAAACTATTTCCGAAGTGCACGAGGATATTTATGCTATTCTCGCAAAAGAACTAACACAATGATAGATATCGAAATCCGCGGCCCGGTCGCGAAAAAGGAATATGAGAAGCTCAAGAAACATCTTGCCGTTGCTGGTGAGGATGTTCGGCAGGAAAAGCGCGTGTCAGTTCGATATAAAGGTATCGATGCCGGTGTTTTGGCAGACATGGAAGTCCGGGAAGGGGAACATCCCCGCATGATTCTCAAGGACCGTCGGCATGACCGCGAAGTTGTACTCACCCTCGCTCCTGGTCAGCTTGCGCAAGCGATTACATTCTGTGCCAGTCTTGGATATGCAAAAGGGGAAGTTTTTGTCAGGGAAGTTTTCTCTGCTCGCTACGGAGGCGCATATTTTTCCCTTGTAGATCCGCTCGAGAACGAAGTCTACTACTATGAAGCTTCCATGGCTGTGAATGATCCGGTAGAAGCGGCAGAAGCAAAAGAGAAACTCGAGCAGATGGCCAAGAAGTTTAAGTTGCCGAGATGGACGGAGCCAGAGATGCAGTCGTTCTTTGGGTCGCTCTCCCGCAGAGTCAATTACACATTTGATTTCGCCGAGCATGGAGCGGAGCATTTCAAGGAAAAATTTGGAATATAGTTATGAAAATAAAAATAAAAAAACTCAAAGAAAATGCAAAGCTTCCCAAGTATCATATGCCGGGGGACGTTGGAATGGATATGTATGCCATGGAGCAAGTTACTATCCCGCCAATGGGACACTATCGCTTTTGGCATGGTTTCGCACTCGAATTTCCTGAAGGGTATGCTGCCATCGTAAAAGACAAAGGAAGCATCTCGAAGGCTGGACTCCATACGATGGGAGGTGTTTTTGACGCGGGATATCGTGGAGAATACAATACGCACTTGGTGAATCTTGGCGCGGAACCATATACTATTGCAGAAGGAGACAAAGTGAGCCAGCTGGTTATGATTCCAGTAGCCATTGCGGAATTGGAGGAAACTGATACATTAAGCGAGACAGCTCGAGGCGAAGGACGTTTTGGTTCGACTGGAAAGCAATAGTATGAAAGACACACTACAGACGACAATTTTGGGCGCACTCAAAAACCTCGGCGTCGAGGCGACTTCAGCCGTACTCGAACATCCGGCAGATCTCTCGCATGGTGATTACTCGACCAACGCGGCTTTGGCGTACGCTAAAGCCGCAGGTATGAATCCGCGCGCACTCGCAGAGAAAATCGTTGCCGAGATTTTGCAGAACAAACCCGAGGAAATCGAGGCGGTAGAAATTGCCGGCCCGGGATTCATTAACTTCAAACTCTCAAGCGCGTTCTTTGCGAATGCGCTTGAACGCATTCTCTCCAATACTGATACCTGGGGGAACAACGGCTTGCTTTCCCGCAAGAAAATCATGGTGGAATATACACAGCCGAACCCATTCAAGCCATTCCATATCGGACATCTCATGAGTAACGCCATTGGTGAGTCTATTTCCCGCATCGTAGAGGCCTGCGATGCGCAGACGGTGCGTGCGAACTACCAAGGAGATATTGGCCCCCATGTCGCGAAAGCGATTTATAAAATCCTGGAAAAAGGAAAGCCATCTTCAGAACTTTCTGTTACAGAACAGGCTAAGTATATTGGTGCATGTTATTCAGAAGGTTCGGCTGCGTATGAATCAGATCCTGTTGCAAAGGCAGCAATTGATGCGATCAATAAAAAAGTATACGACAAGAGCGATGCTGCTATTAATGAAGCATACGACTGGGGTCGCGCCATCACGCTTGATGCATTTGAAGAGCTCTACACTATGCTCGGCACGCGGTTTGATCACTATTTCTTTGAGAGCGAAATGGCTCCGATTGGCATGGAGGTTGTAAAAAAACACGTTGGCTCTGTGTTTGCTGAATCTGAGGGTGCAATTGTTTTCCATGCAGAGGAACACAATCCAAAACTCCACACCCGTGTGTTTATCAACTCGCAGGGATTGCCGACTTACGAGACAAAGGAAATTGGTCTTACGGTAACCAAGTTTGAAAAAGAAAATCCAGACCTCTCTATTGTAACGACTGCTATTGAGCAGGGCGAGTATATGAAGGTTGTCCAAAAAGCTATTTCTCTTATTTATCCTGACTACGAATCCCGTATGCAGCATGTTACCCACGGCATGATGCGTTTTGCGTCTGGAAAAATGAGTTCTCGCAAAGGGAATGTAGTTGCTGGTGATGAGTTGGTGCGCGATGCTATGGATGTCGTTCGCGAGAAAATGCTCGAACGCGAATTCTCCGATGTTGAGCGAGAGACTATTGCCCGACAAGTCGCTGTGGCTGCAGTAAAATACTCCATTCTTAAGCAGGCAACAGGAGGGGATATTATTTACGATTTCGAAAAGTCTATTTCCTTTGAAGGAGATTCTGGTCCATATATTCAATACACTGCAGTTCGTGCCGCTGCAGTCCTTGCAAAAGGAGAGAAGGAAGGCATTGCGCTCTCCACGCTGGCACCAAAAGACTGGCAGGTGAATTCACTCGAGAAATATCTCTACCGTTTTCCAGAAGTTGTTGCACGTTCCTATGAATCACTCGAGCCGCACCATATTGCGACATACCTGACAGAGCTGTCTTCTCAGTTCAATTCCTTTTATGCTGAACACAAGATTGTAGATGCGACTGATTCAGCATCTGGATACAAACTAGCGCTTACCGCAGCATTTCGCGCAACACTCGTACAAGGTCTGCATTTGCTTGGTATTCAGGTTCCAGAGAAAATGTAGTATCACGAATGTATTTTTTCTGAAAAATACAGAGGAAATAAAAAAAACCGGTTGCTCATCTGTGATGAGACAACAGGCGATATTGTGCACTCTCTGCAACGAACGTGAATCGAACGCCATTTGGCATACGGAACCTATCCGCTGGTGGTAAAGTCGGTATGCTACCCAACACACCTAGAAACCCACGGATACCCCCGTCGGTTCTTCACTACCGACGGGCCCTTCAAATGAACAATGTCGCACCCACTATAGCATCTCTTTTCTTACTGTCCAGTTCCTTTACAAAATTTGCGGAGAGTATAGTATAGAAATACAAGCGTAACAGGAGGAAATCACCCTCCGAGCTCTCGGAAGAAAGCCAAACTGGCGAGTAGAACTGAGCGGGTATGCCCGTCATTGCTGTAACAAGCCCCGTTCGCGGGGGAACCAAGGTGGTACCACGAGAAAGCTCGTCCTTGCATGTCAGGAAACTGGCATACAAAGACGAGCTTTTATTATTGTAATTTTATCCCTATGTCAGATTCTCAAAAGCCAACCCAGTCCGCTGCAGCAGAGCGCGAAGAAAAAATTCTCGCGTTTTGGAAGGAACACAATGTGTTCGAAAAGACCCTTGAAAAGGATTCTCCGAAAGGTGAGTTTGTATTTTTCGAAGGTCCTCCGACTGCCAACGGCAAGCCAGGAATCCATCACCTCGAAGCACGCGCCTTCAAGGATGCTATCCCACGCTACAAAACCATGCAGGGCTTCCATGTCCGCCGCAAGGGAGGCTGGGACACGCATGGACTGCCGGTAGAGCTCCAAGTGGAAAAGGCGCTTGGACTGAATTCCAAGAAAGCTATTGAAGAGTACGGCATCGAGAAATTCAACGAGAAGTGCAAGGAGAGCGTCTGGGAATACACTGACCTGTGGGAGAAGTTTACTGATCGCATCGGCTACTGGGTAGACCAGAAGAATCCATATGTGACGTATCACAATTCATATATCGAGTCGGTCTGGAACGTACTCAAGCAGGTAAATGACAAGGGATTGGTCTACAAGGATTACCGCATCGTACCGTGGTGTCCGCGCTGCGGGACTGCGCTTTCGTCGCATGAATTAGCGCAAGGGTATCAAGATGATAAAGACCTTTCTGTGACGGCGAAGTTCAAATTAAAAGCAGCACAAAAGATTAGTTCAGAATTTACTACCGACGATAAGACATTTATTATTGCCTGGACAACAACACCATGGACTCTTCCTGGAAATGTCGCACTTGCGGTGGGCGAGGCAATTATGTATGTCGGAGCTAAAAAGGACGACGAGACCATAATTTTTGCTAAGGCTCGGAAAGAACATATAACTGAAGGCTTTGAAGTTGTGCAAAAAATGAAAGGCTCCGAACTTCTAGGCCTTGAATACGAACCCCTCTATCCATTCCTCAAAGACCAACTTCCTGAATCCGAGAAAGCCAAACTCGGTACGGCATTTCGCATGCACGCTGCGGATTTCGTTACCACCGAGGATGGTACTGGTGTTGTACACACTGCCGTCATGTATGGTGCTGACGACTTTGAGCTTGGTACGAAGATCGGTTTGCCAAAGCATCATATGGTAGCGCAGGACGGAACATTCCTTCCGGGAACCGGATTCCTCGAAGGCCGCTTTGTAAAAGATGAAGATGTTGCCGTAGACATCATCAAAGACCTCGCGCATCGCGGACTCCTTTTCAAAAAAGAAAAGTACGAACACTCGTACCCGCACTGCTGGCGCTGCAAGACGCCGCTTATCTATTACGCTCGCGATTCATGGTACATCCGCATGTCTGATCCTGCGGTAAAGGCTGCGATGATCGAAGAGAACAAGCAGATTGCTTGGGAGCCGGAATACATCCGTGATGGCCGCTTTGGCGAGTGGCTCAAGGACATCAAGGACTGGGCTATTTCTCGTGAGCGTTACTGGGGTACGCCACTGCCGATCTGGCAGACGGAATCCGGCAAACTCGAAGTCATCGGCACACTGGAAGAATTAAAAAAGAAAACCAAAACGAACGGCAATCGTTTCTTTGCGATGCGCCATGGCTATGGCCAGCATATGGAGCAGAATGTGGTCAGCAGTTTTGATCATGATGCATACCATTTAACGGAAGAGGGGAAGGCGCAGGTTGCTCAGAGCGCAGAATCTCTCAAGGAAAAAAAGATTACAAAAATCTACACCTCACCGCTGCTTCGTACTCGTGAGACTGCAAAGATCGTGGCAGAGCATCTTGGAATCCATGAGGATGCAATCGTCGTAGATCATCGTCTGCGTGAATACGATTTTGGCGACTGGGATGGAAAGTCATGGACTGAGTACACACAGTACCGCGATGCACATCTTTCAAATTATACGGAAGTACTCGGCGGCGCATCGCTCCTTGAAACAAAGAAACGTTTTGGTGAATTCATGTACGACATCGAAGCCGTGCATCAGAATGAAACTATCTTGATTGTCACACACGGCATATTCTTTGAAACAGTCCCCGCCGTTATTGAAGGCGCTGACAATGTGCGCTCGCTTGAGATTCTTTTTGACCTGTTCAAAAACAAACGCGTGCAGCCTGCGGAGGTTCGTGAGTTTGATTTTATTCCGCTTCCACACAATCACAACTATGAATTGGATTTGCACCGTCCGTACATTGATCAGATCAAACTCGTATCTGAAAGCGGTGAGCAGATGACACGCACCAAGGAGGTGATGGATGTTTGGTTCGACTCCGGTGCGATGCCATATGCGCAAGATCACTATCTCTTGGGGAACGCTACTCCTGTTGCATATCCTGCCGACTTTATCTCTGAAGCTATCGACCAGACGCGTGGGTGGTTTTATACTTTGCATGCCATTGGTACGCTACTCGGCCGCGGCCGCGCGTACAAGAACGTGATCTGTCTCGGGCACATCTTGGATGCAGAAGGCAAGAAGATGAGTAAGTCACTCGGCAATATTGTCGACCCTTGGATCATGATTGAAAAGTATGGCGTAGATACGCTGCGTCTATGGATGTATTCGGTCAATCAGCCAGGAGAGAGCAAGAACTTCGATGAGAAGACGGTCTTTGAGCTGCACAACAAGGTATTTAATTTGCTCTACAACGTACTCGCATTCTATGAGCTCTACCGCGATGCCGCGCTTGAAACAAAAGAAGGAGAAAGCACAAACATCTTGGATGCATGGATTCTCGCACGACTATCAGAACTGACTGAGACAATGACACGTAATCTCGACAGCTATAAATTGCTCGAGCCGGTTCGTGCACTCCGTGAATTTATTGATGACCTCTCAACTTGGTATGTGCGCCGCTCGCGTGATCGCATGAAGGATGGAGACGCTGAAGCAAAACAAACTTTGTATCATGTACTGAAGACCGTCGCCAAACTCATGGCACCGTTTGCTCCATTTGCTGCCGAAGACATCTGGCAGAAGCTTAAAAACGCGACTGATGAGGCCAGTGTACATGTGGCAGCGTGGCCAACATCTGTGACTGGTGATATTCAGGTGCTTGATGATATGCGAGATGCTCGTGCCTACGTTACCCTAGGACTTGAAGCGCGACAGAAAGCAAAACTTCCTGTGCGTCAACCGCTTGCCTCTATTGCTATCGGAGGAGGTTTGCTTGATGCAGCTTATAGCGAGATTCTCAAAGATGAATTAAACGTAAAAGTAGTTTCTTTTACCGAAGGAACAGAAAAAACGATTCAGCTTGATACAACCATCACTCCTGAACTCAAGCGCGAAGGGGAGTTCCGTGAGCTGGTACGCGCGATTCAGGATATGCGCAAGAAAGCAGGACTCACGCCAAGTGATGCTATTTCACTGGTACTCGCACCATCAGCGCAGGCTGTTGTTGCTGGTTTTGAAGACGATCTCAAAAAGACCGTGCTTGCTACTGAGATTGTATTTGCCGAAAATAGCGGAACAGAAGTCTCTATTGGAGATATTGTATTTGCTGTTGCACTCCAAAAAAATGCATAAGAAACTCGTCATTTTTGATTTCGATGGTGTGCTTGTCCGCACCGCGGATATTGGATACACCTTGCATACACAGGCGAATCCGCAACTTTCTCGAGAATATTTTTCTCAGTTTTCGCATGGAAATTTTGTAGAAAATTTGGAACGAGCGATCCGGGAAGATGGGTATCAAGTACAAGAGAATTGGGAAGAACTCTACAATGCAGAATTGTTGAAACTTTCATCGCATGACGTAATTAACGGATTGGTACACGACCTCGCGAAAACATTTCAGCTTGCGATTGTCTCGTCGAGCCACTCGGGGCATATAACAGACTTTGTTCGCCAAGAAGCTCTTGCCGATTGTTTTTCCGAAATTCTCGGGAGTGATGTGCATGCGAGCAAGGTGGTAAAAATTCGTTCACTTCTTGAGCGGTATTCATTTTCTCCTGAAGACGTAGTGTTTATCACGGACACTATCGGTGATATTCGCGAAGGGAATATCTGTGCGGTGAAATCGATTGGTGTTACCTGGGGTACTCATGACAAAGAGACTCTACAAAAAGGGGAGCCGTACCGTATCGTCGACACCGTTCCAGAACTTGAACATGCGGTGATGGAATTCTTTGGGATGCAGAAGCGCTCGCAGTAGGATAAAATAGAGAACATGAGTTCGTCAAAAGATTTTCGTTCTGAAAAAAGTACTCACCCTCTCGACACTACGGCGCGGGGTGTGAAGTATTCAACGGATGTGCGACCCCATGTCTCAGTAGTTGAGCACGCCGAAGAGGGGGCTGAGGTGTTTCGTGATTATATGGAGCGGGTGAATGGAGGACTGCGCGTACTCCTGGCAACACTTGATGGATTTCGTCGAGATGCAGTACAGCTCAAAGATGCAGAATCTCTCGTGTCGTTACGCATGGAGCAAATGCTCCGACCGTTTGTAACGCCGTCGATAACTCCGGATATGCATATTGAAGCACTCGTACAGGCGCTTACTCGCGTTTCCGCCCTTTTGGAAGGAGAAATTGTGCTTGCTCGGATGGTCTCCGATCCAGGCGAGAGACAGCGTGTGGTAAGCGATCTTCGTGCGATTCACTCAAATCTTGGAGATGTTAGTCATGGGGCACAGCAGTTGCATGACCATATCCTTGAGGCCGAGCGACGATTTGATGCTTGGAATGCTGAGAATGGAGAAGAATACCAATTGGCGAATATTCATTTTGATCGTGACGCATTAAATCTCGCGAGCGCGTTGGCTCGGGCTACCGGCGAGCGTGCGATTCGTCTTGATATTGATGTTGTTACATTGCTAAACACGGTGCTCGATGCAAAAAAAGGAGGATCATAATACAGGAACGGCATGCATCATATTTATCATACTGAGGCATTTGTACTCGCCTCGCGTCCAACCGGAGAAGATTCAAAAACTCTGATACTGTACACTCGTGAACTTGGACTCATCTATGCTCGCGCACAGGCCCTGCGTAAGATTTCGTCAAAGCTTCGATTTACGTTACAGGATTTTTCTCGTGCGCTGATCGATTTGGTACGCGGAAAAGAAATATGGCGCGTGACGAGTGCTACACCAATGGATGCACAACGGGATATTTTGCGAGACCCAGAGAAAGAACAAGTAGTAGCGCGCATTTACGCACTTGTTGTCCGTATGTGTTCCGGGGAAGATCCAAACGAGGAAGTATTTAATGCACTCGAGAGTCTCTCAATACTGCTCGCGCATTCAGTAACTCCAGATGACGCACGGAGTATTGAGCTTTTCACTGTAGCGCGGATTCTTATTGCCCTTGGATATCTTGATCGTGCGGCGCTTCCTGCGAGTGGGGAGGAGACTCTGATTGTACCGGAGTCTTTTGCTGATCCAGAGTACCGGAGAAACATTTTGATGCGGATAAATGCTGCGTTGGCTGCAAGTCAGTTGTAGTGGCACTCATATACCAGGGCTATTGACGTATTATATTAATAATGGTATCTTACTTGTAAGTTTTTTACATATTTTTATTGGTGACCAGAACAGGCGCGGTCTTTTCTGGTCACCAATAAAATACAGACAATGAATCTACTCGGAATAGGCACTGTTGTTACAGGTCTCATACCATATGTCTTACTTTGTGTAGGAATAGTAAAAGGAACCGTGAAGCAAAGTTTTGCGACATGGATGCTATGGCTGGTACTCGATGCTATCATGCTGCGCGGAATTATCGTGCAACATGGTAATCCAATATTGTTTTCCGTTTTTGCTTTAGGTACTTTTTTTGTTGTGGCGCTACTTGTATACAAGAAACAATTTACCTGGGGGCGATTTGAATCATTTGTCGCGCTATTGGTTGCTGCTTGTATAACAATATATTTTGTTGGCGGTGCATATACTGCAATCATTGCGACTGCCGCGGCATTAAGTATCGCGGGGATTCCGCAGATAGTTGTTACATACAAAAACCCGCAATCAACATCAAGCACGGCGTATGTATTGTTTGGCTTGTCTGGCATCTTATCAATGCTTGAAACAAGTGCTTGGACA
>JACCDZ011260065.1_pt1 | contig 12748 bp, 7 predicted proteins | sample 7449551 | NCBI WGS metagenome assembly JACCDZ01 (sample SAMN15323452, study PRJNA562643) | freshwater metagenome | isolation source: river surface water | place: USA:Blue River Watershed | collected 2017-08-18
ATTAGTTGATTTAATTCATCTTTTGCTTTTGATGCGTTCATTTCCGTAACTGACTTGGACTCAACAATAGCATCACGGAATTGTTTTCTTTCGAAAAGCACAGTCTTTAATAATTTGAACTGGTCAAACTCAGCAATAAACTCTATTGCATCTTTCAACTCAGTTGTTCTTACAGCAGCTCTATTGATTAAGACATAAGCCTTTAAGTTTTCATTAGTCTTTTTAGCTGTTGTAATTTTCTCCTGCATATAATCAAGAACTTCTAAGTCGAGTAATGAAGGTTGTGTTGGAACAATCAATGTATCAGATACAAGTAGGGCTTCACGGAAAATAGTAGAATCACGACCAGCAACATCAATAAGGATATATTCATATTCCTTATCTAATTGTTCTAACTTTTCTAATAGATCGGAATGAACAGTTATGCATTCAATATCATCTCTCTGATTAGTCCATTTGAAAGCAGACTGTTGTTCGTCAGCATCTATTAGAATACTTTTTCCTTTGTTGTTTAATGCAACTGCTAGGTTGGTAGCAAGAGTCGTTTTGCCAACTCCCCCTTTTCGATTAGCGACACAGATTATTTTTGCCATAAGTAAGCCTTTATACAATCAATAACAAAACTATTAATAGTTGTATTTATAGTTTTGTTTTTCGGACATTAATTTTTTTCTTTAGGTGTTTTAATTACATTCAACTGTTGACTCAGCATCTTTTGATATTCTTCTTTCCCTATGATCTTTTTGCATTGGTCAAGGATTGTTTGTCGAATGAAATTGTTTATAGATGTATCACTTTGTTGCCCCAATATAGTCACTGCTTTTTCAATAATATTTAGTTCTTCCACGAATAAAGGAATAGTGAGATTCCTACCATTCTTTGTTCGTGATCTTGTTGAAACTGGTAATGTGTTTGGTTCAAGAAGAACTACACTTTTATTTCTAGTTACGATCTTATTAGATGGGGGAGTACCTGTTGAGTCTTTAGTGTCAGAGTTGACATCAATATGTGTAAACTCTTTATTCTGTCTAGCTTTAGCAAATCTATTTTCAGACATATCTAATCTCCCTTATAGGTTTTTGGAATAACAAATACTTTAATAAATACCTTAGATTAATTTTATAACACATCTATTGATAGTTGTATATAAGGGTTTATTTTTACAACTATGAATACATCCATAAAAAATAATAAAACAACTATAAATACATTTATATATAAAACTATTAAGGTTAATTTTTAGAAAAATAAATCTAATCACATAAATTTTTAATAGTGTCATCTATGATGGAATTCTAAAGGAAGTTTGCATAGGTCATGATGGGAGATATAGTTATTCGGGAATATTAGATTAAAGATTATTGAATAGATTTGATCTTATAAGCCAAGCAACTTAAATATTTAATTTTTTATAGTATATTTACCCCATGTTTCTACACACTTAGAGTTTTGCGTGACTACTTTAGAATCAAGAAAAAAACAGCTTCAAATACTTGTTGATAAATTCAATAGAGATAAAGATTTCTACTTGTCGAACAAATACAACGAAACACAGCTTAGAACTGATTTTTTGGATGAGTTTTTTTCATTGCTTGGTTGGGATATTGCTAACAAAAAAGCATCAACTACTCATGAACGAGAGGTGTTAGTTGAGGAGGGGTTAAAAGCAAGCTCTAATGAAAACACTAAAAAGCCTGATTATACATTTAGACTTTATTCAGAGAGGAAGTTTTTCCTTGAAGCCAAGAAACCTAATGTTGATATAACTGTACAGAATGAACCAAGTAAACAAATCAGACGTTATGGTTTTACAGCAAAACTAAAGATCTCAGTTTTGTCTAATTTTGTAGATACTATTATTTATGATTGTTCTAAACCTGTTCATCAAAGTGATGCTGTACATCACTCTAGAATTAAAACTTATCACTACTTAGATCTGGTTGATAGTCTTGAAGAGATTGAAAAACTTATTGGTAGGGACAGTGTTTATAGTGGTGATTTTGATAAAGAATGGGAGCATATCGAAGAACAATTATCTAAATCGAGTGTGGATGATTTATTTTTACAACAGATCAACACATGGAGAATACTACTTGCTTCTGAATTTTTGAGTATCAAGCCAGACCTAAATGATTTGACTTTGAATGATCTTGTACAGTCATATATAAATAGTATTGTTTTTCTAAGAGTTTGTGAAGATCGTAATCTAGAAGACTATGAAACGCTTTATCACTTATCTATTTCTAGGAATTACAGAGATCTAATACAAAGACTTAAAATTGCTGATCAGCGTTATAACTCTGGATTATTCAATTTACAATATATAAATGAATTCTTTAAAAATGAAGAATCAGTTATTTGGGAAATCATTAAACAATTGTACTTTCCAGAAAGTATTTATTCTTTCACTGTATTTTCATCAGATATATTAGGGAATATTTATGAAGTTTTTCTAAGTAAAAAGGTTAAGCAATTAAATAATGAAATTTTACTTGTAGATAAGCCAGAAAACATAGATAGAGATATTGTAACTACTCCTAATTTTATTATTAAAGAAATACTAAAAAAAACATTAATAGAATATTGTAAAGGCAAAAATTCTGAAGAAATTTTGTCCATTAAAGTTGCAGACATTGCTTGTGGATCTGGTGCTTTTTTGTTAGAAGCATTTCAATTAATTCAAGATATTTTAATAGACTATTATATATCTCATGATTCATCTAAACTTATCAAGACTTCTAAACATAGCTATAAGTTAAATTTTAATGATAAGAAAACTATATTATGTAATTGTATTTATGGTTTTGATAAAGATTATAATGCAGTTAAAGCCTGTAGATTTGGCTTATTATTAAAGCTGTTAGAAGATGAGTCTAAAGATACAATTGTAAACTTTAATAAAATTTTACCTCAACTAGATAATAATATTATTTATGCTAATAGTTTGGTTGATTTTAATGACGGAATTGATGAATCTATTATCACAGATATTAATCCTTATGATTTTCATGATCAAAAATTTGATGTCATAGTTGGTAATCCTCCGTATATGACTACAGAGCATATGAAGCAGATAACTCCAATCGAGTTTGATATTTATAAAAATAAATTTATGTCAGCTTATAAACAATTTGACAAATATTTTTTATTTTTAGAACGATCATTGGAGCTTTTGAAACCAAATGGTTGTATAGGATATATATTGCCATCTAAATTTATGAAAATTGGTTCAGGCAAGAATTTAAGAAAAATTATAGCTTCAAAAAAACACCTTTATCGTTTATGTTCTTTTGGTTCTAATCAAGTTTTTAAGAATAAAACCACATATACTTGTTTAATATTTTTGAAAAATATTCCTCAAAATACCTTTGTATATCAAGAAGTAAAAAATCTTAAGCTTTGGATTGCTCAAAATCCTAACTCATCATATGAAATTGTTCATAAAGCCAATACCATTGATTCTGATACTTGGGTTCTTGAAAAAGATACTCAAGATATTTTAGAGAAAATGAGCTTAGTTTCAGCTCCTTTGGTAGATATTCTTGGAAATGATGCAATAAGCAATGGTATACAGACTAGTGCTAATAAAGTATATATTCACAAGCCTATTCATGATGATGGAAGTTACATAACTTTCAATTTTGATGATTCAATATTTAAAATTGAAAAATCTGTAACACGGCCTTACTTTGAGACTAATCGCGAAGATAATTTATATACATATAAAGATTTAGAACCTAATAGTTTCGTTATTTTTCCTTATGAAAAAATTAATGGTCAGATCAAATTAATCCCCTATATTGATTTACATGATAAATATCCATTTGCATTTAATTTTATTAATAAAGTTAGATCTGTTCTTGACAATCCTAAAAGAGATATTAAGCCAATACCTCAAAATAATAATGAATGGTATAGATATGGCCGAAGCCAAGCTTTAGAGAATTGTGAAGTTGATCAGAAAATTATTGTAGGTATTTTATCTCAAGGTTATAAATATAGTATTGATAAACATAAAACATATATATCGTCCGGCGGAACAGCAGGTTATAACATTATTAATGTACCTAGCGAATGTAATTATTCTATTTATTATATACAAGCACTTCTTTCATCTAGATATTTAGAATGGTTTGCTTCAATTTTTGGTGAAGTATTTAGAGGTGGTTTCATTGCGAGAGGAACAAAAATTCAAAATAGAATGCCAATTCCTCTTATTAATTTTGATGATCCTATTGAAAAGGGGAAACATGATCAAATTAGAGATTTACAAATAAAATTAAATAATCTTTATAAGACAATTTGTTCTAGCGATGAGCGTAACAAAACGACTTTAAATAGGCAGTTTGAGAGAGACAGAATACACATGGATCAGTTAATAGCTGACTTATATCAGTTAGGTAAGCTTGATGCCAAGATTCCTAGTATTGAAGAGCTATACCGTAATCTCTAAAATTGAACATTTAAAGGAACTAAAGGTACTTAATGTGCCTTTAGTTCCTTTACTTAATTTCTTAAACGTCTGGCTTTTAACTTTTCCCAAATTTTCATTAACTTATCATTATCTGTTGATGAAAATCCAAGCAGAGTAAATATTTTTTCTCCTTGGGACTTTATTACAGAATCAATTTCTCCATTTTTCACCAGTTCGTTTATGTCTTCAATATTGTGTTCTAAATCTTCAACAATAGGCACGTAAAGCTTTTCTATTTCTGAAGGCACTAATTCTAATACCCCCCCTCCATAGAATCGACCTTCTAATTCTGCGAAAATTGCAGTAATAGGATTTAAAAAACTGCATACCAAATTAGCAGGATCTACTTTTTTTGAAGTTACACGATAAGCTGTATCTGTTGTATAGGCTTCTATGGTGTTTAAAATAAGTCTTGGTGCTCCATGACTTCGTTTAAGCATTCCAACACTTCGACTGTAAATAGATGGAACAGTATACCAAGGCTTACGGATACGACATTTATATCTTGTCTCATATCCTTTCGACTCACCAAGTTTTATATATTTTTGAGCACCCTTTGAAAGCTCCTCAAATTCTTGTGTCATATAAATGAAATTAGTGGGTAAACCTAGATTTTGGTTTTCGTCATGTTGGTTCTTATCATATAAAATACCTCTACAATGTTGACTTCTTCCAAACATTGGATGAGCATATTCGTGTAGCTTATACTCATTGACTATCTCATTATTAACTAGAAAGAATTCATTTGCTCCAGTTACAATGCCTACATCAACATCTGCAATATCCTTGAATAAATGAACATTTTTGTGGTTAATTATTTTGTCTATTAACTTTAATTCGTCCTTGTCTAATACAGCTCTTGTCCATTTACCATCAATAGTTTTACCATTGGTTGTCAAAGTATTTTTGAATAATTCATTAGGATCAGTATTCAAAAAATCTAACCCTTGAACACTTAAAATACCCACACCTTCTGTCTGTAAATTATGATCTTTTTTCTTTTCAGCTAATAATATAACTGCTCCTTGTAATGTGTCTTCAAACCAAATTTCTTTTGGATCAATTACAACGATTTTTGAGCACACCTTTCCCATAAAAGTTCTTAAGCTCTGAGAGTGCATAACATTAATAATCTCAGAAGGAATGACCATCCCCAAGCGTCCTCCATCTTTCAGAAGAGAAAGTGAAGCAAGAATGAATGGAACCCAAGCATTTGTATGTTTTGTAAATTTTAGACCTAGAGTCTTAAATACTGTTTCAGTTTCAATTTGAAAGTCTTTTTCTAAAAATTGATATCTGATGAAAGGAGGATTACCTAAGACACCATCAAATACAGGATTATTTTCCAATAGTAATTTATTAGCCCAAACTAAGAAATCTCCTGCATTTACCTCACAGTTCACATAGCCTAACTGTTTTGCCAATTCTCTAGATTTCTCAACCTCAGTATCTAAAATTTCGAAACATGTCATTTTTAATTGTTTACTGGCATCGTTATTTGCAACTGCCTGAATAAACACACCATCACCACAACTTGGTTCTAGAATTTTTTTTGGCTCGTTTAAAAGTACCCATTTAGTAACATAATCAGCTAAATGTTGAGGGGTATAATATCCTCCTCTTAATTTTTGACTGGTTTGATCTGCTTTAAACTTCATCGTTTGCCTTTAAAAAAATTTTCATTAACTCAGCTTTTTTTTCACTGATATGCGATTCTGCATTAAGAATGAACCATTCTTTCAGCGTTAAGTGCTCTAACGCCAAGACCGCATATAGATCCTTTTTTAACTCTGGATCAATTTCTAGAACGATACGTCCTGAGTCTCCTTTAGCCACACTTCACCTCAAAAGTAATGTATATAACATATATTACATACATTAATCTTGATTTAAAAGATATCTTTATTTTTTAATAAAATAATGTTTTATTTTTAATCATAAAATCTGTTATTTTTCTTTATTCTTATTAATAAAGTGTCTTTAAGTTATTGAAAAACAATTAAATTATTGATTTTTATTCTTGATGTATTTGCTATGAAATTTATTTGTAGAGAAAAATAATAAAACCATTAAAACAACAACGGATAGTTGTATTAAAACAACTATCCGTTGTTGTTGTTTAGAAAATATCAGGTTGATATTTCTTATTAGTTATACCTTATTTTATCTTTTTGCTCTTGTTGTAATCTGTGAGATTTAAACTCACAGTGACTATTAGAATATGGACATGAAGAACATCCTTTACAGAAATCAAATGGGTCTTTCTGCAATTCGATTGTTGCACCCAATTCTTCAATTACTTCATTGATTGCATGATCATTAAACTGCATGACTTTCAGGCGTTTTCCATAGAATGTTGTACGCCCTAGATCAATACTATCAAGTAAGCCAAGAGTCCTTAACTGACGACCAACCCACTCAGGACGTTGCCACTCAGGAATAGAGTTGGTCATATCAGCCCCAAAGTTTTCATCTAATAAGGTTCGTAGCTCTAAAATTACCTGAGTAACAGTGAATCGGATAAAACCTTCTTTGATTAGATTTTTGACCGCTTCTTTCAGGGTTTCTACAGGGTCACTTGTTTCGATTACAACAGTACGTTGTTTTGATAATGCAACTTCAAGCTCTTTACTGCATTCATCGCTTACCATTTTGGCAATGACTCGTAAAGGTAAGGCAATTTCATCGAAACGTCCTGATTTCTCATTAAATCGAGAAGCCTGTTCTTCGATCTCTGCACATTTCATAAAGCCCCAAGAATGTAACTCTTGGCGCAAAGCTTCTATCTTTGTAAAGTCAGTAGCATTTAGCTTTTTGATTGTTCCTTTTTCTGAGTCAGGCATGTGCCGTGTTTGAATCCTCAACATACGAGTGCTAAGAATGTCATCAGCACCAGAAGTATTGCTAATTAATTTAATACCAAAGAAGTTAAGACGTTCAGTTTTCATCGTCTTAACGTCAGTCCACACTTTCTCTGCCGTATTTTTGTTGTAAGAAACTTTTAAGGCTTGGACTAGCTCACTAAATTGTCCACCATCCTTACCGCCTTTACTAGCAACACCTTCTAGATCGTCAAAAACAACGAATCCTCGTGCAGCATCAATATGTCGAGCTGCTGTAGCTGCTGAAACTTGACCAATGACTGAACCATTACAAGATAGTTTAGCCATGATAATACCTGTTTGAGATTTACCTGTACCTGCTTGACCATTCAAGAAAAGAATAGGTACTGATTCAAAAACATTTTGAACGTAGGTTGCTAAAACAGTTAAAGAAAGGATTACATAATCTTCTTTAACTGGAAGCCATACTGCCTTTTTTAAGGTGTTATATACATCATCAAAAATATTACTTGTTGATCGTATTTTTACCTTTCCGTTTATATAGGCTTCAATGTTGCTCCATTTCCATGTACAAAAATCATTAGGCTTTGGCTCAGAACGAATTAAAGTACCATCAGATAGACGGATTACACGCTCAGAATCAGGTGTACCTCTTGGTGCAGGGGACTTTATTGCTTTATGGACTGTTGCATCAGATCGTACTACTACAGTTTCATAACGCTCTGAAAAGTATTCCACCCCATATTCATCAATCTCTTTTTTGCGAACTAAAGTTTGAACAGGGTAATACATACGCTCATTAATATACGCACCATTAATATCAACAGGTGCTACATTAAAACGACCTTCTGCTAGGAAGTTATTGCTACCCTCAGCAAGATCAATTTTGGTCGCACAGATCGGTGAATCATTCAATAAGGATAAAAACTCTTCAATACAACTATCAGCCTTAAAGAAATCAGTCCAGTCTGCCCCCCATTCACTATCAGGTTTAATAGTGCCATCTGCACTATATTTTGCGGGCGCATAAGAAGCAGGGCATTTAACACGGTAACAATCCTTTAAGATTAATTCAGATAACTTTTCAGCCATCCGATCCCCCGCAGAATCATGGTCATGCCCTAAATAAATTTTTTCAAATCTACTCCAAAAGCCTTCACTTCTCATGACATCAGGAATGCTAGAACCGTGTGTACCAGAACACACTAAAATATCTTGTAGAAGGTTATTCTCTTTCAGGTTTTGATATACCACCCATGCATCCTTTACGCCTTCACAGACAAAAATTTTCTTTTGTTTGCGATATGCATGAGTAAAGTAGACTTGTGGTGCGCCTTTCATCCAACCGTTGCGATCTGTTGGATTTTCTGTCACATCAGGAATGCAATAGTAGCCATTTGTACTTATGAAAGAACCATCTTCACACCGCATTGGAAAGACTAATGCATCAGATGATGTGATACCTTCCGAATTGGTGTAGGGAGTGCTCAAGCCAAGTTTAAATTCTTCAATCGTTGCCAATTTTAAAGAGCGAGATGCTAAGTAATGCATAGCTCTTTGATTGGATTTTAAACGAGATACTAATTTGTCAGTCCAACTTTGACGAATAGGTTGGGCTTTTAATGGAGCTTTTGGTTTTCTTTCAACTTTAACAGGATTAGATGAAGGAATGCCTATAGATGACATACCCAAAAATTCCACTGCTTGCATAGCAGCAGTTTTCTTATCAATATTGAATCTCTTATACCAAGCATCAAGCAGATCAAACCAAGTATCATCACCATTAAAATCACGACACATACCCTGCTTTTTGCCTGATAATGCAATTTTAAAACTACCGTTATTACTGGCAGGGGTGTCATAAATATCACCAGTTACCCAATAGATTCCCACCTTTTTTCCATTAGGAAAAAGGTGGTGAACAACTCTTTCAACATCATCACGAAGCTTAGAAGCAATAAGCTTCATATCAACTAATCTGCTCATGCTTACCCCACCTTCTTGATATTTTGTAAACAATTATCCCAATCGTTAAAAGCATCAGCAGGTGTTAAGTGACCATAATGCTCTTTAATCATTTTTTCACTATCAAGTAAAAGGTAAGCAACATAAGCAAAAGCCCCTTTATTTTGTTTTAAGAAAGTAGTCGCCACAATGTCCCTAAAATAGTGGATTGAAATACCACCTTTTTTAACTTCCTGATTGCCAAATCTTGCTGTGAAATATCGAATCGCATGCCCTAAAGAAGTTGTATTGAATTTTTTTCCATGACTAGATATGAGGAAAAATTCACTATCCTCACCCCTTAAAAATACAGGTCGAGCTAGTTTTAAATAGAGTTCAATCTGTTCCGAAGTATCTTCGGATAGTTTTAAAGTAAATACATCAGGGATAATTTTCTGATTAAAGTTTTTAAAACAATGTTTAGGGATGCTAACGATATATCTACCATCATTTTTATCTTTATAAATACATTCGCAATTAGGATGATTACCATATTTCATATCAGCCCAATTTCGTGCTCTTAATGGAATTTGCATTAAACTTTTAACAATTGCACTATCACGAAGAGCATTCAAATAACTAAGTCGATTATGTTTATGATCAGGATATACTTTAAACAAATTAATATCTTTTTGTGCAGCATTAAGTATGTCTATAACGTATGAAGCAGGTATATTTAACTCAACAATTTCTTTGTTTCTATATTTAGCTGAGTCTTGACTAGCTTGAACAAAACCTTCGGTATCTTTTTTTAGTTTTTTGATTTTTTTGTAGTTTTCACAAGCAAGCTCATGTATTTCATCCTTAGTTAACCCATATCTTTCACTGAAAATTTCATCTGCATACTCATAGAAAAAACAATGATCAGGATTCCAAGCACTAGAAGCTGATTGAGCAATAATATGATCAGATAAAGTAATAAAGCCTGATTCTTTTATCAACTTCGAGTAAATCTTATGAAGAACATCAGGTTGCGTTAAATGGAAAAAGGTCAATTGATCGTCCCGAAGAATTTTCAATTCTCTTGCTTCTTTGATTACTAAAGTTAAGCTAGTAATCAACTTAGTAAACGATGGAACATGAATCTTTGGGTCAAAAATACGCAAACCTGCAAGTCTTTGAGTATTTAAGATATTTTCATGTGGTTTACTTGAGTCATAAGAATAATTTTTACGAGTAACCCATCTCTGATTGCGTTTTTTATCAATTAAAGGCTCAACTTTGTACTGACAATAAGCATATAACTCTTCACGGAAATGGTCAGAGATTAATGCAAAATCTAATGTTGATCTAATAGGTTTAGAGCGGTTTAAACATCCATTAGCATTTAAGTCATCAGTATTAAAAGCAGTTTTAATAGCAATATGAGAAGTTAAGTAGCCAATTGGTGCAAGAGATAGTTTTTCAACCGCTTCTAAAACAATTTTTGGCTTACTCTTACGCCCTTCAAAAAAACTTGGTTCAAAATCCCCATCAATAAAATCAGGAACTCGATTTCTTTCAAAATAAGTATGAACAATACGCTTATTTAAATAATTAAATTTACAGTATTTATTAATCTCATGCGCTATTAATTCATATCTAGCAGCTTTAGCTTTGTTTTGAACATAAGTAGGGTAATATAAATCAAGAATTGCATTTAAACAGGTAGTAAAACGATCTGCTGCATTTGCATATTCTTTAAAACGAGTTTTATCCAAATCAAGCCAATGCTTTGTATTATGAAACTGTAAAACTTCATCCAAAATAAATAAAAATTCTCGCTTCAATTGATTTGATCGAGTATGAGATTGTGTCTTCTCTAGATGATCAAAAATTAATTTTTTATTCGCATCTAAGTCTTTGTAAAAAAAATCAAAAGGGGATTTTTTAAAATCAGGATTATATTGTTCAACAATTGTTCGGAGAACAAAACGTACATCTGATCTTTTATTATTTGCAGAATTTTCTTTTAATGATCTTTTACTACAGTAAACATTAGCTTGGTGAATACAATTAAGTTTCAACTCTCTATACAAAAGTTGGTTACACACCTGATTTGAGGTTAATGTTTGCATACAAATCTCTCCAATAACTATTTATTAATTGACAGATTTGAAACATGCCTACAAATGTGCGAAAATAAGCGTATCTAGCCCAATCACGTTAGATACTTATTTTCAAGCCCGTTACTGCGTCAACAGTAACGGGTTTTTACATTTCTAGCGTTTCAATTTCATTTCATTTACAGAATCGTTTTCAGACTCTAGTTCCAATTTCTCATAAGCCGTTTCGGTTAATTCAAGATTTCTTCTGACCCTTTCACCACTTCTCTTTAAGTACCCTTTCTTTTCTAAAGCACTCAGATAAGGTGTTGCATTGTCAGACTTCAATTCTAGAAAACTAGCTATTTCCCTACGTGTAGGCATATAACGATGATCTTGCAAATAACTATGTAGAAATTGCAGTAAAGACATTTGCCGATCCGTCAAAAACGGCAATTGCGTAACCACTTCTACTTTAGAGGTAGTAGTCATTTCAACCACTCCATCCCATGTGTGTGAAAACCCTAATTAATATTACTCCTAAGTAATAGTTTGGACAATAGTTTACATAGTAAAAATGGTAAATTTTTATGGGTGCTTTTAGGTAGAAAAATAATGGTAGAAAACCTTAATTGTCTTTCTTGAAAAATGCGTGTCCTAATACAAATGCGAATCCAGCATAAATAAAAAATATATAAAAAATAACAATTTATACTTGTTTTAAAATTGACATGCTCTTTGTCTTGCATTTGACACGCATTTTTCCATGTCACTAAAAGCGAATCCAATTTTTTAAAAGCATGTCAGAGTAGCGTGTCAAAGAAAAAACAATGTAAGTATATGAATAATATTTATTTATTTATTTATATGACATGCTATTTTTTAGCATGTTTTTTAAAAATATTAGTTTATTCATATAGTTAAATTGATTTATGACATGCTTTTTAGATATTTTAGATATTTTGGATATTTTTTCTACTTTAGTGTTTTTCTACTTTCTTACTACTTTCTATTTTTTATATTTATACTTTAAACATATTTATTGTTATAAGTTATTGATATTCCTATATTCCTATATTCCTATATTCATCTTCGTCTAGCGATGTACCACTCGATTTTTTGGAATTAATTTTTGTTTTTTATCAATTAGTTAGAGGTTTTTTAATGAAAATACTAATTTTTTTAGAGAGTAGAAAAAAAAGAAGAGCAAGTTAATACCAAGCTCTCCTTATTTTTATTTAATTTCTACTTTTGCAAAAATTAGAGTAATTCAATGATTAGTTGATTTAATTCATCTTTTGCTTTTGATGCGTTCATTTCCGTAACTGACTTGGACTCAACAATAGCATCACGGAATTGTTTTCTTTCGAAAAGCACAGTCTTTAATAATTTGAACTGGTCAA
>JACCDZ011665010.1_pt1 | contig 12747 bp, 10 predicted proteins | sample 7449551 | NCBI WGS metagenome assembly JACCDZ01 (sample SAMN15323452, study PRJNA562643) | freshwater metagenome | isolation source: river surface water | place: USA:Blue River Watershed | collected 2017-08-18
GGGAACTTCCGCCGTGTTTAGCACTCGAATCGGGGGAGTGCTAAACTCTGGCTGGAAGGTAACCCTATGAACGTAACCGCCCTCGCCCCCCGACATACCGATCTCGCACTGACCGGACCGCTTGGTAGCCTCGATGCCTACCTCGAGCGGGTCTCGCGCGTGCCCGTGTTGTCGCGTGAGGACGAGCAAGCACTCGCGCGCCGCTTCCGCCAAGACGGCGATGTGGATGCTGCCCGCGACCTCGTGCTGTCGCACCTGCGCTTCGTGGTGCACATCGCGCGTGGTTACTCCGGTTATGGCCTGCCGATGGGTGACATCGTGCAGGAAGGCAACGTCGGTCTCATGAAGGCCGTCAAGCGCTTCGATCCGGAGATGGGGGTACGGCTCGTCTCCTTCGCCGTGCACTGGATTCGCGCCGAGATTCACGAATACGTGTTGCGCAACTGGCGACTCGTCAAAGTGGCGACCACCAAAGCGCAGCGCAAGCTGTTCTTCAATCTGCGTCGCATGAAGAAAAATCTCACTTGGCTCTCGCCGAGCGAGACGCAGGCCGTGGCGAACGAACTCGGCGTCACGCCGGCGGAAGTCACGGAAATGGAGCGTCGCCTAGCGGCACGTGATCTGTCTTTCGATCCGACACCGAGCGAGTCCGAAGAGGACGACGCTTACTCGCCGGCCACGTATCTGCCCGCGGCGAATGCCGATCCGGCTGAGCAGGTCGAAAGCGAAGAATGGGACGATGAGTCGCATGCGAGTCTCACGCGCGCGATCGCCTCACTCGATGCGCGGAGTCGCGACATCCTGGCGAGTCGCTGGATGGCCGGCGATGCCGAGAAAGCCACGCTACATGATCTGGCTGCCAAGTACGGCGTGTCGGCCGAGCGCATCCGCCAACTTGAAGCCAACGCCATCAAGAAGCTTCGCAGCCTGATGGTCGAGGGCGCCTCGGTCAGTTGACCCCTTCGCGCGGCGCAGGTGGCGTCGTCGCCTTGCTATAGCCTCTCGGTCGAATAGCGACCGTGTTGACGACGCGCGTGCAGCGTCGACCATCCTTCAAGTAATAGCCGTATTCGAACGAAGGCGTTGCTCGTCCATCGCGAGCGAGCTGCTCTCGAATCGTGTTCTCGAGTTCCTCGGGAAAAACGAAGCGCAGTTCGAGATCCGTGCTCCCACCGAGCTCAAAATCGACCAGCATCGAGCGAGTCCACACGGAATAGCCTGGAAAGATGCGCGCGCAGGCCAACGCGGGCACTGGATCTGCGAGTGCTGCTTGATAGCCACCAAACATCACTCCGCCTGGATTGCGTGAGATGGCATTGAGCGGCAATCGGATTCGCACTTCACGCCAATCACGATCCAGTTGAATCACTTTGATGCGCATCGCGAGAAACGGCGGATACCACTCGAGCATGCGCGCTTCCGGTAACAGTCGGCGCTCGGCGAAAAAGCGCAATACGCGTTGCATCAAGCGGGGTCGACTCATCGAATAGCCTCCTCGAAAACGATGCTGTGCAACAACGCCGTGCGCAGAGCATCGGCGGCATAGCCGCCTGCGAGTGTGATCACGAGCGGTAATCCCGAGCGTTCCGCAAACTCGATCACCTGACGCTCGCGCGCTCGAATGCCATCGTCGCTCAGTGAAAACCGCCCATAACGATCGCCGGCTGCCACATCGACACCCGCGAGATAAAAAACGACATCGGGTTTGAAGTGGCGCGTGAGCTCTGGCAAGTGTTGCTCGAGTTCTTCGAGATAACGCGCATCATCGATGCCATCCGGCAAGCCGACGTCCAAAGAAGAGCGCATCTTGCGCGCCGGATAATTGCGCTCGCCATGCATCGAGAAGGTGAAGACCGAAGCATCCCCTTCGAAAATGGCGGCTGTGCCGTTGCCCTGATGCACATCGAGATCGATGACGAGCGCATTCCGTATCGCGCCTTCATGCTGGAGACGGCGAATCGTGATCGCGACATCGTTTAGGACACAGAAACCTTCACCATGATCGGCAAAGGCGTGATGTGTGCCGCCGGCCAAGTTGCCCGCGCGACCCTCCTCAAGGGCGGCGCGCGTCGCGAGCAAGGTGCCTTGCACCGCAAGGCGCGATCGGCGCAGCAAACGGGGCGTCCATGGAACGCCGAGCGCACGTTGCTCGGTCGCAGACAAACCCGTCTCGAACAAGCGGTGCAGGTAATCTTCGGTATGCACCCGAGCGAGATCTTCTCTTGAAGCCTCCTCGGGAATGACGATGGACGAGGCGGGCAAGAGCCCTCGCTCACGCAGCAAGTCATAGACGAGCGTGTACTTCGCCATCGGGAATGGATGCCCGGGCGGCAGCGGCAGGAAATAATCGGGATGGTGACTGACTTTCAAGTTGACGCCGAATGAGCTAGAACGGTGCGCTGCCGAGGAGACCGCATGACACGAAACGAGACGATCCCATACCCGAACCCCTTGTACTCCTGGTACGTGGTGTTCGTTCTGTTACTCGCTTACATCCTGGCGTTCGTCGACCGCGAGATCATTGCGCTGCTCGTGCCGGACATCAAGGCCAGCTTGCAGATCAGCGATACCCAGATGAGTCTCTTGCTCGGCGGCGCCTTTGCGGTCTTCTATACCTTCTTCGGTGTCGCGATCGCGTGGTTCGCCGATCGCGGCAATCGTCGCTGGCTGATCTTCTGGGGTGTCGTCTTCTGGAGTCTGATGACGGCGGCCTGTGGTTTCGCAACCTCGTATGCCGCGTTGTTTCTCGCACGCGTGGGCGTCGGCGCGGGTGAGTCGGCTCTCAATCCCTCGGCCATGTCGATCCTCAAAGACTATTTTCCGCCCGACAAAATCGGTCGTGCGATTGGTCTTTATACCGCCGGCGTCTCGAGCGGCAGTGGCATCGCGTTCATCTTCGGTGGCGCGATTTACCCCAAGCTCAAAGAAATCGGGCCGGTCGACCTGCCCATCATCGGTTGGCATGAGCCTTGGCAGCTGATGTTCATCTACGTGGGCCTGCCCGGCTTACTCGTGGCCTTGCTCATTCTCACCATCAAAGAGCCAGTACGCCGTGAGTTCTTGGTCAGCGGGTTGAAACCGATCGCCTCGCCGGTCAACCAGACCCTCGCTTATCTGCTCAAGCGTTGGCGCGCGTTTTTGGTGTTGTTCTTTGCCCTCTCCGGCCTTGCCATCATGGCCTATGGCATTGGTTTCTGGATTCCGGAGTTCCTGCGTCGCACCTACAACCTGACGCCGGAAGAACTCGGCTACTGGATCCAGTGGCGTGGCGTCATCACCATCGTCTTCGGATTGACCGGCGTATTGCTCGGCGGTTTCCTGAGCGACTGGTTCCAGAAACGTTACGAAGACGGCTATGTGCGCGTCTGCCTGCTCGCCTTCGTCATCATGGCAACGGGGTATTGCCTCTTCACCTTGATGCCGACGCCGTTGCTCTCGATTCTGTTCCTGATCCCGGCGACGATCGGTGCAGCGGCACCAACCGCTGCCGGTGCAGCCGCCGTCGTTGCGATCGCGCCGCCAACCATGCGTGCGCAGGTCGTCGCGTTCTACTACTTCGTCCTGAACGCGGTCGGCTTCTTCATCGGTCCGACGGCGGTGGCAATGGTGACCGACTACTACTTCGCCGACGAATCGCAGCTGCGTTACTCGATGTTCGTCGTCGCCACGATCGTCTCGATCATCGGTGCGGCATTGCTGGTCTACAACCTGCCGCACTTCCGCGCTGCGGCACGTGAGGCGCGTGAATGGGCGAATACGGCCACTTGAGGTCTACACTCGATCCGTAACCCATTTTTCGCGAAGAGGAGCACTCATCCATGGCACAGGCACCGGCCGACCCGAAACTTCCGATCCTGCAACGCGATCATCGCAGCGTGATGGGGAAGATCCTCTACACCAGCAAAAAGCCCGAGCGCCTGAATCAGGAGCGCGGTCGCGAGTACTTCCGTATGGACGTCCACGCCGACGGCACCCGCACCTGTACCGCGCATTGCGAGATCGATGATCGTCCTTCGGTGATGCGAGACATCACCTATTCACTCGATGCGCATTGGATGCCTACCGACTGTTTCGTCAGGCTCTCGGTCGGCAGCAAGTTCATGGGCTCTGGTTGGTTTCGCTTCCATCCGCAATACGCGGAGTGCGAAACCTGGACGTCGCTCGAAGGCCGCGTCTCGCAGACGATGGATCTCGCCACGCCGCTCCTCACTTTTCAGAACCATGCGATCGCTTGCGATGCCTGGCATCTACGTTTGATCGATCAAAACAAGCCGGGCGTCGTACAGCGCATCCATCAGATGCTGCTGTCGTCCCCGGACCATCGCGGCGCAACCGGCCCCATGCTGTTCTCGATCGGCTTGAATTTGGTGTTCGTGGGCCCGGAAAAAGTGACCGTCGGCGCCGGCACTTTCGACGCCCTGCACTACCAGTTCGTCAGCAACCCAGAGTTGCCACAGGAACACCCACCCTATGACGTCTGGTGTACCGCCGATGGCGACTACCTGTTCCTGAAGGGCCAGGTCGCCGGCTACATGCAGACGTATTACGAATTGGTCGAGCTGTCCCGGGGGCCGCACTGGGGCAACTAATTCTCGCGGTTCCGTGATCTATGTCGCATTTTTGTCACTAGACAGTCATATTGTTGGTTGTATACTCACCACGTTCGTGGCAGCCAGACAACACAGAACCCCGGGCGGGTGACGTGGACACGGAAAAGGGTGTTCCCTCATTTTGGGGCATCCGAGGGATCGGCCAACGGCTCGGTTCCGCCGGATTCGATTAGCGTCCATGGGGCGACTCCTTTGTAGTCGCCGCATAGCGCCAGACCCGGGAGCGATGACATCTGCCGAGCAAAACCCCGCGCCCTGCGCGGGGTTTTTTTTGATCTACCGCCCGGATACCGAGCGTCGCGACTAAGGCAGCTCCGTCGCGCCCATCAACCAGCGATCACACTCGCGCGCGGCGCCGCGACCCTCGTTGATCGCCCACACCACGAGACTCTGCCCGCGACGACAATCTCCCGCTGCGAAAACGCCCGGAACATTGGTGGCGTAGTTGCCGTACTCGGCTTTCACGTTGCGTCGATCGTCGAGTTCGATCCCCAGATCTTGCGGCAACCCGGTTTCGGGTCCGGTGAACCCCATCGCCAACAACACCAGCTGCGCAGGTTGCGCGCGCTCCGTGCCGGCTTGTTCGACGGGTACGAGCTGACCGCGGTCATTCTTCTCCCAACGCACATCGACCGTGACGATTTCTTTGACTCGACCCGTCTCGTCACCGACGAATTTCTTGACGGTGGTGAGATAAGCGCGCGGGTCTTGACCGAACTTGGCCGCTGCCTCTTCTTGACCGTAATCCATCTTGTACACGCGCGGCCACTCCGGCCATGGATTATCGGCAGCACGCTCCAGCGGCGGCTTCGACATGATTTCGAATTGCGTGAGCGTGCGGCAGCCCTGTCGCATGGCCGTGCCGACGCAGTCCGTGCCGGTATCACCACCGCCGATCACGACGACGTCGAGTCCATTGGCGTGCATCTCGGCCGCACCGGGATTTTTTGCAAGCACGGACTGGGTCGCGCCGGTCAGATAGTCCATAGCGAAGTGCACACCGGAGAGTTGGCGCCCATCGACCGGCAGATCGCGCGGCTGCGTCGCACCGGTACACAGCACGATGGCGTCGTAATCCCGGCGCATCATCTGTGCTTCGTAGTTGTCACCGACATTGGCATTGCAAACGAACTTGATACCTTCCTGCTCAAGGAGCTTGATGCGACGCATCACTACATCCTGCTTGTCGAGCTTCATGTTGGGGATGCCGTACATCAAAAGTCCGCCCGGTCGATCGGCACGCTCGAGCACCGTCACCGTGTGACCTGCACGATTCAATTGCTGAGCCGCTGCAAGACCGGCAGGACCCGAACCGACGACCGCCACCTTCTTACCCGTACGAGTCTTCGGCGGCTCGGGGACAACCCAGCCTTCCTCAAAGCCTCGCTCGATGATGGTGTTCTCAATGTTCTTGATCGTGACGGGTGGCGCATTGATGCCGAGCACGCACGACCCTTCGCAGGGCGCAGGACACACACGCCCGGTGAACTCGGGGAAGTTATTGGTCTTGTGCAGGCGATCGAGTGCTTCGCGCCAAAGTCCGCGATAGACGAGATCGTTCCACTCGGGGATCAGATTGTTGACGGGGCAGCCTGCCGCGCCACCACTGATCATCTTACCGGTGTGACAAAACGGCACGCCGCAGTCCATGCAACGAGCCGCCTGATTACGCAGACTACGATCATCGAGATGATGGTGAAACTCGCGCCAATCTTTGACTCGCTCGATCGGCGAACGGTCGAGCGGTGTTTCGCGCAAATATTCAATGAACCCTGTCGGCTTGCCCATGATCAGTTACCACCCACACGCGACAAGTCGCGCGAATTTTCCTCAAACGCCGCCATGATGGCCTCATCACCCGAGAGCCCTTGATCGTGCGCCCGCTTGATGCACGCCAGCACGCGCTTGTAGTCCTTCGGGATGACCCGAACGAATTTACTGAGCATGGTTGGCCAGGCATCGACGATGCGCTGCGCATGCTCACTGCCGGTCGCTGCGATATGACGTTGGATCAGCGCCTTGAGTGCCTCGGCCTCCTCGGTATCTTCGACTCGCTCGACTTCGACCATCTGCGCATTGATCTTGCGTTGGAAGACGTTGTCGATGTCGAGTACATAGGCGATGCCGCCCGACATACCGGCACCAAAGTTGCGACCCGTTGGGCCGAGCACGACGACACGACCACCGGTCATGTACTCGCAACCATGGTCACCGACCGCCTCTACGACGGCATCGACACCACTGTTACGCACGGCAAAACGTTCGCCTGCCATTCCGCGCACGAAGAGTTCACCACCGGTCGCCCCGTACAACGCGACGTTGCCGATGATCATGTTGTGCTCGGGCGCGAAAGACGAATCCTTCGGCGGGAACACAGCAATGCGGCCACCCGAGAGCCCCTTGCCGACGTAATCGTTGGCATCGCCTTCCAGACTGAAGGACATACCGCGCGGCATGAACGCGCCGAAACTTTGACCCGCAGAACCGTTGAAGCGAATGCGGATCGTATCGTCGGGCAAGCCTGCCGAGCCCCACTTGCGAGTGATCTCGCTGCCCGTGATGGTGCCGACCACCCGATTGACGTTGCGAATCTTGAGCGAGCCTTCAACCTTTTGGCCGCGCTCGATCGCAGGCTTACAAATCTCGAGTAGCTGAGTCGCATCGAGCGACTTCTCGAGACCGTGATCCTGCGAGATCGACTGACGTCGACCCACTTCAGGACCGAGATCGGGCTGATAGAGAATGTTGCTGAAGTCGAAGCCGTGCGCCTTCCAATGGTCGACGGCCGCCTCCACTTCGAGACAGTCGGTGCGACCGATCATCTCATCGACACGACGGAAGCCGAGTTCCGCCATGATTTCGCGCATCTGCGTCGCAACGAAGCGCATGAAATTCACGACATGCTCCGGCTTGCCCGCAAAACGCTCGCGCAAGCGCGGATCCTGCGTCGCCACACCCGCTGGGCAGGTATTCAGATGGCAGACACGCATCATGATGCAGCCCACCGAGACGAGTGGAGCCGTCGAAAACCCGAACTCCTCGGCACCGAGCAGCGCTGCGATGACAACATCGCGCCCGGTTTTCAACTGACCGTCGGTCTCCACGACGATGCGGCTGCGCAGATTATTGAGCACGAGAGTTTGATGCGCTTCGGCAAGACCCAATTCCCAGGGCAGGCCGGCATGCGTCGTCGAGGTGAGCGGTGATGCGCCCGTGCCGCCGTCATAGCCGCTGATCAACACCACATCGGCATGCGCTTTTGCGACACCGGCTGCGATCGTGCCGACACCGACCTCCGCCACCAACTTCACGCTGATGCGTGCTTCGTTATTGGCGTTCTTGAGATCGTGGATGAGCTCGGCCAGATCTTCGATCGAGTAGATGTCGTGATGCGGCGGCGGCGAAATGAGTCCAACGCCCGCGGTCGTGTGGCGTGTTTTAGCAATCCACGGATACACCTTGGTACCCGGCAGCTGACCACCCTCGCCTGGCTTCGCACCTTGCGCCATCTTGATCTGGATTTCTTTGGCGTTAACGAGATACTCGCTCGTCACACCGAAGCGACCCGAAGCCACCTGCTTGATAGCAGAGTTGCGCGAATCGCCATTCGCCATGGGCTTGTAACGCTCAGGATCTTCGCCGCCTTCACCGGTGTTGCTCTTACCACCGATGCGGTTCATCGCGATTGCCAAGGTTTCGTGAGCTTCCTGACTGATGGAGCCGTAACTCATCGCACCGGTCTTGAACCGTCGCATGATGCTCTCGATCGGCTCGACTTCATCCAAAGGCACGGACTCGCGACGCTTGAAGCCGAGCAAGCCACGCAGCGTCGAGAGATTCTTGGAACGATCGTCGATCAACTCGGCATAAGATTTGAAGGTCGCATAGCTACCCGTGCGCACCGCCTTTTGCAGGCGATGGATGCTCTCCGGGTTGAAAACGTGGAACTCGCCATCCGAACGCCACTGATACTGACCGCCCGCGGGCAACACGGGCTCGGCAGCGACTCGCTCGGGGAACGCCGCCGCATGACGCATGAGAACCTCTTCGGCGATGACATCGAGACCGATGCCGCCGACTCGAGATGCCGTGCCGGTGAAATAGTCGTCGATCACATCTTGTCGCAGGCCGACCGCCTCGAACACCTGCGCACCGTGATAACTCTGCACCGCCGAGATGCCCATCTTCGACATGACTTTGACGACGCCCTTAGTCGCCGCCTTGGCGAAGTTGGCACAAGCGAGCTTGTGATCGACGTTGGGCAGCAAGTCGTCGCGAATCATGCCATCGAGCGTCTCGAAGGCGAGATACGGGTTGATGACGCTGCAACCGTAGCCGATGAGGAGTGCAAAATGATGCACCTCGCGCGCTTCGCCGGTCTCGAGCGCGAGTGAGACTCGCATGCGCAGACCTTCGCGGATCAGATAATGATGCAGCGCCGACACGGCGAGCAGCGCGGGGATCGCCGCTTGTTCGCGGTTCACGCCACGATCGCTCAGGATGAGGATGTTCACTTCCTCTTCCTCGATGAGGCGACGGGCTTCCGTGCGCATCTGCTCGATCGCTTTGCCGAGACCGTCGACGCCGCGCGCGGCGCGGAAGAGCGTCGAAACAGTGCCGACTTTCAAGCCCGGCAACTGCACACGCCGAATCTTGGCAAACTCTTCGTTGGTGAGTACCGGACCTTTGAGTTCGATACGACGACAGTCGCTCGGCTTCGGCTCGAGCAGATTGCCTTCAGAGCCTAACCAAACATCCGATGAGGTGATGATCTCCTCGCGAATGCTATCGATCGGCGGGTTCGTCACCTGCGCAAACAACTGCTTGAAGTAGTCGTAGAGCAGACGCGAGCGCTTCGACAACACCGCGAGCGGCGTATCGTTGCCCATGGAGCCCACAGCCTCGACGCCGTCTTTGGCCATGGGCGCCATGAGGATGCGCTGATCCTCGAAGGTGTAGCCGAAGGCGATCTGACGAGCACGCAGCAAGTCGGGTTCGGGCGCGGGCAACTGCGGCGCCGGCGGCAAATCTTTGAGGTGCACGAGGTGCTCGCCGAGCCATTCAGCATAAGGCCGTTCGTTGACGACCGTGCGCTTGATCTCCTCATCCTCGATGATACGGCGCTGCTCGGTGTCGATGAGGAACATGCGCCCCGGCTGCAGACGACCCTTGCGCACGATCTGAGCTGGCGGAATGTCGAGTACGCCCGCCTCGGAGGCTACGACGACCATGTCATCGCGCGTGACATAGTAGCGACCCGGACGTAAGCCGTTTCGATCGAGGACTGCGCCGATACGCAGTCCATCGGTGAACGCCACGGCCGCAGGCCCATCCCAAGGCTCCATCAAACTCGAGTGAAACTGATAGAAGGCGCGACGCGCCGGATCCATGTTCTCGTCTTTCGACCAGGGCTCCGGAATCATCATCATCATGGCGTGCGGCAAGGAGCGGCCCGAGAGCACCATCAACTCCAGCACGTTGTCGAACATCGACGAGTCGCTGCCGTTGACGTTCACGATCGGGGTGATCTTCGACACGTCCTCGCCGAAGAGCGAGGACTCCAACAGCGCCTCACGAGCACGCATCCAATTGATGTTGCCGCGCAGCGTATTGATCTCGCCGTTGTGGGCGATATAGCGATAGGGATGCGCGCGATCCCAGCTCGGGAAGGTGTTGGTGCTGAAGCGCGAATGGACGAGCGCGATCGCCGTTTCCATGCGCGGGTCGCGCAGATCTGGAAAATATTGATCCAGCTGCATCGTCGTGAGCATGCCCTTGTAGACCAAGGTCTTGTGAGAGAGGCTCGCGACGTACCAGTACTCAGCGCCACCGACCGTCGAGACTCGAATCTCGTTATAAGCGCGCTTGCGAATGACGTAGAGCTTGCGTTCGAAAGACGCTTCGTCGGGCGTATCTTCGCCGCGCTCGATGAACACCTGTCGGATGAACGGCTCGCTTTGTCGTGCCGTCTCACCGAGCATCGAGTTGTCGACCGGGACCGTGCGCGCACCGAGATAGATCTGGCCTTCGGCCTGCACTACCCGCGCGAAGACCTCTTCGATGCGACGACGCTGCGTCGGATTGCGCGGCATGAAGATGAGGCCGCAGGCATAGCGCCCGGGCTCCGGTAGCGTGATGTGGGCGTCCCGGGCGGCCTCTTTCAAAAAGCCGTGCGGCATCTGCATAAGGACGCCCGCACCGTCGCCGGTATTCACCTCACAGCCACAGGCGCCGCGGTGGTCGAGATTCTTCAATACCTCGATCGCGTTGCGCAGGATGGCGTTCGACTTGCGCCCCTGGATGTCCGCGACGAAACCAAATCCGCAGGCATCGTGCTCGTTGGCCGGATCATACAAACCCTGCTTCCCCGGACGGGTGCTGGCGGGGGACGGGATAACGTTGGTTTCTTCGGGCGAATGCATGTTGCACTCCTGCTCTGCGTCACGCGAAGTTGACTATACCCAGCCCATTTCCCGCATTAAACGAAAATCGTCGAATTTTACTCATTAACATGAGTCATTTAGACTCATGCATATGACAAAGCGTCTCCAGGTCTTGTTCGACGATGCCGAATACGCCGCCTTGCAACAGGCCGCCGCGGCTAGCGGCTTGAGCGTCGCCGATTGGGTTAGGCAGGCGGTCAGCGCCGCCCGTCGCCGCGAATCCTCTGCCGATATCGATCGCAAACTCGATGTGATTCGAGCGGCGGTCCGTCACACCGGGCCGACCGGACAGGTCGAGCGAGTCACCGGTGAAGTCGAGCGCGCCTATCGCGGCCCCGCCGAAGGGGGTGGCTACTGATGGTCTTCATCGATTCGAACGTCCCCATGTATCTCGTGGGCGCCGCGCACCCGAACAAGGCGGACGCGCAGCGACGACTGGAGGCGCTCGTCACCGCGCGCACCCGGCTCGTCACGGACGCCGAAACACTCAACGAGATCCTGCATCGGTATCACGTGCTCGAGCGACGCGGCTACGTGCAATACGCCTTCGATGCCCTGCTCGGCGTTGTCGATGAAGTGCTGCCGATCGGGCGCGAGACGGTCGATCTCGCCAAACAACTGGTGCTGCAATATCCGATGCTGCCCGTGCGCGCTGCGATCCACATCGCCACGATGCAGCAACACAAAATCGACACCATCATGAGCTTCGATCCGGGCTTCGATCGCGTACCGGGACTCAACCGCCTGCGCTGATCAGCCCGCGTCCGTCAGAACGGAATCAAGGCTCCGTCGTAAGCCCAAAGCTTGCCAGTGTCGCCGGGACCGAGCGCATCGAGCGTCGCCAACATGCGCCGCGCCGAATCGGTAGGCGACTGCAGGCGCGCGGGATCGACTGCCGACTGAAACGGCCGTGACAAAGCGGTATCGACCGTACCCGGATGTAACGCCACGCATACGGCGTGGGGATTTCGCTGTCGCAACTCGATGGCGAGATTTCGCACGAGCATATCGAGCGCCGCTTTCGAAGCGCGATACGCGTGCCAACCACCGAGGCGGTTGTCCTCGATCGATCCGACCCGTGCCGAAATGCAGGCGAAGACCGTCTTCGCGTCGCGGCGCAACAAACCCAGCGTGTGCTTGGCAATCAAGGCGGGCCCGATGGCATTGACGGCGTACGCGCGGCTCATCACTTGCGGATCGAGATGACGCCAACTCTTCTCAGGGTTTGGCAACAGGACACCGGTTGCCACCAACACCAAATCCAGCGGCCCGTCGGCCGCTGCGGCTTTAGCGACGGCTGCGATCGACGCTTCATTTTCCAGATCGAACGTCCACGGCGCTGCAGCGCTGCGCGAGGCAGCCATGACCTTGCCAACGCGCGGATTCGCGCCGAGTGCAGCCACGAACGCACCACCGATGCCGCCGCTCGCGCCCCATACCAACGCACGCAAGCCCGGGCTCAGACTCGCGAGAGTGGGCGCTGGATCCAGTGGCTCTGACATCAACTTTCCTCGTGGTTGGATCGTGGTCGGAAAATTTTCGTCCAAGGTATTGCACTCGAGGAAGATGTGCCTTACTTTTCGCGCGCGTTGCGGGGTGTGGTACCGCCCGTGACGCCCAGAAATGGTGGTCTGGACCCCTTGGAGGTGTGGCAAGAAAGAAATGAAGAAGTTATCAGCGTCGCAAGACAACGA
>JACCDZ011554364.1_pt1 | contig 12745 bp, 12 predicted proteins | sample 7449551 | NCBI WGS metagenome assembly JACCDZ01 (sample SAMN15323452, study PRJNA562643) | freshwater metagenome | isolation source: river surface water | place: USA:Blue River Watershed | collected 2017-08-18
CAAATTCAGATATAGTATCAGAAATCGAGGAAAAATAATTTTTCCGGCTTTGTTCGTATGTGAGTGCGGTCTAAGACCATAAAGCATACAATTATAAGTTAATCAAAAAATAAAAATATGTACATAAACAAGGTAATATTATATGGTAATTTAACAAAGGATCCAGAGTTAAAGTCATTACCATCAGGTATGCATGTAAACTCATTTTCTTTAGCAACAAACAGATCAACAAAAGATGCTTCTGGTGCTAGAAAAGATGTTGTTGAATATCACAATGTAGTAGCTTTTGGTAAACAAGCAGAAGTGATACATCAATATGTTAAGAAGGGTAACCCTATTTACATAGAAGGTAGATTGCAAACTAGAAGTTGGGATGGTCAAGATGGAAAGAAAAACTATAGAACAGAGGTTATATTAGAAACTTTCCAATTTGGTCCAAAACCAGGTGCGGCAAATAACTCAAACTTTTCTGGGGGAGCGGCTGATACATCAAAAGAAAATGATCAATCAGCGCCAAGTTCAGAGGAAGTTCAGTATCCAGATGAAGATATAAATCCTGAAGATATACCTTTTTAGAAGCATTAATTAAAAAATAAAAATATGTCAAAGAAATGTTATTTCACAGAGCATAATATAAAGCACATAGATTATAAGGATACTGAATTATTAAACAAATTTGTTAATAAATACGGTAGAATTATAGGCAGAAAAAGATCTGGTGTTACAGCTCAAAATCAAAGAAAATTAGCTTTAGCTATAAAAAGATCAAGATACATGGCATTGACTCCATATATCAATCTAGGTTAATCAAATTTTTTAAAAAAATAATCGCATAAAATTTGCGATTATTTTTTTATTATTAAATTCGAAAACAAAACAGTCACGCTTAATTAAACGGAATAAAAATAAAATTGTATTTTATATTAAATTCGAAAACAAAACAGTCATTCTTTTTTTTGAATGACTGTTTTGTTTGAGGATTTACTACACCTCTTCTTTCAATTTTTCCCTGATCTCTTTTAAAATCTTATTTTTTATATCTTTATTCTCCTTTAGAAACTGTCTTGTTGCATCATAACCTCTTCCTAGTTTTATGTCTCCGTATGAGTATGATGACCCACTCTTTTGTACCAATTTCATTTTTTCGCCCAATGCTATCATCTCTCCTTCAAGTGATATACCTTCATTGTACATAAGATCAAATTCTGTTTGTTTAAATGGGGCAGCGACTTTATTTTTAACCACCTTAACTCTAACACGTCCGCCCATAATCTCTTCTCCTTTTTTGATTTGAGCTATACGTCTTATATCTAATCTTATGGATGTATAGAATTTTAATGCTTTACCGCCAGGAGTTGTTTCTGGGTTACCAAACATAACTCCTATTTGCATACGTATCTGATTTATAAAAATAACTATTGTCTTACTCTTTGAAACTAGGGCAGTGAGCTTTCTTAGAGCTTGGGACATAAGTCTAGCTTGTTTTCCTACATGATGAGCCCCCATATCACCCTCTATCTCGTCTTTAGGTGTAAGTGCAGCTACGGAGTCTATAACTATAACATCTATCTTACCACTGCGTACTAGACTCTCTGTTATCTCTAACGCTTGTTCTCCGGCATCTGGTTGTGAGATAAGTAGGTTATTGATATTTACACCTAATTTTTTTGCATAATCAGGATCCATAGCGTGTTCTGCGTCTATATATGCACATACACCACCTTTCTTTTGTGATTCAGCTATAACATGAAGTGCTAGGGTAGTTTTACCAGATGATTCTGGGCCAAATATTTCTATGATTCTACCTTTTGGTAAGCCTCCAACACCTAAAGCCGCATCTAAACCTATAGATCCTGTTGGAACTACGTCCACATTGAGTTTTGGTTTTTCACCAAGTTTCATTATAGACTCATCGCCAAAACGACTTTTTATCTCGGCTATAGTATCCAATATAGATGAATCTTCATCTTTTGTTTTACCTTTTTTGTTTACCTTTTTTGATTTTGTATCAGAGTCTGATTCATCTTCAAAATCATTCTCTTCAAGAACATTGTCATTTTCTAATAATTCTTCAGCTTTATTTGTGTTTTGTTTTTTGGCCATATTTTTATTTATTTGTTAGTAATTGATTATAATGTATGTTTATATTTTTTTCTGTTTCTTCACCGAATTTATCCAATGATTTTATGTTTATCAGATTATCTCCGGGATAGAGAACTATCTCTTCTTTAAAATAACCATTTGTATCTAGATATATCTTTCTGTTTCCTATGTACATAGTGGATACATTTTTAGTTTTTCCGTGCAATGTGTATATGTATTTATCACTTTTGATGTATTCACAATTGCCTATACCGTTATTGCATTCCAATGTTAACTCCGGTCCAGATATAACTTTTCTTAATTCAAACAATGTAATTATGGATACACTAGTTAGAACAAATACCAGTAAGAATATCTTTATTTTGGTTTTACCGTCAGTATATCCAAGTGTCATATTATAATATTGATATTAAATTTTTAATAAAGAATTTATTAAGTTAATTATAGCATTTTTAATTGATATCTTCAGTCTTTTCTTCATCTCCTGAAGGGGTGTCTGATTCAGTAGAGTTATTATTTTGTTGGCCTAAAACTAAGACTTCTCTTGGTTTAGCTCCATCTGCTGGTCCTATAACACCTCTTTTTTCTAATATATCCATAAGTCTAGCCGCTCTAGAGTATCCAACTCTCAATTTTCTTTGTAGATATGATGTAGAAGCCTTCTTTGCTTCAATAACAGCCATCTTTGCATCTTCGTATAAATCATCTTCATCATCCATATCGTCGTTTCCATCACCGAAACTAGAGGAGAATATAGCATTTGTACCTTGATTTTCTTGCTCTTGTGGTCCTAGTTGTATGGTGTCAGGTATATAATCCATGTTATCTATCAGATATTTAACTATTTTCTTTGTTTCTGCTTCAGTTATGTTTGGAGATTGAACACGTTGAGGGTTTGGCATTCTTCCTGTTAAGAACAACATGTCTCCTCGTCCAAGCAATTCCTCGGCACCTCTACTATCCAATATGGTTCTGGAGTCTATTTGTGATGCAACTTGTAATGCTAATCTTGTAGGTATATTCGCTTTAATTAGACCTGTTATAACATTTACAGATGGTCTTTGTGTTGATAGTACTAAGTGTATACCAACAGCACGAGACATTTGTGCTAGTTTAACTATACCTGCTTCTAATTCTCTTGGATAAGCCTGCATGATATCAGCCAACTCATCAATAACTATAACTATATATGGCATAGCATCAGGTAATTCTACGGAACTATCTTTTTTATATGCTTCAACAGCAGGGGATAATATAGTCTTATGATACGAGTCTATATCTCTAACAGAGTTCTTTTCCAATATATCGTATCTTCTATTCATCTCCTTTGCAGCCCATTTCAATGAGATTATTGCTTTTTTAGGATCTGTTATAACCGGTGTTAATAGATGGGGTATTTTATTATATAAAGTAAGTTCAACTCTCTTAGGGTCAACAAAGATGAATCTAAGGTTTTCAGGTGAATTCTTGTAAAGAAGAGAGGTTATAAGGTTATGTATCATAACTGATTTACCAGAACCTGTTGTACCGGCTATAAGAACATGTGGCATTTTAGCCAGGTTTTCATAATACATTTTTCCGGACACACCTTTACCTAAAGCTATAAGCAATGGATCTGGAGAGTTTTGATATTCGTTATTTGATAGTAATGTACCTAAGCCGACCATAGTTTTTGTAGAGTTTGGTACTTCTATACCAACTAAAGCTTTACCCGGTATAGGAGCCTCTATACGTATAGGGTGGGCTGATAGTGCAAGTGATAGGTTATTTTGTAGACTGAGTATTTTAGACAATCTAACTCCTTCGGCTGGTTTTAATGCGTATCTAGTTATGGATGGTCCTACAGATATCTCATCCATCTCAACCTGCACACCGAAGTTTTGAAGAGTTCTTTTTATAATATTCGCATTTGCTTTTATATCTCCAACCTCTGGTCTTCCTTTGTCTTTTTCAAGTAATGATAATGGCGGTGGGGTATAAGTCTTACCTAATAACGTCATGGTTGGGTTTGAAATCAAACTATCTGACATATCAGACATATCTTTATCAGCCTTATTTTCCAATGTTTTTTTACTGTCTTTTATATTTATATTGTCTTTTTTACTGTCTTTTATATCAACTTTTTCTTCATCTTCTGATATTTTTGCACCTTTTATTTTTAGTGGTTTTATGTCTTCAACCTCTTCAACTTCATCTACCTCATCTTCTTCTTTTGAAGATATTCCAAAAGAATATTCAAATAATATTATAAGAGATATACAAGAAATTGCTATTAAAAATATATAACTCAATATATCATCAAATAGGTTTAATATAGGTATAGCTATAAGTCCACCCAATATACCACCTGCATTATCTATAGATAATTCTAATATACCTAGTATGGATAATAGTAATAATAAAGAGAATATTATCTTAGTTTTTGCAAATGATGAGTTTTCTTTATGTATCAGATAGAAGTATGCCTGCATAAGGAATAATAATGGTAATACATAATAGCCATATCCTAATAGTGTGGAGAAACCATTATATGTTAGCTTACCTAAAGCGCCTCCTAGTTTAAGTGATGATAATATAAAAAATAAGAATAGGACAAAAAAGACAAGTGAGAGAGCTGTATTCTTAACATAGACATTATTAGGAATCAGTGTCTGTCTTATACTGCCAAAAACTCCTTTTATATTAACAGTATTATCTTTTTCAGAGACATTATTCTTAACATTTTTTTTCTTAATATTTTTTGTACTCTTTTTGGACATATAAAATATTTTACCATGACTTGCATTTTACACTTGCTTTTTTACTTGTCTTATATATACTGCAAGATAATGGACACACAGAATAATAACAATCAAACAAATTTAGTTATTAAAAGACAGGTTCAAGTTGAGGCGGTTTCGAAGGCGATTTATATGGTCACTGATCTATTTGATAAGGACGAGCCTTTAAAGATGTCTCTAAGAAGAATATCTGTTGAGTGTATAGAAAGATCTAAAGATAAAGATGTGATTTTAAAATTGATATCCATGATAAACCTATCTAAGTCAGTTGGTCTTATGTCAGATATGAATGCTGGTATTCTGTTAAATGTTTTAAATAATCATATAGCAAATATTGATGCTGATTTGAATAAAAAGGGGGAGGTAAATCTATCTGATATGATCGTGGATCATTCTGATGAGGGGATTGCTCAAAGTGAGCCTATAACCCCTGTTTTGACTGAAAATAGGGTAATACCGGAGGTGAAGAAGGTGGTACCTACTAATACTAGTATAACCATCCATAACAACACTCAGAACATAAAGACAGTTAACAATATATCTATGGATATAGGATCAAGGAGAAAGAAGATATTGGAGATAGTAAAGATAAGGGGTGCTGTAACTATAAATGAATTCATGGATTCTATAAAAGGTTGTAGTTCAAAGACAATACAAAGAGAGCTAACTTCGCTTGTTTTGTCAGGAACTCTTAAAAAGACAGGGGAAAGGAGATGGAGTAAATACTCCTTGAAATAATGTCTTTTATGTGTATTATATAGGACATATAAACATTTTGACCCTATGGCTTTAAAATTGTAATATTTATAGGGTACATACGTTTGTATAAGTACAGGTTAGTTTTTCGAGTCCGTTTTGATTATCCACAGTGTCATACTGTAACAGATGTTCAAGACGGGTTCGCAAAGATTTAACCCGAGGAATATGTGTCTGATCATTATCAACAATTTATTAATTAACAGACATAAAAAACATATTTCTTTTAAATCAAATTATTATGAAAACATTAATGAAAACAACAATAGTAGCTCTTGCTCTTACACTTGCTGTTGGCGCATCAGCTGAAGGTATGTTTAATACAAACCTAAAATATGGTCAAAGAAATGCTGACGTTATGGCACTTCAAACAAAATTAGGTGTTACTCCAGCAACAGGTTATTTTGGTAAAATAACTCTAGCTGCAGTTAAAGCTTATCAAACAGCTAACAAAATCCCTTCAACAGGATTCGTTGGTCCAATGACAAGAGCTGCACTTAATTCAGGAGCAACAACTCCTACAACTCCTACAACTCCAGTAGTATTAAATGGTCAAGAAGGTTTCGGTGAATACAGACTTGGTACACAACCAGTAGACAACAACAACATAACAACAAATTCTGATGTTGCAGTTTACGGTGTTGAAGTAAAAGCTAAAAACGCTGATATTTCAGTAGAAAGACTAACACTTGATGTTACTGTTCAAAACGGTTCATCATATGAGAATCCATCAACACTTATCAATAAAATGACAATTAAAGATGGTTCAACAGTTCTAGCTACTCTACCAGTTAACTCATCAACATTCTCAAAATATACAGGTACATCTAACTACTACGTACAAATCTCAGGTATATCAACAAAAGTTTCAAAAGATACTATAAAAACACTTACAGTTTCATTTGATACAAATGCTATAGATAACGAGAGAACAGTTGTGGTTTCAGTACCAAAGAATGGTGTTAGAGTTGTTGATGGTCGCGGTATAAGTACATACAACGATGCACAAGCTATATCATCAAGAACACATACATTCAAGAAACTAGGTGCTTCAACAGCTACATTGCAAAATGATTCAGTTATAGTTTATCCTGCAAACTACAAAGTTGATACAACAAGTGGTTCAAGAGAGGCTCTAACATCAACATTTGCTGTTAAATCAACAACAGGTCCTTCAAAACTAACTTACGTTGATCTATCTGTTCATTCAACAGGTACAGCAGCTACAGCAGTTTACCTATACCAAGGTTCAACTCTATTAGCTTCACGTTCAGTATCAGGTGCTAATGCTACAACATCATTTGATATAGAGAACAACAACATAGTTGTTAATAAAGACCAAACAGTTACATTTACAGTTAAAGTTGATGTACCTTCAACAGCTACACAAACAACTGTAAAAACAATTGTTACAAAAGTTGGTTATGACAAAGTTGATGGTTCATCAGCATTCTCAACATCAACAGTATCAGGTCCTACACATTACTTTGCTCCAGTAGTTCCACAATTCTCAAAGACTTCATCAGCATTGAGTATTGTTAAAAACGGTGCAAACGGTGCAGCATCAGGTATGGAAGCTAAGTTCGTTATGATGGTAACACCACAAGGTGGATCACTATCAACAACAGCTACAGCTACAATACAATTGGTTGACACAGCAGGAAATGTTGCTTCATCAACATCAATTACAGGAGTATTAACAGATACAGGTCTATCATCACTAGGTGAAAATACACCAAGAGAGATAACATTTGTTCATAACTTCGGTCTACCAGCAAATGGTGCTTACAAAGCAGTTGTTAAAAGTATAACTTGGACACCAGTAGGTGGTACAGGTGTTGTACAAGCAGATGCTTTCGATGCATTCAATACAAGTGTAACAACTTACTAATTCTGACCAGTTAGTTTAAGTGATCTAAGTCTTAGAGATAAAACTTAGTACATCAACAAAAACCGTCCCACAAGGGCGGTTTTTGTGTTATAATGGATTACATCAAATTCATATGTTAGATAAAAAATCCATCTCATTAATCATAGGCTTTGTTTCAATACTGATAGTTACGCTATCTGTTCTAAGTTACTTATCAAATTAATATATTTATTGTAATATAATATAATCTCATACGTTTAATATTATGAAAGAAGATCTTATGTACAATACAAATACAGCTATAAAATCTCTTTCAAGATTAGAGTTTAACGCTTACTTTGAAAATATATACAATGAAAATATAGACCATCTCTTTAGATTCGCTTTGTTTAGGGTATCAGATAAAGAAAAGGCTATAGATATAGTTCAGGATGTGTTCTTTAAGTATTTTAGATATCTTGAAGACTCATTAACCAGAGATCATGAAGTTACTTATAATCATAAGGCCTATCTGTTTAAAACTATAAGGAATACAATCATAGATCATTACAGAAAGAAACATTCTCAATCTCTAGATGATTTATTGGATGCTGGATATGAGTATTCTTCTGATGAAGATATAACTCAAAACACTGCAAATGATATAGATTTTAAAAAGATACTTAAGACTATAAAGACATTAGATCTTGACTCACAAGAGTTGATATTTATGAGATTCATAGAGGGCTTGAGTGTGACTGATATATCTGAGATAACAGGTCAAAAAGAGAACACTGTCTCAGTTAAGATTCATCGTATATTGGATAAAATAAGACAAAGATATGAAAGATAAAATTAATAACAACCAAATAGAGTCTGTTCTGAGCTCATTTAAGGCAAATGAGTCAGAGTCTTTATCTTTCATGGAAAAGCAAAATATTTTAAATTCTGTTTTTGAGAGAGTTGATAGTAATATCAAAAATGAAGCTGTAAAAACTCCTTTTTATAATTATCAAAATTACTTTGTTCAATACTTAAAATACTCCATACCTGTTATCTTGATAGCTGTTATAGGTACACAGATGGTTGATTTATTTAATCATAGATCAAAAGTGGCTTTGTCAGATATATATGAAGCTAAAAATACTTTAGATGATATAAAAAGAGATAGTTCTATAAAATCAAATCTATCAAAGAATAAACAAGATATACAAGAGTTAAAACTAGCTCTAGCTTCTAGTGAAGATATAACAAAAAAACAGATATTGGCCAATCAAGTATCCACAAGATCTAAAGAGATTAGAAATCAAGTTGCTGCTTTGGTTAGTGAAAACAAGATTGCTGAAGCAAAGAAAATAGTATTAGATTTGGAGACTGCATTAAAGTCAGATGAGTTATATACAGTTTCTACAAGTGTAGAACAAGAGGTGATGGAGGCTATAGATCTTAGGGTAGATATAGAGAAAAAAGAGTCTGAAAATGCATCTTCCACAACAGAGTCCGATGTGTTAAATCGTATTGATTTGGCAAAGAAAGATTTATCTTCTTTTGATAAAAATGCTACAACAACTGATATGATATTGGATGCTGAAAACGCTATATTAACAGCAGAAAAACATCTGGAAAATAAGGATTTATCAAATGCAATTATATCACTACAATTGTATGATCGTATAGTTGCGGAGATCAAGCTGGTTCTGCTACCATAATTATATGGCATTCTTTAAAGATTTTTTAACAAAACAATTATTAAAAAAACAATTAAAAGGAGTTTCTCCTGAAGAACAAGAGAAGATCATGACTCTTATAAATAGAGATCCTGATTTTTTTCATCGTATAGGTGATGAGATACAAACAGAAATAAAAAAAGGTAAAGGTCAGATGGAGGCAACTATGCATGTTATGAAAAACCATAGAGATCATTTAGCAAAACTTATAAGTGATTCAGGTTTAGATTTAAATAATATAAAAAGATAAAATCAACAGATATTTTTTTAATATTATTGTATAATAGATAATATGCTTAAATTTAATAAAGTAACAAAACTTTATCACACAGGTGATACTGCACTTAAAGATATTGATTTACATATCAAACCAAAAGAGTTCGTTTCTATAGTTGGACATTCCGGGGCAGGTAAAACAACTTTACTAAAACTTATATTAGGAGAAGAACAGCCAACTTATGGATCTGTTACTTTTGAAGATATGGATATACATACTCTTAGAAGAAATCATATCAATCATTATAGAAGAAGAGTGGGTACAGTTTTTCAGGATTTTAGATTATTACCAGATAAAACAGCTTATGAAAACGTAGCTTTTGCTATGGAGGCTGCCGGTAGAACAGATGAAGAGATTGCCAATGATGTTCCACATGCCCTTGATCTTGTTGGTCTTAAACATAAGATGCACAATTTTCCAGATGAATTATCTGGTGGTGAAAAACAAAGAGTTGCTATAGCTCGCGCTATTGTAAATCAACCTGATATGATTATTGCAGATGAGCCAACAGGAAACTTAGATCCTGTTAATACTTATGAGATCATACAACTCTTAAAAAAGATCAATGATTTGGGTACAACTATCATATTAACAACTCATAATGTTGGTGTTATAGACAACTTATCTCGACGTGTTGTTACTATGAAAGATGGACAAGTTGCCATGGACAGTCATGAAGGTAAATATATATTATAATATCTATATAAATAATCTTAAAAAATAAAATGATACTTACAAAATTAAAAAGAACAATAAAATCAGGGGCTATAAGTTTTTGGCGTAATGGCTCAGTTTCTCTAGCGTCGGTACTTATATTGACAGTTACATTGACTGTTATATCTATGGTTTTATTTTCTGGAGTGGTTTTATCATCAACTCTAGAAACTATTAAAAATAAAGTTGATATAGATATATATTTTGCAAATAATGCAACAGAAGATTCTATACTTGTATTTGCCAATGATATCAAGAAAAATCCTGATATAGCAGAGGTTAAATATATATCAAAAGATCAAGCTTATACTATATTTAGAGAAAGACATAAAGATGAAGAATCAACCATACAAGCCTTAGATGAGATAGGTGACAATCCATTACCTGCAAGTGTCAACATAAAAGCTAAAGATCCAAATAAATATGAATCAATAGTTTCTTTCCTAAAAGATAAACAACAGGAGCCTGAAAACAATACTATTATAGATAAGATAAATTATACCGAGAAAAATCAACAGGCTATAGCATCTTTAAATAGGATTATAACTGCATCAAATAAACTCGGGGTATTGGTTGCTATATTTTTTGCCATAGTTTCTATACTTATCACATTTAATACTATTAGATTGGCTATATATATATTCCGCGAGGAGATATCTGTTATGAGACTTGTTGGTGCGAGTGAGATATATATTAGAGCTCCTTTTGTAACTGTTGGTATATTGTATGGTTTAGTTTCAGCCATAGTTACAACTATTATATTATTACCTATAACACATTATGCGGGCAATTGGACAGAGAAGCTAGGTACGGGTATAAATCTGTTTACGTATTATCAGGATAATCTTGCTATAATTATACTTTGTCTAGTCTTAGCTGGATCAGCATTGGGATCTGTATCTGCTTTCTTTGCTATAAAGAAATACTTAAAAGTTTAAATATATTTATATATAAAAAAACCTCAGGCTCGCAAAAGCTTGAGGTTTTGTTTTGGTGGGGTGGTGTTTTTAGGGCCATACAGCCAAGGACCTCGGACCGGAACCGTATTGATCCCGGAATGATCCGGGGACCACGGATTGTGGTCCAGGACCATAGTAGTTCTCGGGCACCATGTACATGTGCCCATTTGTCTGCATCGTTGGCCTGTATGGGCCGTATGGCATGAGGGTGGGCATAGGTCCACCTTCAGTCATACACGGAGGACCCTCCATGGGAACTGAATCAGGGACAACAACGCAGGAGCTAAGTGCTCCGACCAGTAGTAGAGACAGCAGGTGTGCAATTTTCATACATTTATTATTATACCATATATCACGATATAAATCAATATGATAAGCTTTCTGTCAAAGATGTGTAAAACATGCCATAATATGTTTATATTTTAATGATTTAATTTTATATACAAAAATGTTAACAACAATATTGATAATACAAAGTCTTCTTATATTGGGTTTAATAGCCGCTATTTTAACTAAGAAAAGTGATAATAATCTCGAGAGACTTATAAGAGATGAGATATCTAGATCTCGTATAGAGAATAGTTCTGGACAAAAAGAGATAAGGGAAGAGTTGAGTAATACTTTAAATAATAATTTCCAAAATATAACTCAAGTTGTTGAGGGTCGTTTAGGTATATTACAAAAAGATAATTCTGAGAAACTTGAGAGAATGCGTGAGACTGTTGATGAGAAACTGCATGCCACCTTAGAGAGGCGTTTTGGTGAATCCTTTAAACTCGTTTCTGACAGACTTGAGCTTGTTCATAAAGGTCTTGGTGAGATGCAGGCTGTGGCAACGGGGGTAGGTGATTTAAAAAAAATATTATCAAATGTTAAAACACGTGGTACTTGGGGAGAGGTTCAGCTTGGTAATCTCATCGAGGAAATATTTACTCCAGATCAATATGAGAAAAATGTAAAAACTAAAAAAGGTTCAGCTGATAATGTTGAATATGCTATAAAACTTCCAGGTAATGATGATATAAAAAACATATGGTTACCTATAGATGCTAAGTTTCCACTTGAAGATTATCAAAGACTTGTAGAGGCAAGAGATAATGGTACAGAAGATGTTTCTGTGGTGTATAAAAACCTAGAAAATAGGATAAAATCAGAAGCTAAAGATATAAAAAATAAATACATAGATGTTCCATATACAACTGATTTTGGTATATTGTTTTTACCTGTTGAGAGTTTATATGCAGAAGTTTTACGTATTCCTGGTTTATTTGAATTCATAAGAAGGGAATATAAAGTTATAGTTACCGGCCCAACAACTATACAGGCTATATTAAATAGTTTACAGATGGGCTTTAAAACACTTTCTATACAAAAAAGATCTTCAGAGGTTTGGGAAATATTGGGTGTGGTTAAAAAAGAGTTTGGTAACTTCGGTTTATTACTTGAAAAAACTCATAAAAAGATACAAGAAGCGGGAAATACTATAGAGACAGCTTTAAGTAAAAATAGAAATATAGAGAGAAAACTCAATAAAGTTACAGATAGTCCGCTTTTAGATGGTGAAAAAATAGAAAATCGGA
>JACCDZ012055102.1_pt1 | contig 12740 bp, 16 predicted proteins | sample 7449551 | NCBI WGS metagenome assembly JACCDZ01 (sample SAMN15323452, study PRJNA562643) | freshwater metagenome | isolation source: river surface water | place: USA:Blue River Watershed | collected 2017-08-18
AAACCCATTAAAAATTCACAAACTAATCGTAAACCACAATGTGTTCAATGGAAATAGAAAGATGAATAAAAAAATTAAACCGTTATTGTTACTGACTTTGTTATCAACGTTACCAATAATTGCTTCAGCTGCTACTGGTGACACAACTTTTAATGATATTGTTACTCAAGTAAAAGGATGGCTTGGTGGCTCATTAGGACTAGTATTTGTACTTATGTCATTTTTGGGTGCAGCAGCTGCAGTAGTTGGTATGGCGCCAATGAAAGTAATGTTCCCAGTTCTAGGATTAACTTTATCCCTACATTATGGTCCAGGTATTTTAGAAAATATCTTCGGAGCAACTGGTGATATGACATTTGGGCATTCGCATAGTTTTACCTTATACGATATCGTTATTTTGATGGCATCAAGTAGCCTAGCAATTATTGCAATGTCTAAAGTAAATAAGAGTAAAAATAAATCATTAGAAGGTCTGAACTAATGAAATGCCTAGTTATTCCTAAAGAAATTAACCAAGAATACGTCTTACTATGGAAACGTGATGAAGTTGGTTTTCTGATTGCTCCATGGTTGTTTTGTTTTATACCAGGTGGAATGCTAGGCTTTTCGTTGACCTGCATTTTATTGGTTATTGCTGCCAATCTACTAAAGCAACTAAGTGCCGACAAGCCAAATGGTTACATGATTCACTACTTAAAGTTCAACTTTCCCAAACAGTATGTTAATGCAGTTATATCTTCAATAATGTATTTCAGAAAAATTGAAGACCTCGATACAAAAGAATCGTTGATTTTTCAGGGTGAAGCATTCCCTCCCTCATACATTCGTTATATAGCAGGATAAAAATATGGAAAGAAGATTATCAGATCAAGAAACGCTCGTCTTGCAAAGTAAGTATAAGAGCACAAAAAAATATCTTAACTGGATGATAGTGTCCAACGTAATACTCGCTGGGGTTATAGCATTCAACATTAACCGTGAACGAATTGTTATTTCACCACAGGTTGCACCAGAATTCAAAATGTGGGTAGAGAAATCGCAAGTATCCAATGAGTATTTGGTTGCTATGTCACGTAATGTCTTGGATTTGCTATTAGATATTACCCCAAGCACGGTGTCTGCACAGAGCCAAGCCTTATTAAATATGGTTGCACCTAAATATCAAGCCGCATTAAAAAGTAAGCTCGATGATATAGCGGAGCAACTCACTAAAAATAATCTTAGCCAAAACTTCTATATCCAAAGTATTCGGATTCGTAAAGGTAAGCCGATTGTGTATATCACAGGCACACTCAATCAATACATTGATAAAAATAGTGCTAGTGAAACAACTCAAATCTACAAATTAACGTTTACGGTATCTAACTACAATGTTCAGCTAGAAAACATCGAAACCTTAGAGCCAAACGATCCACAATTGCGAGACCAAAATGCGTAAATTATTATTAACTTTATTATCAATATCAGCTATCTCAGCTCAGGCAATTTCAATCTTTGAAGCGAATAATGGCGATACTATATCAGCGAATATTTCTGAGAAAGATTTAACTCGCATTGAGATTGAAGGCCAAAAGATTATCAAAGATTATTCGTCTGCTGATGTATCTAAAAAAATCACTAAACCACTTGGACAAATCTATTTGGTACCAAATAGTTCGGCGACGTTTAGTTTGTTTGTCGTTAGTGATACCGGCAATACCTACAATTTGAAACTAACCCCCTCTAAAAATGTGCATGGTGATTCAATATTAATTAAACCAAAGATTACACAAGGAGCGAGAACTAAAATTGCTAACAATGTTCAGTTTACTAGTAGCTCTTATATCCGCAATATCAATTACCTTATGGAAGTGATGTATCTTGGTAAAGATGATGATGACCAATATAATGCCACAGGTATCGTTAAACCAATTGCAACCTACAAAGGCTTGGATTCGGTAATGCTCAAGAGTTATACCAATGATTCATTAACGGGCTATGTGATTCTAGTCAAAAATACATCTAAGTCTAAGATATTATTGTCTGAGGCGCAGTTCTACAGCCCTCATACACTAGCGGTTGCCATTGATAACCCTGAGTTAGCGGTAAATGGTTTTAGCCGTATCTTCATCATTCAAGAAGCTAAGAGAGGTTCATAATGAGTGTTGAAAAATTTAATGCGAAAGCCAAGCTAAAAAAATTCAAGAAGCAATTCATCATCGGCGGTGGTGTAGTATTTGTGGTGGTACTAGTAATGGTCTACTCGACTGACACCAAAGATACCCCACCACCTGAGAAGATCCAATCTTCACAGGTTTATACTTCGGTTAAGAAATTGAACCCAAGTACCGCTGATGTCCTTATGCAAGCCAATAAGCAGCAGCAATTGCAACAAGCACAGATTAACCAACAATTATTGCAAAAAATTAATGATCTTGAATCGCAAAATCAGGCGTATCGCCAAGCTGCGCTTGAGCAAGAGTCAAACACCAATGCCTTAAACAACAAGTTGGCTAATCTGAATACTGCCAAGATTGCCGCTAGTGGTGCAGTTGGTGCGAACTACTCAGCTCCAAAACCAGTTAAAGCGGTGTTTGAGGATGATATTAATAATGATGGTGGCGATGATTCAAGCTTTGAGTCGGCAACTCAAAAAATTGGTCAGGCTGCCGCTAGTAATAGTGCAGACAAACCCAGTGACATTAAGTCGGTAGCTACCTATATCCCAAGTAACACCTTTGTTAAAGGTACATTGATTGTAGCTTTATCGGCTAATACTGGCGGTAATGCCGATACTACACCTACACCATTCATGGTACGTCTAACCAATCTAGCTCAATTACCAAATGAATTCAGGGCTAATTTACGCTCATGTATGGTAGCTGGGTCTGGCTATGGTGATTTGTCTACTGAACGTATCAAGATGCGCTTAACTAAAATGTCATGTGTGTTAAAAAATGGACAAGCAATTGATATTCAGGTTGATGGTTATGTGGCTGGTGAAGATTCTAAACCAGGTATGCGTGGTATGGTAGTTACCCATTCAGGTACGGTTGCGGCTAAAGCAACATTAGCAGGCTTTGTGCAAGGTATCGGACAAATTGGGCAAGCAATGGGACAAACCCAAACAATTACCCCTCTGGGTGGTGTTACTACAACTATTTCACCACAGCAAGCAATAACAGCTGGTGTTGGTTCAGGTATTTCACAAGCCGGCTCTAACCTGTCTACCTATTACATGAATATGCTGCAACAGATTTCACCATCAATTGAGGTATCTGCTGGTCGTCATGTAACAGTTGTATTTACTAGTGGTGTTGAGTTAAAGCTCCCAATCAACAATCAAGGCGCAGCAGATAATTCACCGCTGCCGATTCAATAGGAATTAATTATGCAAAAGAAACATTTTTTTATCTCGACGATTGGGTTATTGGCTTTAACACTGGGTGCTTGCTCAACCCCCTATCCATGTGGTGAACCAGGCACAGGTCAATGTAAATCAGTGTCACAGAATTATGAGCAAAGCTATCAAAATTACACTAATCCTGATGATTTAAATGCAGATGGTTCAAGTAGTAGTGGAGCTACCCAACGTAATAACTCAGGCAGTAGCTCTAGTCAAACGGTTAAGGAGTATATGCGCTTTCAGCAGTACCCACAAATACCAGCTGATGGTGCGCCACTCTTGTCGCAACCTAAGATGATGCGAGTATGGTTATCACCATATACAGATAATGACAATATTTATCATGACCAAGGTTATGAGTACATCATTGTTAGTCGTGGTTCGTGGAACTACAACAATAACCAAATACTGCTCGATGAAGATGGTCTGCAAAATGTGACGCAGGGTCAAGTATCGAATACTCGCCAAGGTGGCTACGGTGCATATGGCAATTTGGATCAACCGCCAGTTGAGTCGCAGCCTAAGTCTACCCTGCCAGCGCAATTCCCAGCTATCAATGGTTTACAAAATGGTCAGATCCCAATGGTTACGACTACGGTTGGTTCGGGTATTGATAGAACTACCCAGCCAATTCCATACTAGGAGCTTGAGATGCTAGATAAGATTTTAAATAAATACCACGTAAACAACTTAACTGAATTACGTTCAATGTTGTTTGGTAAACTAAAAAAAGAAGATGTGCCTGACAGCTATGTTAAAGAAGCAAACACACAGCAAGCATTAAATCCTCGCCAATATGAATTCAAAAAGATTTTAGAAGAAAATCGTGTAGCGGATATGCTGCCGTATGAATGGTATGATGCAGAGACTGAAGTTTATCAAACCTCACGAGCGTATGGGTTCATTTTTGATTGTGGTACGATTGTTGGTTCTCAGGATGACTTAGATGATCAAATAAGTGGGTTGTTCTCAGTTGGAATCCCTGATGGTAGCTGTATGCAAGTATTATTATTTGCGTCCCCTCATCTTCATGATCAATTTGATACCTATGTTGCTAGCCATCAGCACCCATTACTGAAAAAAGTTGCCGAAGAGCGATGTAAATTCTATGAGCAAGGTTTGTACAGTAGCTTGATACCAGGTTATAAATTGCCAGTTCGTAACTTTAGACTGGTGATTTCATTTACTTTTGAAGGGGTATATCAGGATACCAATAAGGCATCAGCCGTATCGTTGCGTACCTCGATAGCTTCTACGCTCAATGATTGCTTTGTATCTAATCGTATGATGGCACCAGATGATCTTATCAACTTCCTGCGAGGTATTCTTGGGATATCAAGCAAGCGCAGTGAGCGAGTTCATTATAATCGTAATCGTCCAATTCGTGAGCAAATAGTCGATATTGATAATAACATTTACATTGCAGCAGATGGCATGCTTATCAATGATATCGGAGTTAAGTCAATTGCCGTGCGTGAATATCCTGACAAATTTAAGATCACAGATTGTAGAAACTTGATTGGCGACGCATTTGCGTTATCGGCGCAGATATCATATCCATTCATTATCACGCAAAACATTACGTTCTTGGATCAAAATAAAGAAAATAACAAGCTAAACGCCGCAGCATTAAAAACTGCCGAGCAAGTTAAACCAGGGAAGTTTACCGCAATGTTCCGTATCTTCCATAAAAAACATGCGGAGTATCAACTTCTACAGCAAAGTATCGCTAATGGTGAGGGTTTAATGCTGATGAATCACATGGTGCATGTGTTTTACCCATTAGGCTCATCAGAGAATGCGCTGCAAGAGGTTAAATCATTGTATAAGACCTTTGGTTGGGAGATGGTGACTAACTCTAATCTGCAACTACCGTCATTGTTATGTAGTTTGCCGTTATTCCATGATTTCCAGTCGGCTAAAGAACAAAAACGTTATCACATGATGTCATTATATACGCGAACTAATGTGGTCAATATGATGCCATTATTTGCGGATAGCCGAGGTACTGGCTTAAATAGTCCTCGCCTACAGTTACTCTCGCCAAGTGGTCAGCTACAATATTTTGATATTTTTGAATCAAACACTAATTCCAATGTTTCGGTATCAGCAAGCTCTGGAGCGGGTAAATCATTCGTCACTAATGAGTTTGTTAAAAGTTATCGGGCAATTGGAGCTAAGGTATCAATTATTGACGTTGGGCGGTCTTACATAGAGTCCTGCGAGAGATTTGGCGGACAGTACATTGAGTTTACTAACGAAGCCAATATTTGTATTAATCCATTTAGCTTTGTTAAGTTCAAAATTGGTCTTGATGAAAATACACCAGAAGACCAAATTGATCAGCTCCAAGAATTAGATCTACGCTTCATTTCAAGAGAGCGTTTACTTGGTATGGAAGACTTGGATGATCAAATTACTATGTTGAAATCTATCTTTTTAGTATCAGCTGGTATCGGTGAGGATCATCCTGATTTGCAATTAGCCGATAGCTATTTTGAGCAAGCAATTATCTCCTCATTACAAAAACACCAAACTAAGTCAACTTACACGACAGTCTACGATGAACTATTAACCACTGCAAAAGATCAAAATGATCCATTTGCTAAAAAATTAGCTGACTCGATTATGTCTTATACTAAATACGGTATCTTTGGACGCTTCTTCGAGGGTGAATCAAACCTCGACATGAACAATGAATACATTGTATTAGAGCTGGAAGAGTTGGAAAGTAAGGGTAACCTTAAATTCGTGGTTTTAATGATTCTAATGCTTAAAATTACTCAAGACATGTATCTAGGCTCAAGATCGCAACGTAAATTATGCATCATCGATGAAGCATGGGCATTAATGGATGGTGGTAATACAGGTAAATTCATTGTAACAGGTTATCGTCGGGCACGTAAATACAAAGGTGCATTTATGACAATTACTCAGAGTATTGATGATTATGCTATGAACCCAACTACCTTAGCTTGTTATAACAATTCTGGTGTCAAGATTATGTTACAGCAAGAAACTCCGACCAAAATTGAAGTTTCACCATATGTCAAACATAACATTGGCAAAATTAAAACCATTCTTGGTAGTTATTCTGAAATGATAATTGACATGAATAAATCGCAAACCCTATGTCGTTTTATTGTTGATGATTTTACGTATATAGTCTACTCGTCTGCTCCTGAAGATATTACCTTGCGCAATCGATTCAAAGAGTATTGCGGTTTGGATACGACCAATTCCTTGGTTCAATTATTTGAGTTACGCCAGCGATATATGACCCAGATGAATCGCCCACGTAGCGCACTGTCGGTGGAATTGCTCAGGTATGCGGACACTATGGGCTTTGATGAATTAAAACGGCAATTAGGAATGGAGACAACTCATGAAGTTCATTGATAACTACTTCGGTTACATTGTTAATGGCATTATAACCACGATTATTGTTTTAGCTGGGATGCTCGTTATTAAAAGCAAGATGCCACCGCAAATCGTTAAGATTGACCTAGTGGCGATTACGACACATTATACCCAAATGATGGCAGTAGATACCTTTACTACTAAATCAATGGATCCAAATAATCCAGCCGTTAAAAAGATATCTGACACGATTAAAACTAATCTTGAGCCAACCATTACCGAGTATGCCAAACAGCATCATGTTGTGGTGGTTCAAGCACAAGCCTTAGTTGATCCAAGCGTGCCAGATATAACTCAAGAAATCATTAACCAATTAGATAGGAAAATTAGATGAAACGTCTTCTAAAAAATAAAAAACTAGCAGTAATGGTTGTTTTATCAGCAGTGCTACTGGTGATACTCGAATTGACTTATGTTACTTCTGATCATAAAGATGTACCTACTAATGATCACATAACGGCAAGCGGCTCAGAATGAAAAAGTTTGCCAATAAAAAAGTAATGATATTTTTAGGTGTAGCAGTTTTGATTGCAGCTACCCAGTTAGCTGTGACCAGATATGAAGAAATTCAATCTAACAGACCTACGCCAAACATTACAAAATAAGCAAGTAATAAGCAGAATCATCATCTCGTGGGTTCTGATTATTGGAGTTTACACTGTGACAAGGTTTTATCAAGTTCAAATTAACTCAAGTACGTCATTACCGCAGACCTACTGGTTTGTTCATGTTGGCGATAAAACCTTGCATACAGGTGATTATGTGGTGGCTAAGTTCCACGATTATCGGATGACTAATCCTGATGATTATGAGTTTGTGGTGAAACAAATCGCTGGCATGCCAAACGATACAGTAACCGCACATAAAATGGCGATCCAAGATAGTCTTAAAAATCATCTATGGATCACATGGATTTATGAAGTTAATGGACAGAGCTTTTTTGTGTATAACCGCTTAAAACATAACATCTTTACGCCATTAGCTGAATCAAGCGTAGTTGTACCTAACAAGTGCTATTTTGCACACGGTACGCAGCAACCGACCTTTGATTCGAGATACAAAGAGTTCGGCTTTATCTGTGAGAGTCAGATTTACGGTCGAGCCTACCCAATATTTAACTAGAAGAGAATTAACATGGATGATGTAAAAAGTAGTTTATTGACAGTTTTTAGAGCACAAGCAAAACTAAAGAAATTTAAAAAGCACTTTATATTTCTTGCAGGATTGTTATTTCTTTTGTTATTGGGAATGGTGTACTTTAATTATGCTTATGACACACCACTACCTAAGCATGGTCAATCCGCACAAGCATATACCACAGCAAATGAAGCTAACAAAGAGGCGATGCAAAAAATAGCCGCCCTTGAGATTGAAAACCAAAAATACATGATTGATACGAAGGCTCAACTTCAAGAATACGCCCCCAAAGTTACGAGCAAACTAATTGACAAGCAGTTGTATAGCAGTGGCTTTTTTGAGCAACATAAAACTTTTGCTAAAAGTGTAATTAACTTTTGTAGTAACCACGCACTGAGTACGCAGAATGCACTTACTAATTGCAATACTGCAAGTGCCTCACAAAATGTATTAGTACACATCCCAAATAAACTTGCACAAGTTAGTGACGCACAGCTTAAAACCGCTATTCTATGGATGGTAGCTAGTTTTATTGGGTTTTGGTTGCTTGGATTTGTAGTTATGGCTCTTAGGACTATTATCGGGATTTATTTATGACACAAGTAATATTTCTGGATTTTGATGGTGTGTTGCACCCTAAGATGAATGATAGCTTTGAATTCATGGGCAATTTCTTTGCGGTGCTGAATAATTTTAGACAAGCTCAGGTAGTTATATCAAGCAACTGGAAAGACGGCTTAACGCAGGATAATCTTAACGATTTATTCAAAGAATACGCTCATCGAGTTGTTGGCAAAACCACTAGTAGTCAAGGCATGAGCCGTCAAGATGAAATTATGGCTTATGTGAAACAACATAACGTAGCATGTTATGTGGCTATTGATGATGATTGCAGGGATACGCTATTTGCGCTAAATTGTGATTTTTTATTTAAGACCAACTATTTTAAAGGTCTAACCAACGATATCCTACCAGGATTAATTCAATTTATGCGCCATCGTGGCTTTACAGAATTTTAATTTTTAAGGAAGTAACAAAATGACTGATTCAACCAAATATGTAACGATTTCTGACGAACAGATACTCGGTGAGCTATCAAAGCCAACTGGTTTATTAATTGTTGGACAGACTGGCTCGGGTAAAACCAAACTAATCAACCGAATTCTACGCCATTTAGAACAACAATCGGATTCAATATATTTGTTTGTTAGCCATGATTTAACTAATCATACAGGCGATAGTAGCTATGGGCATCTTAACGCTTTACGACTTAACTTGACAAATTTAGAAAACGTCACCACAGAGTTACAAAATACGGCAATTGAGTTTTACCCTGCTAATCAACTTACTTCAGAAGTATTGAATGTTTATTGTGGGTACATATCGCGACTATCTGAATTATGTGAGAACAATAACAAAAAGCTCGTGATTGTTTCTGATGATAATGATTCGTTTACAAATGAACCATTATTTTCTTTCTGGCAAGCATATAAACGCATAATATCATTAGTAAATGAACATGAATTGGACGGATTACCTAGTCAAATTCCAACCCAGTTTAAAATAATCCAACTATAACGAGAATCAATCATGAAAAATAAACTACTATTCATCGGTCTTATGTCAGTGTCACTCCATGCCTTTGCTGCAACCCCAATGAACCAAGGCTCTAGCTTTGATGTTGGCTTTAGTCCAACTGGTGGCAGCTTACCATTAGTCATTCAAGGCATCAACTCGGCTAAACAATCAATACATGTTGCAGCGTATAGCTTTACCTCAAAACCAATTGCTGAAGCATTAGTGAAAGCAAGTAAGCGAGGTGTTGATGTTAAGGTGGTTGCAGATCAAAAAGAAAACTCAAAGCAATATACTGCGGTAACCTATTTAGCCAATAATGGTGTGCCTGTTCGTCTTGATGGTAATTACCCAATTTTCCATCATAAGTTCATGGTGATTGATGGTGTTTCATTAGAGACTGGTTCATTTAACTATAGTGCGGCAGCTGCCAGTAAAAATGCCGAAAATGTTCTTATTATTTGGAATGCGCCGAGCCTAGCAGCCAAGTACGATAGTGAATGGCTCAAACTATGGAGTGAAGCACCAGCTTTACAAAGTTCATTTTAAGAGGTACTACTATGAAACTTAAATTATCAGTAATTATGTCATCATTGCTTGCATTATCTTTAGTTGCATGTAATGGTGGAGGCGGAGGTGGATCTGACAATGGTGGCGGTGGCGATAATAGCGTTACTATTAAAACGTTAGCTACATTATCTAGCACTAATACACCATATTCGCCAACTTGTATGTATAAATCACAGGCTAATCTATCATGGTATCTGGTTAAAAATGATGGCAGTGGTACTGGGGTGCAATACTTTGAGTCAACTGGTGTAGTCAATAATGTATCTGGCTTGACGGCAATTACTACTAGCGACACTTGCCTATCGAATGATTTTCAGTTGACTTGGGTTAGTAATAGCAATGCTACCACTGTCAATGTTTACGATATGTTTAGCCATACTACTACGGCATTTAATCTAAGCAACTCAGGTGTTGCTGGTTCACAGGTAGCGAGTAGTTCCTTTGCTTATGACAGTAATGCTAATTCAGTGGTTGCCAATAATAACTTTAGCAATAATAATTTTGGGTTAAGCCAGTTTGTCGGTACAAATCCAAACTCATACACTAGCCTTGCTGTTGGTGCATTGAGTAACATTACTAATAGCGTGATGTATGGTTTTAGAACTTTTGCTGGTGGTAGCGAGAGCACTGTTGGTCAGTTATTACCTGCTTCAGCTCCAGCAAACCCTGCGCAGTACGTTATCTATAGAACAGATACGCAGGCTACATTAGCTACAGTTAACTTTGTGAATAGTCAAGGTAATCCAATTACTGCCATGACTGCTGCGGTTGACTTCATCACACCAAGCGCATTGGCGAATAAGTATGTGATTCAAACTGGCTTAGTGCAGCCAAGTTTATATGTATGTTCAGTAACAAGTACCGTTGGCAATGTTGTAACCGCTACTTGTGGTGCACCAATTACTAGCTCGGTATTAGCTAACCAATACAAGATTATGCGCTTATTATCATATAACGGTACGAGTATTACGTTCTATGGACTTAACATGCTAAATCAAACCATTGGTATTTTTACGTTGACACAAAACTAATGAAAAGGTTCCTGATTGGATCATTGCTTTTAACTGGGTTGGTAAATGCTGACCCAGCAGCAGAGCGTGGGTGGTATTACTATGAAGATCCGCAAAACATCATACCACACGTTGAATCGCAACCCAAAGTACAGTATCCAAGTTGGACTGCATATAACGATGCTGTCAAGCGTGAGTTTGAAGAAATTCAAGATCGTGCGATATACAATCCAACGCCTGATAACGTGCAAGCGTATAACCAAGCCTTACGCACGATTACCAATAATGCGGTGCGTTTTGGGATGCTAACTACTACGCAGAATTGGCAAGATCCAAACTCAGGGCTGGCAACTGCTGCACCAAATGGTGCAGGGTTGCAAATGGATTTAGACAATCAACGCAAACAAATCGGCGATATCGTACGCCGCTATGCAATATTTTATTTTGTTGGCAATGACTGCAAATACTGCGCAGTCGAAGCTAACGAGTTAAAACGACTCGAATATACTTACAAGATTACAGTACGGGTGATTTCACTGGATGGTACGACTGTACCACAATACCCTACTCCGACCGCTGACAAAGGGATTTCTAAGAAACTGGGCGTAACCGCACCAGGAGAACTATTAGCTTTTGATTCAACCAATAATAAAACGACTGTACTCGGGTTTGGATATATCCACTTTGACCAAATCGTACAACGCTTACAAACATTATTTATAACGGGTACTGCCGACTGGAGCAATTACCTTAAACAACAAGATCCAGTAATGATAGACAGATAAGGACACCGCCATGAAGAAACTAGCTCTATTACTGATGCTTTGTTCAGCTACGTATAGCTTTGCCGATGTAAATCAGGCAGTAGATAACTTTTTTAACTCGATTCAAACTGAAGTAAATGTGCCAACAGTTACCCAAGGACAATCAGCTGGAGTTATTTCTGGTGGGGGATTTTCAACTCGGTCACAAAATGTTAACCTGCAATTAGCCCAATTCACGCCACCAAGTTTTAATACTGGTTGCGGTAATCTGAATTTCTACTCTGGTTCATTGAGCTTTATGACCAATACTGACCAATTGATTAAGTTCTTACAGAATACTTTAATGACCGCCGCAATTACCGCAGTGATGACGGCATTAACCGCAGCTACTCCAAATATTGCCGGCAATATTAAAAGTATGATGGATCAAGCTAATAAGATCATGGGCATGTTTAATGACTCGTGTCAGCTCGGTACGGCACTGGGTAATGTATCGGGTACATGGATGGGGGATGCTTACCAAAAGACTACAGGAAGCTCGTTAAAATCAGCAGGCGATGCCGCTGGTGCATTCATCAATAACACTGTGGCTGGTTCAGGCGCAGGAACTATTGCCAATAACTTATCAAAATTAGCTGACCAGTATCATGATTGGGTATCTAAAAACGCTAATACTAACCCAGCTACTGATGACGCTACTATGAGACAGATTGCTGAAACGTATGGCTCTATTGTCTGGAAAGGGTTGCAATCAATGCAACAATTCAATATACCAGGTACTTCTGGTGGTAGTAATAGTGTGTCGGATTTAGCTAATTTAGTGATTTCGCTAACTGGCGATGTGATTATTTACTCACCTGATAGCAATGGTACAGGTAA
>JACCDZ010638493.1_pt1 | contig 12735 bp, 10 predicted proteins | sample 7449551 | NCBI WGS metagenome assembly JACCDZ01 (sample SAMN15323452, study PRJNA562643) | freshwater metagenome | isolation source: river surface water | place: USA:Blue River Watershed | collected 2017-08-18
ACCGTAACCTGCAACAACAGCTACTTTACCCGCTAACATTAAGTCAGTCGCACGACGAATCGCATCTACTAATGACTCTTTGCAACCATATTTGTTATCAAATTTAGACTTTGTTACCGAGTCATTCACGTTGATCGCTGGCAAGAACAACGTGCCATTTTTCATACGCTCATATAAACGGTGAACACCTGTCGTAGTTTCTTCTGATAAGCCTTTGATGCCTTCGATTAACTCAGGATACTCATCAAAAACCATATTAGTTAAATCACCACCATCATCTAAGATCATGTTTAATGGTTGGCGATCTTCTCCAAAGAATAAAGTCTGCTCAATACACCAGTTGAATTCTTCTTCGTTCATACCTTTCCAAGCATAAACCGGAATACCTGCTGCTGCGATAGCCGCTGCTGCGTGATCTTGTGTAGAGAAAATGTTACAAGATGACCAAGTAACATCAGCTCCTAAAGCGGTTAATGTTTCGATTAATACCGCTGTTTGGATCGTCATGTGAAGACAACCTGCGATACGCGCACCTTTTAAAGGTTGTGCAGCACCGAATTCTTCACGTAATGCCATCAAACCTGGCATTTCTGCTTCTGCTAATTGAATTTCTTTGCGACCCCAGTCCGCTAATGCAATGTCTTTAACTTTGAATGGTACATAAGTACCCGATTGTGATGCCATTGTGTGTATTTTTTGAAAGGTATTTTCTTAATAAAGTGCAAATTTAATGCAATTATTTGGAATTTTCTAAAAATGCCAAAACACTTTCGAGTTGAATTCCTCTGGAACCTTTAACTAAAAGAAAACTGTCCTGAATCGGGTGATCTTGTAGCCAAGTATGTAAGCCAAATTTGTCCGGAAAATAATAAGCTGAAGGTAAATGAATTAAGGCATGTTGCATATGCTGCCCCACTAAAAGCACTTTTTCAAAGGATAATCCCGCAAGGAGCTTACCCAATGCCGCGTGTTCTTCAGCCGAGGATTCTCCTAATTCAAACATATCTCCTAAAATGACGAGCTTGGGATTTCCTTCCGTTTCCGCGAAATGCGAAATAGCGGCTGACATCGACGAAGGATTAGCGTTATAGGCATCCATCAAAACTTGGTTTGATCCTATTTTGATGAATTGAGAACGGTGATTATTCGGGATGTAGGTGCTGATCCCTGTATTGCATTGCTCATCGCTTAGGGAAAAGAATTTGCCCACCGCAATCGCTAGTTGAATATTTTCAAAATTATAAATCCCTGGTAAGTGCGAATCGATTATTTCTCCAGAAGCTAAAGCATAGCGTACCATCGGTTTTGCCTCTACGAGGGTAGTGGGCATCGCTTCGTTTGAGTACACAGCATTTTGCATTCCTCGTTCGCTAAACATTTCCTGTATAACTCCGGATTGCTGAGGTAAAAAGGTGACCCCTTTTGATGCTTGTAAAAAGTCGAAAAGTTCTCCTTTTCCTTTACGCACACCTTCTATTCCTCCAAAACCTTCTAAATGGGCTTTGCCTATATTAGTAATCAAACCATGAGTAGGCTGCGCGATATCAACGAGTTCTTTGATATCACCTTGTTTGTTCGCTCCCATTTCGATCACCGCGATTTCGTGTTCTTTTTTAATAGATAAGACAGAAAGAGGGACACCGATGTGGTTGTTCAAGTTGCCAGAGGTGGCAAAACAATGGTATTTTTGGGATAAAACAGAAAAGATTAATTCTTTCGTGGTAGTCTTTCCGTTCGAACCGGTTAAGCCCACAATGGGTATTGTTAAGGTCTGACGGTAGGCGGTTGCCAAAGCTTGCAAGGCTAACAAGCCATCTTCTACTAGTAAGGTGCGTTCTCCTGCTAAGTAATCCGCATCATCGATAATTGCATACTGAGCCCCTTTCTCTATGGCTTCGGCGGCCATCGCATTGGCATTGAAATTTGGGCCTTTTAAGGCAAAGAATAGATTACCAGCTTGAATCTTTCGGGTATCTGTGGATACTCCGGTAGAGGATAAGAACCTTTCTAAAAGGGTTTGTGTGTTAACAATCATTAGCCTGTTGTGACAATTGACTGCAAATATCTACAAAAATTTTGGAACCCCTAAGATAATCTGACGCAGACTGACGATGATAATGACGATTCCCACGAGAATCATCATGGATTTTACTGGCAACTTATTCGCTAAACGTGCCGCGATAGGAGCTGCGATGACACCGCCTAGAATTAATCCGATGATGACATGTAGATATCCTAGACCGATAACAGCAAAAAAGGTTAGCGATGAAGCAAGTGAAACGAAGAACTCCGTCAAGTTCACACTGCCAATCGTATACTTCGGATGACGCCCCGAGGCAATCAGGGTAGAGGAAACAATTGGTCCCCAGCCGCCACCGCCAATGGAATCTAAGTAACCACCAAAGAGCGCTAACCAGCCTACTCGTTTCAATTGACGTTTTTCTTGGCGTTTGATGAGGGCCTTGCGAATGATAATGGCACCTAGGAATAACGTATATACAGAAACGATAGGTTTGATGTACCCAGCATAATCCTCTAAACTCGATAAGACATAGGCTCCTAAAATAGCTCCAATCACACCTGGAATCACGAGTGTCTTAAATAATTTGGAATTCACATTGCCAAACTTCAAGTGCATATAGCCTGAAACTCCGGATGTAAATACTTCAGAGGCATGAACGCTTGCCGAGGCTGCGGCAGGGGTGATGCCCACGGACAATAAAAAAGTTGTTGCTGTTACGCCATAGGCCATTCCTAAAGCACCGTCAATCATTTGGGCAATAAATCCTCCTAAAACGTAATATAAAATGGATGAATCGACCGTGTTGAACACGGCGATGACTTTTTCTGCCGTAAGGTAGGTGAATAAAAGATGCCCTACGATCATCAATGCCAGCGCATTACTAATGTGAATAATCACTTCAGTGATGCTACGATCACGCATCCAGATGGTTTGGATGGCATTAAAAATACTCGGAAAATTTCTTTTAGGAGGCATAGATTATTTAATTCCCTACAAAGCTAATAGACTTTACTTAATCTACCAACAAAGTAGAGTAAATATTTTTTCATAAAAAAGCCGTAATTTGCATCTCCTTTTACAATAAAAACATTTTATGCGTACAGAGTATCAGTTTAGAGAGATCGAGAAAGCTTGGCAATCGTTTTGGGAAGCCAATCAAACATTCCAGGCTAAGGTAAATCCAGCAAAGCCCAAATATTATGTCTTAGACATGTTCCCATATCCATCGGGAGCCGGATTACACGTGGGTCATCCGCTGGGCTATATTGCCTCTGATATTATGGCGCGCTACAAGCGTTTGCAGGGATATGAGGTGTTGCACCCGATGGGTTTCGACTCTTTTGGTCTACCTGCTGAGCAATATGCGATCCAAACAGGTCAGCATCCCGCCATTACGACGGAACAAAATATCGCTCGTTATATCGAGCAATTGAAGAATATGGGCTTCTCTTTCGATTGGTCGAGAGAGGTCAGAACCTCTGATGCGTCTTATTACAAGTGGACGCAGTGGATTTTTATGCAATTATTCAATTCTTGGTATAACCAGGATTCGGACAAAGCGGAGTCGATTGAAACCTTGAAGACTATTTTAGGGGCCAAAGGTTCGATCGGATTAAAAGCCGTATGCGATGAAGAAGTTACTCGAATCACAGCGGAACAATGGAATACGATGTCTGCGGACGAGCAGTATGCCTATTTATTGAGCTTCCGTTTAGCCTATTTGGATGATTCAGTGGTGAACTGGTGTCCGCAATTAGGGACGGTTTTAGCGAATGACGAGGTCAAAGATGGCGTTTCGGAGCGTGGCGGTTACCCAGTGGAGCAGAAGAAAATGCGCCAATGGTCGATGCGCATCACGGCCTATGCCGATCGCTTATTGCGTGGTTTGGACGAAGTGGATTGGGCTGATTCGTTGAAAGAGCAGCAACGTAATTGGATTGGAAAATCGATCGGTACGGATGTGGAATTTGCCATTGAAAACGTTTCTGATAAGAAGATAAAAGTATTCACTACGCGTGTGGACACCATTTATGGGGTTTCCTTCATGGTGTTAGCGCCAGAGCACGAGTGGGTTTCAGAATTAACGACACCAGCTCAGAAAGTGGCGGTGGAGGAATATGTGAATTGGGCCAAAACCCGTTCGGAACTGGACCGCGTCTCCGAAGTAAAAACCGTTTCAGGAGTTTTCACAGGAACCTATGTGATCAACCCAGTGAACCAAGAACGCGTCCCTTTATTCCTAGCTGACTATGTGTTAGCCGGATATGGTACAGGAGCCGTGATGGGCGTTCCATCAGGCGATCAGCGTGACTGGAATTTTGCGAAACATTTTGACTTGCCTATTCCGGCTATTTTAGATGGCCAAAAAGACATCGAAAAACAAGCAGATCCTACGAAAGAGGGGAAATACATTCATTCCGGAATGATTAATGGAATGGGCTACAAGGAAGCGACGGATACCTTGATTACTTGGTTAGAGGCGAACGGAATCGGAAAAGGGAAGGTTCAATATAGAATGCGTAATGCGGTATTTAGCCGTCAACGTTATTGGGGAGAACCTGTTCCGGTGTATTTCAAACCAACAGCCTCAGGCGATTTATTGCCTTATTTGATCGAAGAGTCTGAATTACCTTTGGAACTACCTAAAATTGATAAATACCTTCCAACTGAGACGGGTGAACCTCCATTAGGCCGCGCCGCAGCAGATTGGAAGTACAAAGGACAATACGATTACGAATGGTCAACGATGCCAGGATGGGCAGGCTCTTCTTGGTATTGGTACCGCTATATGGATGCCACGAATTCAGGTGAATTCGCTTCGAAAGAGGCGATTAACTACTGGAAAGCGGTGGATTTGTACATCGGAGGATCGGAGCATGCGACGGGTCACTTGTTGTATTCTCGTTTTTGGAACAAATTCTTGAAAGATTTAGGCTATGTGCCGGAGGAGGAATTTGCGAAGAAATTGATCAACCAAGGGATGATTCAAGGGCGTTCGAACTTCGTTTATCGCTTAAAGGATTCAGCCAAAGTCACTTTTGTCTCTCACGGCTTAAAAGATCAATATGACGTAGCGGCACTTCATGTGGACGTGAATATCGTAGAAAACGATGTATTAGACCTAGAGGCATTCAAAAAATCACGTAACGACGTGCCTGCAGATGCAGAATTTATTTTAGAGGACGGCAAGTATGTGTGCGGTTGGGAAGTGGAGAAGATGTCTAAATCGAAGTTTAACGTCGTAAATCCGGATGATTTAATTGCTAAATACGGTGCAGACACCCTTCGTGTCTATGAAATGTTCTTAGGGCCATTAGAGCAATTTAAGCCTTGGAACACGAACAGTATTTCGGGGTCGCATAATTTCTTGCGCAAGGTTTGGCGTTTATTCTTTGATGACAACACGAACACCGTGAAAGTGGTGGACGCACCTGCGACTCCAGAAGAATTGAAAGTATTGCACACCGCGATTCGCAAGGTGCAAGATGATTTAGATCGCTTCTCGTTCAATACGGTCGTTTCGACCTTGATGATTTGCGTGAATGATTTGGGTGCCTTAAAATGCCACAAGAAATCAGTATTACGCGAATTAGTGATCTTGTTGTCTCCTTACGCACCGCACATCGCAGAAGAACTGTGGGCCGCTTTAGGCGAGCAGGAGGGAAGTATATCGTATGCTTCATTCCCTACATTCAACGCTGCTTTCTTAGAGGAGAATGATTTCAATTACCCGATTTCATTCAATGGTAAAGTGAAGTTAACGCTTGCTTTCCCTGTGACGGCAACGCCAGCAGAAATTGAGGCCGCTGTTTTAGCGAATGAACAAGTAACGAAACATCTAGAGGGCAAGACGCCGTCGAAGGTGATTGTCGTTCCGAAACGGATTGTGAATATCGTATTAGGTAAATAAAAAAAGCTCCTCAATTTGAGGAGCTTTTTTTTATTATTCTCTTGGAGGTCCGCCTTGACGCATTTGGCTTTGCATCGTTTTGTATTTCTCTAGTTGTTCTGGCGTTAAGATGGCTTTGAACTGCTCTGCTTGCGCATCGTTTGCTTTCTTCATTTCGGCCATCATTTCTTCTCTTTCCATTCCTTGCTCGCGTAATTCCATCATCTTTTTCATTCGAGCTTCGATGAGCGGTTCTACTTTCGCTACTTGCTCTTTCGATAAACTTAATTCTGTTGTCATGCGATCTACTTGACGTTGAATCATCGCTTGCGGATCCATTCCTTGTGCATGGATGCTTGTACTGAATGCCATCATGGCTACCACAAAGGCAAAAATGGTGCTGATCTTTTTCATATTAATAAGGGAAAATTGTTTCCCAAATATATTGATATACTTGGGTTGGTGGTATCTGTTTGTCGATATTTTGCGACGAAATAAAAACAGGGTAATAGGCCTCATCGCAGAAAGGACTACCGTGAGAGCCTTTTACTAAGCTCGCATCGAGCGGAATCACGTCCATTCGGTAGCGGAATCCCAAGAGTTTACGCGCTAATTTATAGGCCGCTCTGAGCTTTATGAAGGGGTTTTTAGGATCCATAAACATTTCCACTGGATCGTAACCTGGTTTTTTGAAGATGTCCACACAGCGCGCGAAGTCAGGCGCCTTCGCGTCATCTAACCAATAATAATAGGTAAACCACTTGTCAGAATCTGCGACCAAAACCAGATCTCCACAACGCTCGTGTGCGATCTGGTAGTCTTCGAGTTCTTTTCCACTGAGGATTTTGGCGATGCCTGGAACCTTTTCGAAGATGGCTCTGATTTCAGATGGATTCTTACAATAGATATGGGCGATCTGATGGTCAGAAACTGCGAAAGCTTCACTAGCCCCCGGATCTAATAATTCCAGTCCTTGCTCTTCTCGAATGGCGATTTTACCTGCCTCGCGCAACACACGATTTAAATGTATCGGTGTATGGACATTGTTGATGCCGTATTCGGAGAGTAAAATGATCTCTGCGTTTTTGGCCTCAAAATACGTGATTAGTTCCTCTAAAACCTGATCTATTTCTTTTAACTCTTTCGCAATGGCCGGCAAATCCACCCCGAACTTCTGCAGACAATAGTCTAAATGCGGCAGGTAGATCAGGTTGAGCGTAGGATCGTATTTTTCATCCACATAGATGGACGCATCTGCAATCCATTGAGTGGACTTGATATTTGCATTAGGCCCCCAGAAATTAAACAAGGGGAATGTACCCAGTTTGGCCTGTAATTCATCTCGTAGAGTGGAAGGGTACGAATAGCAATCAGGCGCCTTCACCCCATCCGAATGGTATTGGGGACGGGGAGTTACCGAATAATCCGCAGAGGAATACATATTATACCACCAGAACATTTTCGCGCAGGTGAAATTCGAATCCTTTTTCTTCGCTGCCTCCCAGATCTTTTCAGCCCCGACTAAAGGATTCGACTGTTTCCAAAACTTCACTTCCGAATCCGTCTTATCATACCAGCCATTCCCTACGATGCCGTGTTCTGATGGACTTTTACCTGTCAAATACACCGATTGAGAGGTGGTCGTTACCGCCGGAAAGGGAGGTTGTATTTTTTGGATCTGCTTCCTCTGGATATAGGCATATAAAAAGGGGGTGTACTCCGCGGAAATAACACTTTCGCTTAGCCCCACCACGTCGATAACGGCAGTCTTTTTCATCATCCTAATAGGTCTGTGATGGTTTTTATTTCGCGGCTAATGGATTCAGCCATAGGTACTTGGAAGGCAGGAGGTAATACGCCCCAGGTATAGGTTTCGATTTCCAAATGATTCGTAAACGGGCTAGCCTTTTGAATAGCGAGCGTTTCACGGATTTCTTTTTGAGTGGATCCTAATAAACCATAGGTTTCTAAAAATAGCGGTACATGGAAATGCACTCGCCATTCGTCGTATGTATTAGGGGTATAGGCCGCAAAGGCCTCGTCTAAATCTTTGAATTCTTGATAGGAACCGTCTTTGCACAAGGCTTTGACCTGATGCAAATAAACAGGTTCCTGGTATTTCTGTAATTCTGCGATCTTTTCTACTTCCTGTTCTCTTAAATCGACGCGTAGGGCAGAACTAATTTGAATCTTTCCAATAGGTATGTTTTTAGCTTTCAATTCCTGAATACTTGCCTCAGGTGCATCAAAACTCACTCCATAATGGCAGATGTCAAAGCACAATTGGATGTGTCTGCGAATCAAATCAGGATTTCCTGCAGGCAATAGCACCTGTTCATACCAAGCCACAAAATCGCTGTGATTGCTCAATAAGCCATCCGGCTCCGGTTCGATATCAAGGTGGATGATTTTACCCGTTTTTTTCTCAATCTTAGCTAATACATCAACGACTTCCAATAGATGTTGCGTCGATGCGTACATCGCTTGCTGGCGCTCTTCTGCTGTATTCCACCAGAATTTATAAGACAGGGGAGAGGTAGAAATGCCTCCCTCGTTCTCTGTTAAAAGTGCAGCTAAAATATGCGCTAAACGAATCGTATAATCCCTTCTATCCGTCGTAGTCCAATCGGGTGCGTGCACCTGATCTTTAACGATGGTGTTATGGAAACCTCCGTAAGGGAATCCATTGAGTGTAAAGACATAAAGTTTTTGCTCAGAAAGCCACGTTTGTAAATCCTTTAAAGCCGCAGGATCTTGTAAATCGATACTCGCTTGATTCGCAAATCGCAGACCCAAACCCATCGGATGTTCCGGAGAAACCTGTGCCTTCACCTCAGGAACATGCTGTTTTAATTGCGCAAAGTGTTCTGACCAAATCTCTCCGGTATGAATATTACTGCAATAACTCAGGTGTCCGTAAGGCGTTTTCATATTAGGCGATTTGTTCCAGGTAATCGACTGATTTTTTGATGAGATCGAAATCCATCTCGTGCACTTCCACTCCTTTACCTACTTGTTCTAACAAGGTGATGGTTAATTGCCCGCCTAAATGTTCTCTGAACTCATTTAAGCCGTTGGTTAAGTTGATCTTGTCGTTTTCTGCCAAAGCAGGATGAAAAATAGCAAAACCTAGTTTTTTCAACAAGTGGATGATTCGGTCTACGTCTTCTTTCGTCAAATGACCAATCAAGTGCGAATAGACGCTATCTAAGGCAATTCCAATCGCCACCGCTTCACCGTGACGGATCTTGAAATCGCTTAAATATTCTAATTTATGTGCCGCCCAATGGCCAAAATCCAAGGGTCTAGCGGAGCCAAGCTCAAAAGGATCTCCGCTGGCGATGTGTTGCATGTGCAACGAAGCGCAGCGGTAAATCTGCTCAATCATCACGGACTTGTCGCGTTGGTTCATCGCATCCGCAGTTGATTCTAACCACGTAAAAAAGCTAATATCTTTAATGAGGGAAACTTTAACAGCTTCCGCAATTCCCGAACGCCAATCTCTTTCACCTAAACTCTCTAGGAACGAATAATCGTTAAATACGGCTACAGGAGGTGCGAACGTCCCGAGGAAATTCTTCTTGCCTAGGTAATTAACACTGTTTTTAACTCCTACACCTGAATCGTTTTGGGATAATACAGTTGTCGGTATCCGGATGAATTTCACGCCTCTATGGGAAATAGCAGCGGCATAGCCGGCCATATCTAAGAAAGCGCCACCACCGATACATGCCACAAACGAGTGGCGATCGATTCCGTGTTCATCTAACGCACGAATCACTTCTTCGTAAAAGCGAGGGTCGTTTTTACACACTTCTCCGCCAGGAAGTACCAGAATTTCTGGGGCTAAATCAGCGGGTGAATGATGTTGGAAATAGTTGACAATTTCTGCTGTCAATTCGGTCTGAATATCCGTTATCCCTTTATCGAGTACAAAAAGAATCTTTTTACGAAAGCTAGGGTTGCCAAAGTTTTGGACAAAATCAGCAAAAACGCGATTTTCTGGCGCAAATAAACGCTCCGTAAAGAATACCTCGTAAGAATAGGGTACCTGAAAATGTTGTTTTAAAGATTGCATAGGTTTACGTAACGGCGAATTTTTTAGCTAAACCCAAAGATACGGGTAATAAGGCTAAAACAAAGAGGGCGACCATCCATTGTCCACTCGAGGCTACCCACGCTGCATTCATCAATATAAGCGTCAATACCCCTGTTTTTACGGTGAATCCAATGTTTTTGCCCATCGGATTCTTAATTGCAACGCTTAGTTTTCTGAAAATCAGGATAAAGTGGGCCAAGACAAATACCAAGGCAAATTCCACTTTCTCCGCTAAAAATAGCTGCGAAGCATGTACTATCAGAAACAAAAATCCAGCAAAGTACAGCGTAATTGCCTTGCCTCCATGAACTTCGCCTCTACTTACTAACGTAATCGCTGCTATATAAATCAATGGGATACTGATCACTGGGAAGTGTTCTAAAACCCCTAATTCATATACGCTCATCCCTAATAGTAGATTATATGCTCGGCATAAACCCATGTTGATAGGCCCAAAAATCCGCATATGCTTCCCTTTCCAATCATAAAAAAGTGCTAGGGCGGTGATGAAAACGGCGACAATACCACTTAATCGACTTTGCCAAAATGCCAGAAAAATACCAAATGATAATAAGACAATGCCCCCGGAAATGGCTTCTGATCTTTTGATTCGACCACTCGGCAAGGCTCTTTCGGGTCTTTCGATGCGATCTAGTTCGTGATCAAAAACATCATTAAACACCACGCCTCCCGCATACAAACACATGCTGGAAAGGCCTAGGAATAAGGCAGGGTAGAACTGGTAGTCTAATCGACCAAAAACAAAGCCCACAATGGCTAAACCTGCCATGATATCAGACAGTGCCGTGACTACATTCGCAGGCCGAGTAAGCTCAGCAAAAGCTCTAATTTTAGACATTAGCGAATGAAGATTGAGTTTTTATCTACGCGAGGAGCTTGTCCGCCACGCAATACCGTATTGCCATTAAACTTCAAAGATTGATCAATTTCTAATCCGTCAATAAAGTCTTTCTCATTGATTTGTCCGCTTTGCGCGAAAGAATCGAGGGCATTTTGGTAAGTCACTTTTTGGATATCCGCATCAGAAATCCCTTTGATTTTCATCAAGGCCGCTGTTTTAGGAATCGCCAAAGGATCAGAAATCCCCCAATCCGCCGCCGAATTCACCATAATGCGTTCCGACCCATACTGCTTCACAATCTCCACCATTCGCTCATTTCCCATTTTAGTAAACGGATAAATAGTAAAGGCCGCATAGAATCCTTGGTCTAAAACCGATTTAACCGTCTCTTCATTATTGTGGTCAATTACCACCATATGAGGCGCTAAACCGTGCTCTAAGGCGATTGCCATACTGCGTTCGGTTCCCTTTTTCTTGTCCCGATGAGGTGTATGCACTTGCACAGGCAATCTCATTTCTTTCGCTAGCTCTAATTGAGCTCTGTAGTATTTTTCCTCTGCGGCCGTTTGGTCATCAAAACCAATTTCACCCACCCCCACAACGCCTTCTTTTTGCAGAAATAAAGGCAAAATCTCCATCACCTCTTCCGCAAGTGCCTCATTGTTTGCCTCTCTGGAGTTTAACCCAATCGTGCAATAATGCTTTATGCCAAACTGAGATGATCTAAAACGCTCCCAACCCACTAAACTCGCGAAATAATCCTTGAAAGAAGCTAATCCCGTGCGCGGTTGTCCTAACCAAAATGCCGGCTCAATAATGGCTACCACACCTGCATCAGCTAGTGCCTGGTAATCATCGGTGGTACGGGAAGTCATGTGAACGTGAGGGTCGAAAAACTTCATCCCTTGTGTATAGGCCGCAAAGCCACCTTCTACTTCTTGGGCAGTTTGTTTTTCCTCGGTGGATCCTTCGAAATGGGATGGATTTAATTTAGGTTCGTTGGGGTTTTGGCACATATTAATAGGCTGTTTCTTCTTTTTCTAACACCTTCCAGGCTTCTAGAGGGCTATTTTGTAGGACCAATTCAGCGGCTTTTTGATCGTTCGGATCAGCGCTTTCTGCTAGTCTTTTTAAATCTTGTTCTTTTGTATCTGTCTGGAAGTTTCGGATTAATCGCCAAACTTGTGATGGCACCCGTCTTCCTGCCGCCCACCGTTCGTGTGCAAAATCGGCCAGCGTATTCGCTAGCGCTTGATTTGCACGCTCATCTAATCCTTCAATTAAATGGATGGGCTTATCATTGAAAATGCATTTTAAGACTAATTGGTTCCAGGCTAATTCACTGAAATATTGGAAAGGATATGGATTGCCAAAGGCAATGGCATCAAAAACCGGCCCCATATTGGATCTAACCGCATCGGTAGCCCGATGTAACCAAATTTCTGGCGTAGGTAAAACGGGCAATGCTCGATAAAGAGCGACTAATTCGTTCATTTCCGCCGTATCAAATAAGGTCTCGATTCTGGATTTACCATCTTCTTTTTCAGCTAGCTGAATTAATAAGTAAACGCGAACGAGCTGATCAAGTGTGCTATTTTGCCAATTCCAACTAGGTATATTGCCTACTCGTGTTTTAGAAACTTGACGAGGAGTCATGACAAAGGCTAAAGACAAACCTTTCGAATCTGTTTTTATTTTATCTACTATCCAGGCTAGTTCAGTTGGACTGGCCAATGACTGAATAGATTGATATAGAAGTTCGGCGGTATTCAATTTTGAAATAGGTTTAATTCATCACTATGAACGAATTTACTAAAAAAAAGTCAATTCGCTCCTGATTTTTGGCAGGATATTCAATAGGT
>JACCDZ010629028.1_pt1 | contig 12734 bp, 13 predicted proteins | sample 7449551 | NCBI WGS metagenome assembly JACCDZ01 (sample SAMN15323452, study PRJNA562643) | freshwater metagenome | isolation source: river surface water | place: USA:Blue River Watershed | collected 2017-08-18
CGTCTTTCGGGTGTCAGCCAATATTCTTTGTGAGGGATGTTGATCAAGTTGGCGGGCAACTTACGCATTCCCAGGGGAGTGAGCGCCAAAAGACCCGGTACCAGCACGATCAAGGCAAGCATGGTGTTGGTATAGCCCTCTTGACTCATAAAGCCATCCGCGATGCCTTCTGCATTGAAATGCGAGGCCATTTGCAGGGGTAAGTTGGTACTTGTAGTGATGACAAAGTAAATGGCGCCCGCCATCAAAATGAATAAGGCTGCATTCAAATAATTCGGGTTGTGAAGCCTGTTCATATCTTTCAAAATAAGCTAAAAAAGAGTTGGAAAATTAAATCTGTGAACATGATTGTTCATGATAACTAACGCTTCAACACGATATCAACATGTCTTTCAGGGAATTGTTTGTGCTGAATTTTCGATCCCTTTGGTTGCTCGCGCTTATTTTGACAGTGTCAGGATGTGGCGGCGGAGGGAGTGGCGCGGGTGGAGGAGGTTCAAGTCCAAACGAGTTTGTGCCAGTCATTCCAGCAACCTCAAAGGAGTTGGCTCAAATATGCGCCAAGGAAAACCCTCTGGCGGTTAACGCATTGTCTGCAACGCGACCCGGACTTTTGGTCGACGAGAAGAAGTGGGTGAAAGCCTATATGTCTGAAAGATACCTTTGGTACAAGGACATCCCCAATCTCAATCCAGAAGATGCTCGATACAACATAGCCTCCAATGGGGCCTTAGATGTATGGTCTTCTCTGCTCAACTATTTTTCAGATTCAAAATCACCTCTCAAAACAGCCTTTGGAACTTTGGTCGACAAGTTCAGTTACATGATCGATACGGTCTCTTGGAACAGTTTTGTTGAAAGTAATTTGCGCGGCTATGGCTTCATGTTGAAAAGAAGTACAAATGCCGGACTGAAAGTCATCACTGTGGCCTATGTGTATCCAAACACGCCCGCCATGTTGGCGGGACTCATGCGTGGCGACCAAATCATTGGCATTGATGGAGCCTCCCTCAACGACACCAGCACGCAAGCCACTGCCATTTTCAATGAAGGCTTATCGCCAACTCAAGCGGCTCCGCACACATTTCAAATCTTGCGGGCGGGCGCAACATTGAATGTCACGATGCAAGCGACCAACATCACTTTGCAGCAAGTTGAATACAAAATTTTGAATGTCGACGCTAAGAAATTGGGCTATTTGCTTTTTAACAGTCATGTACCTGGTGCCGAAAGTTATCTCGTTCAGGCCATGACGCAGTTCAAACAGCAAGGTGTCACGGAGTTGGTGGTCGACTTGCGTTACAACGGCGGAGGTTACTTGGCCATTGCCAACGCCTTGGCTTATTCCGTGGCAGGCAGTGTCAAAGCGCAAGGCAAGATTTTTGAACAGACGCGGTTTTCTGACAAACGCGCTTCAGAAAACTACGTCATGAATTTCTCGAGCAAGGGCCTTAACAATCAGTCTTATCCCTCCTTAGGCATTGGCAAAATTTATGTCTTGGTCACAGGCGGAACCTGCTCTGCCAGCGAGTCATTTATCAATGGTTTGCGTGGAATTGATGTCGAGGTTGAGTTGATTGGTAGCACCACCTGCGGCAAACCTTATGGGTTTTATCCCCAAGACAACTGCGGCATCACTTACGCCGCCATGGAGATGGAAGCTGTGAATGCCAAGGGCGAGGGTGGCTTCTCGGAAGGCATGATGCCTCAGTGCGCTGCGATGGATGACCTCAGTCGACCGCTTGGCGATGCCTCAGAGGGCATGTTGTCGATTGCCATAAGGAGAATCCAAGGGCAGTCGTGTGGCCAAGCAGCTGGGCATGTCTTCAAATCAGAAGGGCAGGCAGGTATGAGCCTTCGTGATCAAAGTGAATTGATCAGGCCTGAGTGGCAAACCAACAAGTGGTTACCAACCAAACCTTGAACTGATCAATTGGGCTGTACGCCAGCCTTGATAAGCAAGCCACCCAGTGTTTCAATCTCATTTTTCAAATGGGCTCTGAGGGCATTGGGTGTGGCCTGATCGGTCGTGACAGCAGACACCCCCATGCCGTCCAAGCGACTGATCACATCAGGATCGGTGACCGATTTTTGCAGTGCCGCTGTGAGTTTTTCAAGCACTGGTTTGGGTGTGCCTTTAGGGGCATACAGACCAAATGAAATGTTGATTTCAAATCCTCTGACACCAGCTTCTGCAATGGCTGGGGTGTTTGGCAACGATGGCAAACGGTTTTTACCTGCTGAGGCGTACGCCTTAATTTTTCCGTTTTTGACCGAAGGAACTGTGCCTGAAGTTTGGTCGCACAAGACATCTACTTGACCACCCATGAGGTCTGTGAGGGCAGGGCCTGTTCCTTTGTAGGGAATTTCATTCAGTTGTACACCCAACACATTCATCATCATGAGGCCGCATAAATGCGATGCAGAGCCTACCCCAGCATGCGCAAGGCTGACTTTCTTCTGATTCGCTTTGAGATAGCTCACGAATTCATTCAGATCTTTGGGGGGGAATTCGTTTCTGGCCACAATGACCATGGGGCCGCTGGTGGCGGAACCAATTGGCTCAAAATCGTCCACTGGGTGATAGCTTAAATTTTTGTACATTGCCAAATTGGTGGCGTGGCTCACATGAATCATGAGCAAGGTATAGCCGTCTGGCTTGGCTCGTGCCACTTTAGCGGTACCGATGGCACCTGAGGCACCCGCTGTGTTGTCCACCAAAATTTGCTGACCCAATATTTTTTGCATGGAACCCGCAAAGAGCCGTGTAATCGTGTCGCCGGGTCCGCCCGCTGCATAGGGCATGACCATGGTAATAGGCTTATTGGGATAGTCTTGCGCATGCAATTGCGGCGCCCAGAGGCAAGCGGAAGTCAATGCAAAAAGTGGAAGCCATTTTTTGATGTTCATACAGATGTCCTGTTTCACGCTAAATTGAGCGCAAGAAAAAAAGATTTAAATGATTTGAGCCTATATGTCAGTTAGCTAAGAGACGATTTCGAATGTCCATCGGCTCTAGTACTTCAAGGGGCAATGGACCGCCTCCTGGAATGCCCACTTGCGTGGCATTCAAAAGCATCGAAACCATGACGTAGGTGCCAGACAATACCGTCAAGTCGATGACGGCTTGTTCGCCCATATTTTCAATGGCCACTTGCCATAAGGCATCTGGGACTCTGTGATTCAAGCTCAATTGAATGCAGTAGTCATAGACCAATCGCTCGTCATCTTGCATGCTCGTTGGGCGTTTGCATTCACGCAAATCTTTCATCACGGCGTCTGAAAGTCCTGCTTTACGGGCAATGGTCTCATGGGCCCACCATTCGTATTGGGCATTTGAAATTCTGGCTTGAATGAGAATGGCAAACTCATTCAAACGCTTGTTGACAGATGTTTTAAAGCGCAAATAGTCTAGGTGATCAAAGCACCTGCGAGCCATGTCAGGGCTTCGCAGCAAGGCGTTGTAAGGGCCTCCAAGGGCTGCACTGGATACTTTGAGAATGTCGTCTGCCAGCGGTTTAACCGAATCGGGCAAGGCGTCGTAGGAGATTTGGGGGAGTCTTTCAGTCATCCGCAAATTTTAGAGACATGACTCCCTTTGGTGGGGAGTGCTAACCCGAATCTCCCTTCTCGCTGAATGGCGTTTAGACCTTTCCGACTTTTCCAACTTTTTCATTGGGCTTGGGCGAGAAGCCAAGGCAAGGTCGACCGTCAGAATTCATCACCTGAATGCTGGGCAATATGTGTGATTTGAAGCCCAAAAGCTTGCAAGAGTAGGGCATTTTGGGATCCCAACTGGTTGCAAAGTGAATGCACTTCCAACAGTTGACCTGACCTAAGTGAGAAGGAGAAGTCGCCACGAGATTAAATTGGATGAAGTTGTTCGGGCTCATCATAAAGAATGTTTGGGTGTTCTGACCACAAAGCCCTCAATGCAAGACGGGTCAGTTTGATTTAACATGACCTGAAACAGGAGCACCCAATGACCCAAGAACCATTGCCCCAAGACATTGATCCTCGCATTTACACCCTGTATGACGAGTACTGCCATGGCGCGATGGACAGGCGTGAGTTTTTGGCCAAAGCGAGCGCGCTTTTGGTGGGCGGTATGGCCATGGCACAAGCCCTGTTTCCCCGCTATGCCAATGCGCAAACCATTTCATTCACCGACCCCCGAATCAAAGCCAACTATGTCAAATACGCTTCGCCAGGCGGTACCTCCGGCGAAATGCGTGGATATCTGGCGCAGCCTGTAGGCCTCTCATCCAACAAGTTTCCCTGCGTGTTGGTCATTCACGAAAACCGCGGGCTGAATCCTTACATTGAAGATGTTGCTAGGCGTTTGGCCACAGCTGGATTTTTGGCCTTGGCGCCGGATGGCTTGTCCCCGGTGGGGGGCTATCCAGGCAATGACGACGATGGCAAGAGACTGCAAGACGGTCTGGATCAAGCCAAATTGAAAACCGACATGTTGAACAGCGCACTTTTTCTGAAAAGTCATGCGCTTTCGTCTGGCAAATTAGGGGTGACTGGGTTTTGTTGGGGTGGCGGTATTACCAACGAGTTGGCTGCTGAAATGGGTGATGCCGTGCAAGCTGGCGCGCCTTACTATGGCTTGTCAGTCACCGCTGAAAAGGCCTCCAAAATCAAAGCTGAATTGGTTTTGCATTTTGCTGAGACAGATCCTCGGATCAACAACACTTGGCCTGCGTATGAGTCCAGCTTAAAAGCCGCGGGTGTCAAAGCCCAAGGCCATTTTTATGGTGGGACGCAGCACGGTTTTCACAACAACTCCACCCCGCGTTTTAACCAAGTGGCAGCCGATTTGTCGTGGAGCCGCACCTTAGAGTTGTTCAATCGCACTCTAAAATCCTAATCTTCGTCAAAACAACCTGTCGAGTTTTTTATGCAACCATTTCACCTGGCTTTTCCTGTCACTTCTTTGGCCAAAGCACGTGCTTTTTATGGCGATTTACTGGGTTGTCCAGAGGGTCGTTCCAGTGATGAGTGGGTCGACTTCAACTTTTATGGCCATCAAATTGTGGCGCACCTAAGCCCTTCTGAGGCAGGTCATCACAACACCAGCGCCGTCGATGGTGACAATGTGCCTGTGAGGCACTTTGGCTTGGTCATGGAAATGGGGCAGTGGGAGGCTTTGGCAGAAAAGCTGAAACAAGCCGGTACCAAATTTGTCATTGAGCCCCACATTCGGTTCAAGGGTCAAGTGGGTGAACAAGCGACCATGTTTTTTTTGGATCCCTGCGGTAATGCGGTGGAGTTCAAAGCCTTTGCCAACCCCGCCAGTTTGTTTGCCAAATAAACCAGTCAACGCATTCAGCTTCAGTCAAGCGATTTGAATTTGAGGATGTGCTTCGTTCGATGAAATTTAAAATGTCCGACAAATCGCTTTTTGCGATTTTGCTGCGTTCACCTTGGTGGTACAGCTTTTTAATTGCCGCACTTTTAATGCTGTTGGCTCGCGTCTTTTTGCCCGAGGCCTATGTTGCAGTTGGCATGCTCAGTGCTTTTCCCTTTGCCATCATTGGCATCATGGCTGCTTGGCGGCAGCGGGACAAACCATCGCCAGAAAGCATCTCGCAGGCCTTGAGCACTTTGGAAAAAATGTCATGGAAAGAGTTTTCCTCTCTCATGGCAAAAGCCTTTGCGCTGCAAGGCTTCAGCGTGGTGCGTTTAGATTCAACTTCTGCAGACTTACAGCTTGAGAAGTTTGGCAAAACAACCTTGGTCAGTTGCAAGCGATGGAAGGCAGCCACCTTGGGGGTTGAGGTTTTAAAAGATTTGAAAGCCCTTCAAACTTCACAAGATGCAACTTACGCCGCTTGCATTAGTCTCAGTTTGCCAACGGGCGTGGCACTCAAGTTTGCCAAAGACAACGCCATTCAATTGATCTGCCAAGATGACTTGGCTGCCTTATGTCTAAAGGCTCTCAACACAGAAAAGCCATAAGGACAATCAAGACCTTTATTTCTTTTGTCAGACGTTGATGGCGCGCATGACCTGCGCAATACATTCATTGGTTTTGGCTGCATCAATCCAACGCATGATGCAAACCAATTCAAGTTGTGGGTCGACCCAAGTGATGGAGGAGCCTGCACCAATGGCAAACCAAGAGCTTCGAGGTGCATCCTTGAACAAGGTGCCTTGGTTGTTGAGCCAAATTAGATAGCCGTAGTAGGGGGCCACATCACAGGGCTGCTGCATCATGTGTAGCCACTGCGCTGAAAGAATTTGCCGGCCCTTGTAACTGCCGTTGCCCATCAGCATTAAACCAATCAGTGCTTGGTCCATGGCAGAAATAGAAACGCCACCTCCCCAATGACTCCCGCCTGGCACAGACATCATGCGTTGGCCATTGACTTGGGTCCAACCTTGTTCATAACCCACCCATTGGAATTGATCAGAGCAGCCCAAAGGTTTTCTGAAAAATTCCTCAAAGACATCGGGCAAGGGCCGCTTGAACAAGTGCAACAAGGCCATTGAGAGTTGGTTGATGCGAACGTCGTTGTATTCAAACCTTGAACCGGGCTCGCCCAAGGGTCTAGGGTCACCTTTTTGACCGCCGGCTTCGCCAGTTTGGTAAGTGAGCCAACGATACCGGTCAACTTGTTCTGGAATACCTAGGCATGTGCCTTCCCATTCGCTTGTTTGTTGCAACAAGTGATGCCAAGTAATGCGAGATAAGCGATCGCCCTCAAAGCCAATGCCTGGACATTGCGCAGCCACTGGCGTGTGAACGCTCTTGATCAAGCCTTGATCGAATGCGAGACCTGCCAACAGTGCCAAATATGTTTTGGCCACACTGAATGTGAGATCGGCTCTGTGCGGCTCCCCCCATTGCGCTAGCAATTGCTGTTTGTGAAAGAGGACGCCAGAGACGGGGCCTCGCTCATGCACAGGACCATAGAGTCGGTTGTAGGGTGGGGGGTCGGCATCGTGAATGCCCCAAGGTGGCGAGTTGTCGCGTGTCCAAGGTGTTTCGCTGGATTGAATGAATTCAATGGCCGCGTTGAGCAAGTTGTTCATGATTCAATTCAATCGCATTGATTTTAGAAAAATAGGAAGTAACCGTTGACTGTACTCACAAAACCCAGTGCGCCTAGCAAGGTGCCCGCCCAGTACAAAGCAGGTATGCCTGCAACAATGGACACCGACAGCAAAACAATGGCAATTTGCAATGCCCCTTCGGCATAGTCAAACCATGGATCTTGGCGCATCGCATGGTCTCTGATGGCCTCGTGTTCTTTGGCTCTCGCCATGAGTTCTTTCTTACCTTCTTTGGTTTCAGGTTCTGACTCGTAACGATCTGCTGTTTTTTTGTAATCTTCAATTTTCTTTTCAAACATCGCCTTGGCGGTGGCATTCATATTGGGCTCACGGGCCAGTTGCAATTCCAAATCGCTTGCAGCAAGTTTGTAGCTGGTTTGACGAATATTTTTGGCTTGGTAAAAAGCATATGCATTGGCCGCCAAGATATTTTCTTGTGTCGCTTCTTTCATGGCGTTGGAGCCGCCCAAGCTGGCAATGGCCAAGACCATGGCCAAAATGGAGATGGTTAAAGCCGATCTGTTTTGTTGCTTGTTGTCATGGCCCGATTTTTCGATTAATTCTGCCGTTTCTTGTGCATCCATGATGTTCCTTTAGTGGGTTTTAATTTGTTATCACAACAGTTAAATTCTGATGGCAAGTTGGGATATTTTGTCTACTTAAATTGACAACTTGAGAAAAAATTTCCCCTCATTTGAGTAATAACCCTGAGGAGGGTTTGTGCCACTCCATGCATCATTGTGGTTGGATTTATTTTGTATTGACTTAAGGAAACTTCCATGACAGAAAAGAAAACTTCATCTTCTCGCCGCGGCCTTTTGAAGGGCGCAGTTGCAGCAGGTGCTTTATCAGCCCCCATGATCTCCAAAGCAGACACAGTCAGCCTGCGCTTCCAAAGCACATGGCCTGCCAAGGACATCTTCCATGAATACGCCAATGACTTTGCTAAAAAAGTCAACGACATGGCCAGTGGCCGTTTGAAAATTGAAGTGTTGCCTGCCGGCGCTGTTGTACCGGCATTCCAATTGCTTGATGCTGTTAACAAGGGTACGTTGGACGGTGGCCATGGTGTGCTGGCATATCACTACGGTAAGAGCTCAGCTTTGGCTTTGTGGGGTTCAGGTCCTGCATTCGGTATGGACCCCAACATGGTTTTGTCTTGGCACAACTATGGCGGCGGTAAGCAGCTGCTCGAAGAAATCTACAAATCTTTGAACATTGACGTTGCTTCTTACGTTTACGGCCCCATGCCTACTCAACCTTTGGGGTGGTTCAAAAAGCCAATTGCCAAAGTTGCCGACCTCAAAGGTTTGAAATACCGCACAGTTGGCTTGGCTGTTGACATTTTTACTGAGCTGGGCGTTTCGGTAAATCCATTGCCTGGTGGCGAAATTGTGCCGGCCCTCGACCGTGGTTTGATCGATGCTGCTGAGTTCAACAATGCCTCGTCAGACCGAGTTTTGGGCTTCCCCGATGTGGTTAAAAACTGCATGTTGCAAAGCTTCCACCAAAGCGGCGAACAGTTTGAAATCTTGTTCAACAAAGGCAAACTGAATGCGTTGCCTGCTGAACTCAGATCAATCATTGACTACGCTGTTCAGGCCTCTTCTGCTGAAATGAGCTGGAAGGCCATCGATCGCAATTCCAAAGACTACTCTGACATGAAGAAGCAGGGCATTAAGTTCTACAAAACCCCTGATGCCATTTTGAAAGCGCAGTTGGATGCGTGGGACAAAGTGGTCGCTAAGAAATCTGCCGAAAACCCATTCTTCAAGAGAGTCATGGACTCACAAATGGCATTTGCACAGCGTGCAGGCCAGTGGCAAAACGACTACATGGTCGACTTCAAGATGGCGTACAACCGCTACTTCAACAAAAAAGCTTAAAATCTCTAAGGTTTTTATAAAAGCTAGCCCATCCTGGTTAAAGCCAGGATGGGTATTTTGCTTTTGTCGGTCAATCTTTTTTCAACGGTCTTTTTATGAATACGCAAACTTTGCTACACACGGCTGACAAAATCAGCATGTGGGTAGGAAAAACATTTGCCTGGCTAATTGTTGGGCTCATGTTGTTGGTGGTTGTGGAGGTTTTCAAGCGTTATGCATTGAACGCCCCCACTGCTTGGATTTTTGATGCCAGCAACATGATGTACGGCACCCTTTTCATGATGGGCGGTGCTTACACCCTGTGCCAAGATGGTCATGTGCGCGGTGACTTTTTCTACGGCAGTGCCAAGCCCAAAACACAAGCTTGGCTTGACTTGGTTTTGTACATTGTTTTCTTTATTCCCGGCGTGATTGCACTCACATGGGCAGGCTGGACATACGCGGCAGATTCGTGGGCCATCCATGAGCAAACTTTCAATGCCGATCCATTGCCCCTTTACCCCTTCAAGTCGATCATTCCCTTGGCTGGCTTCATCGTCTTAATGCAAGGCATTGCAGAAATTTTCCGCTGCATCGTTTGCATCAAAACAGGCGAGTGGACGCCTCGATTAAAAGATGCCGACGAGATCGATGTTGTGGAACAGCAATTGGCCAACAGCACCTTGGTGGATCACGAGGCTGCCTTGCAAGCCATTGCCAATGCCAAAAACATTGAAGAGTCAGCCCACCAGCGCGCGAAAGGAGGCCAGGCATGAGCGATCCCGCACTCGGTCTTTTGATGCTGTCGCTCATCATTGTGGTGATCATGTTGGGATTCCCAACAGCGTTCACCCTCATGGGCCTGGGTATGGTTTTTGGCTTCACTGCCTTCTACGACCCCTCCATGCCATGGTTTGAAAACAAAGTTTTCAACCTCATGGTTCAGCGCACGTTTGGTGCAATGACCAATGATGTCTTGCTTTCAATTCCATTGTTTGTGCTCATGGGCTACATCATGGAACGTGGCGCCTTGGTCGACAAGATGTTCCACAGTGTTCAGCTGGCGTTCCGCAAACTGCCTGGTTCGCTGGCAGTCGCTACATTGGTCATTTGCACATTCTGGGGCATTGCCAGTGGTTTGGTCGGTGCCGTGGTGGTGTTGATGGGCGTGATTGCCATGAGGCCTATGCTGAACGCTGGCTACGACACGCGTTTGGCAGCGGGCGTCATTACGGCTGGCGGTACGCTGGGTATTTTGATTCCGCCTTCTGTGATGATCATTGTTTATGCAGCTGTTGCAGGACAGTCGGTTGTCAAACTTTATGCAGCTGCCATGTTTCCGGGCTTCTTCTTGGCCACGCTTTATCTCATCTATGTCATTGGATGGGTTTTGATCAACCCCAAGATTGCGCCCAAGTTGCCTGTTGAGCAAACCCGTGCAGCCATTTCTCCCGCTGTACAAAAAATTGCAGATCATTATTCGTCTAAGCACCTTTTGGCGCTTTTGCAGGCACTCTTGTCGCCAGGCAAGGCTTTGCGCAAGTCCGCTGACAATGTTGTTGTCACTTGGACTTTCATTGCCAAGAGTTTCTTGATGAGCTTGGTTCCCGTCTTCATGACCGTCGTCGCTTTGGGAGCGGTCTGGTGGTATGTGGTAATCCATTCACAAGCTGACAACAATGCGGCTGCGCAAGTGGTGGCCATGCAGGCTGAAAAAGACAGCGGTGTGGCTTTGCCACCGGGCTCCGAGACAAACAATGCGGCAGCACCTGTTGCCGAGCGTTCAGGTGTTCAAGAGCCCCCAGGTTCTTCTGGCGTGAAAGAACCCCCAGGTTCTGGTGGCGTCCAAGAGCCGCCAGGTGCAGGAGGTGTGCAAGAGCCTCCTGGCGCGCAAGGTGTGCAAGAGCCTCCAGGGGCTGAAAAAACGGTCACTGCTAGCGTCGCCAATGGCGTTCAATTGCCACCGGGTGCAGAAACTGTTGAATCTAAATCTGCTGATGGCGAAGCACCTCTGCAAGCCTTGGGAGATGGGGATACTTCAGAGGCTCCCAAAACTGAGCCTGTACCAGAAAGTTTCTACATTGGTTTTGTCATTGCATGCCTTTTGGCCGTGGCTGTTTTGGCCTACTACTACTGGCACTTCGATGCGGAACAGTACGAAATTTTGAACATGCTCGTCAAATCTGTCATGCCATTGGGCATTTTGACATTCGTCGTGCTGGGTGTCATTTTGTTTGGTATCACAACGGCCACCGAGTCTGCTGCGGTGGGCGCGGCAGGTGCCTTCCTCATGGCGTGGTCGGCTGGTACCTTGGACTTTGAAAAAATCAAACAGGCCGTTTTCTTGACGGCCAAAACAACCTCCATGGTTTGTTGGTTGTTTGTAGGCTCGGCTTTGTTCTCAGCTGTGTTTGCTATTTTGGGCGGTCAGCGCTTGGTGGAAGAGTGGGTCATGGCCCTGAATCTGACACCCATCCAGTTCTTGCTCTTGTCACAGGCCATTATTTTTATCTTGGGTTGGCCATTGGAGTGGACGGAAATCATTGTGATTTTTGTGCCAATCTTCTTGCCGCTCTTGGCACATTTCCAAATCGATCCTTTGCTTTGGGGTGTGATGGTTTTTGTGAACTTGCAGGCTGCATTCTTGTCGCCACCTGTGGCCATGTCTGCGTTCTATCTGAAAGGGGTGTCGCCGCCGCACGTCACCATTAATCAGATTTTTGCGGGCATGATGCCTTACATGTTCATCGTGATCTTGTGCTTGGTCCTGATGTACATCTGGCCAGAACTGACACTTTGGTTGCCCAACTATTTGTACGGCAAGTAAGGCGCGTTATTCTTTGAGGCCTGATTCAATCAGGTCCTCATTGCGATTGGCAGACATTGACCCATTCAGCATGGGTGATGTCTGCCATTTTTTCTGGGCTCATTCGAACCGCACTGTTGATCGAACCTGCAGCCGGAATCACTTCGCTGTAAATTTTCAGCGAGACATCCAAGTAAACAGGAAGAGGCGAGGCAAGGCCAAAAGGGCAAACACCGCCCACTGGGTGGCCGGTGATTTCTGAAACCTCGTCTAATCCCAGCATCTTTCCTTTGCCAAATTGATCCTTGAATTTTTTATTGTCAATTCGCGCATCGCCTTTTGCGACAACCAAAACAACGCGGCCATCGTTCAATTTAAATGCCAAAGTTTTGGCAATTTGACCTGGTTCAACGCCATGGGCTTCTGCCGCCAAGGCAACCGTTGCAGTGCTGACGGGTAACTCAATGATGTCAATGTCGAGTTGAAGGGCAGAAAAAAAATCTTTGACAGATTGAAGGCTCATGGTAGTTCTTGATCAGTTGGAAGGCTAATTTTATGTTTGATGCCTGAGTGACCTCGAATCTGTGGCTTAATAACGCCTTGAACTTTTTTCCTGGAGCCACAGATGGGCAATAAAATCGTTACCGAAGCCGACCGTAAATTTACACCTCCCTTGAAGCCACTGCCCGGCGTTACTTTGCCCACCAGCGGCCGCGGCCAGCGCGTTAGCCTAGAGCGTGGTGTTGCTACGCGCAGCAAAAAGAATCCAGGCAAGCGCGCCAAAAAAGGCGGTTAATAGACGCTTTGATTTGAGTCCAAGCCGATTGCTTGAACTCAACAAAAGCCCTCTTCAGAGGGCTTTTTAATGTCAAAAAAGCTCAACTTGAAGGCACAATAGAGCTTTAGCCCCGGTGGTGAAATTGGTAGACACATCGGACTTAAAATCCGCCGCTTTCGTGAATAACGGGCGTGCCGGTTCGATTCCGGCCCGGGGCACC
>JACCDZ011406709.1_pt1 | contig 12723 bp, 10 predicted proteins | sample 7449551 | NCBI WGS metagenome assembly JACCDZ01 (sample SAMN15323452, study PRJNA562643) | freshwater metagenome | isolation source: river surface water | place: USA:Blue River Watershed | collected 2017-08-18
ATTGGTTTATTGTACTTTTGTCAACAAATTAAACAAAAAGCATATTAATCAATAATTATGGATAGGTTTTCCTTTTTAAACGCAGCTCATACCGAATTTTTTGCTCAATTATACGATCAATATTTAGATAATCCAGATAGTGTTGAACCAAGTTGGAGAAGCTTTTTCCAAGGGTTTGACTTTGGGATGGCCACTTATAATGAAGAAAATGCCGCAGAACAAATGGCGATGTATTCTTCTAATTCGGTTGCTTCAGGACAAGTTTCAGAAAAAGTATTGAAAGAATTTAATGTTCTTAAGTTAATTGATGGGTATAGAACTCGTGGGCATTTGTTTACAAAGACTAATCCTGTTCGTGATAGAAGAACGTATTCGCCAAACCTAGCTATTGAAAATTTTGGTTTGTCATCAGCAGATTTGGATACCGTATTTGATGCGGCTAAAATCTTAGGTCACCAACCGGCTACCTTAAAAGAAATTATACGTCGTTTAGAAAACTTATATTGCCAATCTATTGGTGTAGAATATATGTATATCCGTAAGCCAGAAGTGGTGCAATGGATTCAAGACCGATTGAATATAAATGATAATTTGCCCAACTTTAATGTTGAGCAAAAGAAAAACATACTTGATAAATTAAATGAGGCCGTTTCTTTTGAAAATTTCTTGCATACCAAATATGTGGGTCAAAAACGTTTCTCATTAGAAGGAGGCGAAAGTATTATTCCAGCACTTGATGCTTTAATTGAAGCTGCTGCCGAAAAAGGAGTAGAGCAATTTGTAATGGGTATGGCACACCGTGGAAGGTTAAATATCTTAGCCAATATCTTTGGTAAAGCCACTCAAGACATTTTCTCTGAATTTGACGGAAAAGATTACGATCAAGAATATTTTGACGGGGACGTTAAATACCACTTGGGATTAACATCAGAAAGAAAAACGAAATCAGGCAAATCAATCAATATTAATTTAGCGCCAAATCCGTCTCACTTAGAGACTGTTGGAGCCGTTATTGAAGGAATTACTCGTGCTAAACAAGATAAATATTTCCCAGACGATTTCTCAAAAGTATTGCCAATTGCCGTTCACGGGGATGCTGCGGTAGCAGGACAAGGGATTGTGTACGAAATTGTTCAAATGGCACAACTAGACGGTTACAAAACGGGTGGAACTATTCACTTAGTGATTAATAATCAAGTTGGTTTCACCACCAATTACCAAGATGCACGTTCGTCAACCTATTGTACTGATGTAGCTAAAGTTACTCTTTCACCAGTTTTGCATGTAAATGCGGATGATACTGAGGCGGTAGTACATGCTATGTTGTTTGCGTTAGATTACAGAATGACTTTTGGAGGTGATGTATTCATCGACCTTTTAGGATATAGAAAATACGGACATAACGAAGGTGATGAACCTCGTTTTACTCAACCCGTTTTATACAAAATCATTGCGCGTCATAAAAATCCAAGAGATATTTATGCTGAAAAATTGATTGTTGACGGAATTATTGACCAAGCCTATGTAAACAAAATCGAAAGTGATTACAAAGCGAAATTGGACGAAAATTTACAAGAATCGCGCAAGAAAGATTTGACCATTATTAAGCCATTTATGCAAGATGAGTGGCAAGGATTTGTTCAAGTGTCTGATGATGTGATGTTACAAAAAGTAGACACTGCTTACGACAAGAAAAAATTAGACGGAATTTTAGAGACAATTTCCACTTTGCCATCGGATAAAAAATTCATCAACAAAATTTCTAAGATTGTAACCGATAGAAAAACAATGTACGACAACAATCAAATTGATTGGGGTACTGCCGAAGCTTTGGCTTACGGTTCGTTGTTACAAGAAGGATATGATATTCGTTTGTCAGGACAAGACGTAGAAAGAGGAACATTCTCGCACCGTCATGCCGTGGTAAAAGTAGAAGATAGCGAGGAAGAAGTAGTTCTTTTGAATTCAGTGAAAGATAAAAAAGGACAGTTTAATGCTTTTAACTCGTTCCTTTCAGAATATGGTGTTTTAGGTTTTGATTATGGTTACGCTTTGGCAAATCCAAATGCCTTAACGATTTGGGAAGCACAGTTTGGGGATTTCTCAAACGGTTGCCAAATTATGATTGACCAATACATTTCTTGTGGAGAAGATAAATGGAACAACCAAAATGGTATCGTACTATTATTGCCGCACGGTTACGAAGGACAAGGTGCTGAGCACTCTTCGGCAAGAATGGAACGTTATTTACAACTTTGTGCTCGTCATAATATGTATGTGGCTGATTGTACTACACCAGCTAACTTCTTCCACTTGATGAGAAGGCAAATGAAAACGAAATTCCGTAAACCTTTGGTGGTTTTTTCACCTAAGAGTTTATTGCGTCATCCATTGTGTGTTTCTACTCAAGAGGAATTAGCAAACGGAAGTTTCCAAGAGACAATTGACGATACATCAGTAGATAAATCAAAAGTAAAAACAGTAGTTTTCTGTACAGGTAAATTTTACTATGATATATTAGCTGAAAGAGAAAAACTAGAACGAAATGATGTAGCTTTGGTTCGAATTGAGCAATTATTTCCATTGCCAACAGAACAATTGAAAGCGATTATTGCTAGCTATCCAAATGCAGATGATTTTGTTTGGGCACAAGAAGAGCCTAAAAACATGGGAGCTTACAGTTATATGTTAGTTAATTTTGATTTGGTTCCTTGGCGTTTAGCCTCATTGAAAAATTATGCAGCACCGGCTTCAGGAAGTCACACAAGAGATAGAAGACGTCATGCTGATGCCATTAGAATGGTTTTTGACAAAAATTTATTTAGATAAAATGCCAACGGTTTTTTACATAAACGGATTTAGATTTTTCTTTTATAGTAATGAACATTTGCCAAAACACATACATATAGAAAATGGAGATAAAACAGCAAAGTTTTATCTTGAAAACGCTGAATTAGTAAAGTCTTTTGGATTTAAGCCAAACGAATTAAAGCAAATACGTATTTTAGTTGAAGAGAATCAAGAACTATTAATTCAAAAATGGGATGAGTATTTTAACAATTAACAAGTCAAGAAACGCAGTTGATATAGCTTTTGAAAATTCAAAAATGATTGTTTTTTTGGAAGACGGAAGAGAATTGTCAATACCTCTTGAATGGTTTCCAAGATTAAGAAAAGCTACTTCCGAACAATTAAGCAAATGGAGGCTTATTGGAAAAGGAGAAGGAATTCATTGGTCTGAAATTGATGAAGACATTTCTGTAGAAAATTTATTAGAATAATATTAGAACAATAACAATATAAAGTTACAAACGATGATTTTAGAAATGAAAGTCCCTTCACCTGGGGAATCAATCAAAGAAGTAGAAATCGCAACTTGGTTAGTAAAAGATGGCGATTATGTAGAAAAAGACCAAGCCATTGCTGAAGTAGATTCAGACAAAGCAACTTTAGAATTACCTGCAGAAGCAAGTGGTGTCATTACACTTAAAGCGGAAGAAGGTGATGCAGTTGCTGTAGGTGCAGTAGTTTGTTTGATTGATACGGCTGCGGCAAAACCATCTGGTTCAACTCCAGCTCCAGTAGCGGAAGCTCCAAAAGCAGAAGAAAAGAAAGCAGAAGCGCCAAAAGCGTCTCCAGCTCCAGCAGCAACCTATGCGGCTCAAGCGCCTTCGCCAGCTGCTCGTAAAATATTAGACGAAAAAAACATCCAACCTTCTGATATTGTTGGAACAGGAAAAGATGGACGTATTACTAAAGATGATGCTGTTAATGCAGTGCCTTCAATGGGAACTCCTACAGGAGGAAGTCGTGGTGCTGAAAGAACTAAATTATCTATGTTGCGTCGAAAAGTTGCTGAAAGATTAGTGGCTGCTAAAAACGAAACAGCGATGTTGACTACTTTCAACGAAGTAAACATGACTCCAATTAATAACTTGCGTAACGAATACAAAGACGCATTCAAAGCAAAACACGCAGGTGTTGGTTTAGGATATATGTCATTCTTTACAAAAGCAGTTACAAGAGCATTGGAATTGTATCCAGATGTAAACTCTATGATGGATGGAGATTACAAAGTGGCCTACGATTTCTGTGATATTTCTATCGCAGTTTCTGGTCCAAAAGGATTAATGGTTCCGGTAGTTCGTAATGCAGAAAACTTGACTTTCCGTGGAGTAGAAGCTGAAATCAAACGTTTGGCAATCAAAGCTCGTGACGGACAAATCACAGTTGACGATATGACAGGAGGAACATTCACTATTACTAATGGAGGTGTTTTTGGAAGTATGTTGTCTACGCCAATTATCAACCCACCACAATCAGGAATTTTAGGAATGCACAATATTATTGAGCGCCCAATCGCTGTAAATGGTAAAGTAGAAATTCATCCAATGATGTATGTTGCACTTTCATATGACCACAGAATTATTGATGGTCGTGAGTCTGTTGGATTCTTAGTAGCAGTTAAAGAAGCGCTTGAAAATCCAGTAGAATTGCTTTGTGATAACAATCCTAAAAAAGCATTCGAATTATAAAATTGTAATGTTGAATTGACCATATTAAATCCTAAACTCTCTAAAGAGTTTGGGATTTTTTTGTTTATTTGCCAAACCTAAAAATCAAACTATGTCATCCAATAAAAAGTCGGCCGCTATCGGGTTTATTTTCATTACCATGTTAATTGATATTACGGGTTGGGGAATCATTATTCCAGTTATCCCTAAATTGATCAAAGAATTGATTCATGGAGATATTAGTGAAGCAGCCAAAATTGGAGGTTGGTTGACATTTGCCTATGCGATAACTCAGTTTTTGTTTGCGCCATTAGTAGGTAATTTGAGTGATAAATTTGGGCGAAGACCTATTATTTTAATCTCGCTTTTTACTTTTTCATTAGATTATTTGTTGTTGGCTTTTGCACCTACGATTCAATGGTTGTTTGTGGGACGAATTATTGCAGGACTTACAGGAGCAAGTATCACTACAGCAACTGCGTATATTGCTGATGTGAGCACGCCAGAGAATAGAGCCAAAAATTTTGGAATGATTGGAGCAGCTTTTGGCCTTGGATTTATCATTGGACCCGTTATTGGAGGTTTGTTAGGACAATACGGTTCACGAGTTCCGTTTTATGCCGCTGGAATTTTGTGTTTTTTAAACTTTTTGTATGGTTATTTTATTTTACCTGAATCATTGGCTAAAGAAAACAGAAGAGAATTTGATATCAAAAGAGCCAATCCTGTTGGTGCTTTTATGAATTTAAAAAAATACCCGTCACTATATGGATTACTGATTGCTTTATTTTTAATTTATGTTGCGTCACATGCAGTCGAAAGTAACTGGAGCTATTTCACTATGTATAAATTTAACTGGGGTGAAAAAATGGTAGGAATTTCGCTTGGAGTTGTTGGCGTTTTAGTAAGTCTGGTTCAAGGTGGGCTGATACGATGGACTAGTCGGAAATTAGGAAATGAAAAAAGTATTTATATAGGATTGGCATTATATACGATGGGTATGTTTTTGTTTGCTATAGCTTCAGAAGGCTGGATGATGTTTGTCTTTTTGATCCCGTATTGTATTGCAGGAATTGCCGGACCTGCATTGCGAGCTATTATTTCGAATCATTTCTCACCCTCAGAGCAAGGAGAAGTTCAAGGGACAATTGCGAGTTTAATGAGCGCAGCAACTATTATCGGGCCACCAATGATGTCCACTGTATTTTATTTTTTCACGCATAATGAAGCCCCATTTAAATTTCCAGGAGCGCCATTTGTTTTAGGTGGTGTGCTAATGTTTGTAAGTGCTATTATCGCCTATTATTCTTTTAAAAAGCGCGACTAAATTTTATAAATTTCAATTCATGATATTTACCGATACCCATACCCATTTGTGTTCAGAAGAATTTGACCAAGATAGGACTGAGATGATTCAGCGCGCAATTGCTGCTGGAGTTCCCCGTTTTTTTATTCCTTCAATTGATAGTTCTGGAACGCAAAAAATGTATGATTTGGAAGCGCAATTCCCAGACAATGTAAGGCTGATGATTGGTTTGCATCCTTGTTATGTAAAAGATAATTATTTGGAAGAATTGGCGCATGTAGAAGCACAATTAGGCCTTCATAAATTCTATGCTATTGGCGAAATAGGGATTGACTTGTACTGGGACAAAACGACTTTAGCTATCCAAAAAACCGCATTCCAACGCCAAATCCAATTGGCAAAACAACATAAATTAGCCATTAATATTCATTGCAGAGATGCTTTTGATGAAGTTTTCGAATTGTTGGAATTAGAGAAATCTCCAGAATTATTTGGAATTTTTCATTGTTTCTCGGGCGATTTGGAACAAGCCAAAAGAGCCATTTCGTTTGGGTTAAAACTAGGAATAGGCGGAGTAGCAACTTTTAAAAACGGTAAAATCGATCAGTTTCTAAATGAAATTGATTTGGAACATATAGTACTTGAAACGGATTCGCCTTATTTAGCTCCTGTACCGCATCGAGGCAAACGCAATGAAAGTAGTTATGCGGTTTTGGTTGCTCAAAAATTAGCGGAATTATATGACATGCCGTTATCAGAAATCGCAAGGATTACTACCGAAAATTCTAAAGCTATTTTTGGGATTTAAGCAAGAATCAGACTTAGTTTGGTATTTTTTTTGTTCTTTTGTCACCTATAAAATTATATTAAAATGCAAAAGTTTGACGCAATACGCCCTTTTTATGAAACGGAAGTAAATGAGGCATTACAAAGTGTGATTTCACATCCGATGATGAAGGCGTTGATGAATTTTACTTTCCCAGAAATGGAGGATGAGGTGTGGAAAGAGCAACTCAAAAAAACTCATTCAATTCGTGATTTTCAATGTAATTTCATTTATCATTCTGTTCAAAAAATTTTGGAAAATAGCTCAGATGGTTTAACAACTTCGGGCTTTGAACATTTGGAGAAAAACAATTCCTATTTGTTTATTTCGAATCATCGAGATATTCTTTTGGATACGACTTTGTTGAATGCCGCTTTATTTCAAAATGGACATCTGATGACGGCTTCGGCTATCGGAGATAATTTAGTTAAGAAATCATTTATAAAAACGTTGGCTCGATTGAATCGAAATTTTTTGGTTCTGAGAGGTTTGTCGCCAAGGGAAATGTTGCAAAGTTCTAAGTTATTATCGGAATATATGGGACAGTTGTTATTGCACGAAAATCGTTCGGTTTGGATTGCACAGCGTGAAGGAAGAACCAAAGACGGAAATGACGAAACTAATCCAGGGGTTTTAAAAATGATTGGAATGGCATCAGACGAAGCCGATGTAATGCAGTACTTCAAAAAAATTAAAATTGTTCCTGTTTCTATTTCTTACGAATACGACCCAACAGACGTTTTAAAAATGCCTCAACTTTTGGCGGAGGCCAATAATGAAGTCTATGTGAAATCTAAGAATGAAGATTTTAATACGATTATGAGTGGTGTAATGGGGCAAAAGAAACGCATCCATTTGCATATCGGAAAAGTATTGGACACAGAAATTGACCGAATTATAACAGAAAATGATTCGTCAAACAAACAAATTCAGGCACTAGCGCAAGAAATTGATGATGCTATTTTGAGTAATTATAAGTTGTGGCCCACTAATTTTATTGCTTACGATATTGTCAATAAATCGAATGCCTTTTCTCATTTGTATACGGAATCTGAGAAATCTCTTTTTGAGCGCCGTTTAGAAATGCGAATTGGAACTGACAATCCAGTTGCATTAGATGGATTTTTAGCTATGTATGCGAATCCGGTTGTTAATAAATTAAAATATACCAATGCTTTCTAAAGCAAAAATACTGTTGATTTATACCGGAGGGACTATCGGTATGAAAAAGGACTTTGTAACAGGTTCTTTAAAAGCGTTCAATTTTAGTAAATTGTTGCAACGCATTCCTGAGTTGAAATTATTAGACTGCGAAATCGAAACCATTTCTTTTGAAAATCCGATTGATTCCTCCAATATGAATCCGGAGAAATGGGTGAAACTAGCTACCATTATTGAGGAAAATTACGCTTCATTTGATGGATTTGTGGTGCTTCACGGTTCAGATACGATGTCTTATAGCGCCTCGGCTTTGAGTTTTATGATGGAGAATTTAGCTAAGCCAATTATTTTCACAGGATCTCAATTGCCAATAGGAGATTTACGTACCGATGCAAAAGAAAATTTAATTACGGCTATCCAAATTGCCTCTTTGCGTGAAAATGGTGAAGCAGTAGTGAAAGAGGTGTGTTTGTATTTTGAATACAAATTGTATCGTGGTAATAGAACTACTAAAATCAATGCCGAACATTTCAAAGCATTCACTTCGCCCAATTATCCTTTTTTAATTGAATCGGGAGTGCATCTAAAAATCAATTCAGACTTGTTTTTGTCTTCTTCTAAAGGCGTGACATTACAGGTTCATAAAGACTTAGACACTAATGTTATTATACTGAAATTGTTTCCTGGTATTAGCGAACAATTGATCGATGCGGTTGTGGCTATTCCTAACTTAAGAGGAATTGTATTGGAGACTTATGGTTCGGGTAATGCACCAACTGACGAATGGTTTTTATTGGTTTTGCAAAAAGCCATTCAGAATGGTATCCATATTATTAATATAACTCAATGCGCAGGCGGAAGTGTTCGAATGGGGCAGTATGAAACAAGTTCTGCTTTACTTGAAATTGGCGTCATCTCTGGCAAGGACATGACAACAGAAGCAGCTATTACCAAGTTGATGTTTCTTTTAGGTCAAGATAATATAGGTGTAGATTTTAAAAAGTCCTTTGAAACTGCATTACGAGGTGAAATTCAAGAATAGTTCATTTTCGTTTTTATACTTCATTTTTTTTTAAGTTATTTGCAAACCTTTTTAGAGAGGTGTCCGAGTGGTTGAAGGAGCAAGCCTGGAAAGTTTGTATATGGGTAACTGTATCGTGGGTTCGAATCCCATCCTCTCTGCAATTCTAAATTCCCAAAAAATACTGTTTGGTATTTTTTGGGAATTTTTCATTATTTGTAAGAATTATTTTAAACTATCTTATTAAATCGATATTAATAAAATTAAATATTGTCAAATTTTTAATTTTATTTGACATTTTTGTTGTATAATATATTCTGATCTAAGGGAATAATATTATTTTTGTAGGTTAACACATATAGGTAATATAATTTAAGCGGGAATTAGCCCGTTTTTTATAAAATAGCGTGATATAAAAATGAAAGTACTTGTCTTATTTTTCTTTTGTAGTGTGATGTATGGGCAAAAATTACACCATCAAATGCTGTCTGCTCAAGGAGGTGTTGCTACAACATCAAAAGGAGTGAAGGTAACTCAAACCGTGGCTCAGCAAGGAGCCATTGGAACGTCTGCGTCCAAAAAAATAATTTTGGGACAGGGATTTCAACAAAGTAAAATTTCTAATATTCAGCCTTTGGCTAACGATGCAATTACCACACTGGTTTATCCAAATCCAATTGAAGATCTAGTTAACTTCAAGTTTTCAGTTCCTGTAAATGGGAAAATTGCCGTTTCTATTTTTGATATTCATGGCCGTCTTTTGTTTTTTCAAGAGAAAGAAGCCATTGATAATATACTAACCCTAACTAATTTAATGATGGCTGCAGGAGAGTATCTCGTCAAACTCGACGGAAACCGGTATTCCTTCACCACCACTATTCTAAAATCAAAATAAAAAATTTTTAAATGAAAAAAATTGTTCCCCACATCCTTTTTTTCCTACTCACAATCACAACCTACTCACAAGGTGTGTTTTTTAATCTCGGAAAGAACTTCAGTTCATTATCATACAAAAACAAGTCGTCTTTTACCGAAAAGCTCCGAATTAATGGCGTTGGAGATGCTTACGAATTAGGCTATACTGACGTGTTGAAATACAAAAATTTTAAGGATTTAAAATACACAGGAAGTATCACAATCAACGATTTCAATGCAATTGCCGAATCTGATCTGAATAAGCTAGAATGGAAAACCACTTATTTGGGAGTTCAAAGTACAGTAGACTATCAATTTTATGATTCGTTTTATTTTTTCCTTAGTGCCAAAGCAGGATTGAATCTTTCAACCATTCTTCGTGGTAAACAAGAAATTGACAACTCAGTCTATAATTTAGCTCACAGAAGTGAATTTTCAGGAATAATTCTTCAGCCGGTTATTGGGGTATATGCTAAATACTACCTGTCTAAAAACGGCTATTTAAGCGCTGGGTTGAACTTAAGCAAAAGTGTCAAATTAGGCAACAATTCAGACAATGTTTCTATAAATAACACTCAAATTTTATTTGGAGGTTATTTTGATTTAATAAAAAGATAATACCACATGAAAAAATTATTTTACATCGTTCTATTTTTGGTTTCTGTTTTTGGTTTTGCACAAAATAAAGGGATAACCTATCAAGCGGTAATTTATGCTCCGGGAGGACAAAATGTTCCTGGGGTAAATGTATCTAATATTCCAATGAATAATCGCACTATTTGTTTACAATTTAGTTTGTTAGACGCAAGTTCTGGAATAGAATATCAAGAAGAAGTGAAGACCAAAACGGATGAATTCGGAATGGTAAATATCACCATTGGATCAGGAACACAAACAGGTGGTTATGCGAGTTCATTTGCAACAATTGTTTGGAGTGCTGCAGCCGAAAAATCATTAAAAGTGTCTTTAGACGCTACTGGATTGTGTACTCAATTTGACGAATTATCAATTGAAAAATTAGAAGCGGTTCCTTTTGCTAATGCGGCAATTACTGCCGGCAATGTATCGGGAGTGGTTGCAATTGCGAACGGTGGAACGGGAGCTACGACAGCCGCGGGAGCACGAACTAATCTTGGAATTGAAAATGTAGATAATACTTCGGATTTGAATAAACCTATGTCTACAGCCACTAAAATTTATATTGATGGTCAACTTACTTCAAGTACGATTGTAGATGCAGATGCCACTACTAAAGGGAAGTTGCAATTAGCAGGTGACTTAGGAGGGACTGCTGCAGCGCCAACTGTTCCTGGATTAGCCTTAAAAGAAAATTCGGATAATAAATCTGCTACCACTACTTTAGGGACTAGTAATATTTTATTCCCAACACAAAATGCAGTAAAAACCTATGTTGACACAGCTATTGCTGGAGCAACAATTGTAGATGCAGACGCTACCACTAAGGGGAAATTGCAATTAGCAGGTGATTTATCTGGAACTGCTGCAGCACCTACTGTACCTGGATTGGCTTTGAAAGAAAATGTAGCCAATAAAAGTACGAACATTGTTGCAGATGCAGCTTCTACTACTAAATATCCATCTGTAAAAGTGATTAAAGATTATGTAGATGCTTTGAATGCGGCTGCAGGGGTAGCTGATGGATCAATCACTTCGGCTAAAATTGCTGATGCGACTATCATTAACGCTGACGTGGCAGCAAATGCTCAAATTGATTTTACTAAATTGAATATTCAAAAATCCAATATTTTAGGTTTAGGAATTGTTAAAGGAGATCTGGGATTAGGGAATGTTGATAACACCTCTGACGCAGCTAAACCAGTTTCAACCGCTACACAAGCGGCTTTGGATTTAAAAGCGAATATTAATGATGTCACTACTTCTTTAGCTTTAAAAGAAAATGCAGCAAACAAATCTACTATTACTACATTAGGAACTAGTGATGTTTTATTTCCAACCCAAAATGCAGTAAAAACCTATGTTGACACGAATATTACTTCGGTTAACAATGCTACAACTGCGCTTCAAAACACAGTCAATGCTAACGCAACAGCAGCTAACAACGCTATTGCAGCAGTGCAAACTGACGTAAATACAAATGAGACCGCAGCTAATGCAGCCATTGCTTTAAAAGAAGATGCAGCAAACAAATCTACTACTACTACATTAGGAACTAGTGATGTTTTATTTCCAACCCAAAATGCAGTAAAAACCTATGTGGATACAAGCATTACAACAGTAAACAATACTATAGCAACAAATTCTACGAATACAACTACAGCTTTAGCTTTAAAAGAAGATGCAGCAAATAAAACATTGGATTTAACTACTGCTGACGGAAGTTCAGATGTAAAATTCCCATCTGCAAAAGCAGTAAAAACCTATGCAGATGCAAAAGTTGCAGATGCCATTACTGATGCTGTTACGACTTCAGCACCCACTCAAAATGCTGTTTTTGATGCATTGGCTTTGAAAGAAAACGCGGCTAATAAAAGTACCGCAACAGATTTAGGGAGTGGAAACCCAAGCGATGTTTTATTTCCTTCTCAAAAAGCAGTAAAAGTGTATGTAGATGCAAGTGTATCTTCTGGAGCACCAGATGCAACTACGACTACAAAAGGTAAAATTAAATTAGCTGGAGATTTAGCGGGTACAAATTCTAACGCCGATAATCCAGTAATCTCAGATAATGCTATCACAACTGTCAAAATTGCTAACGATGCAGTAGAAGAAGCAAAGATTAAAGATGCAGCTGTTACTACAGATAAAATTGCAGATGTTAACGTAACTACAGCAAAATTAGCAGATGATGCGGTTGAAACAGCTAAAATTAAAAATGCTAATGTAACTAATGCTAAATTGGCTACAGGAATAGATGCTATTAAGTTGGCTGATGGTTCGGTAACTAATACAGAATTGCAATATATAGGTACATTAGCATCAGATGCACAAACACAAATCG
>JACCDZ010007650.1_pt1 | contig 12722 bp, 8 predicted proteins | sample 7449551 | NCBI WGS metagenome assembly JACCDZ01 (sample SAMN15323452, study PRJNA562643) | freshwater metagenome | isolation source: river surface water | place: USA:Blue River Watershed | collected 2017-08-18
AAGGCAGCAATAACCTTTTAGCTTGAAATGGCGCTTCGAGTACACACTGAATTAAGGTCTGCATTGAACTAAACCAAAACTCGCAAATTAATGGTAATAAATGTCCTAAAGCAATAATTTCTTTAGCCTCAAAAATTGCAGCATCATTTTGTATATAAAATGATTTTTGTAATACTGGACTGGCTAATTTGATATGACGAATGCCAAGTTCAACGGCTTGTTGAAAATTGCGGGAAGAGTACAGTGCATAACCATACACTCCGAAATCTGATAATTTTTGTTTTTGCCCTGCCCGAAGCCCAATCAATGGATCTTTAGACAAGGATTGGATATTTTGAAATAACTTCAACTTTTGATATTGAGATATTGTTGTGGTCGCACTTGTCAGCGCATCATGCGCAATACCCGTACCGTCCAATATCTGAGCGATGGAATATCCTTGCTTCTGCATTTCATCAAACAGACTGGTTAAACCGAGTATAGGCGTGCCCTGACCGAATAGCGTATGATCATAACGAGCTTCAATATAGATATTTTGCTCAATATTCTGTTTAGGCATTTTCACTTTATCCATTCGGTCAGTAGATAATGGCACTAAATTACTTTTTGTTGTCTCAATTTAACATCGACTAAAAATTCAATCAATCATAAAGTCTATTTCTACCCATAAGCATGGAAGGAGCAACAATGACACTTTCTCATTCGCAGGAATTTAGCGATTCGGCAACCAAACATATGCACATGGTATTCGCCCAACAACGTGCTGCTTTTGATGCGAATCCTTATCCTGATCTCGATGCTCGACGTACAAAATTATTCAAACTTAAAAAACAAATTATTCGTTACCAAGATGTTATCGCTGCTGCCATCAATAGCGACTTTAGTTCTCGATCGGTAGATGAATCAAAATTATTGGATTTATTAGGCTCAGTTTTGGAAGCAGAACATGCCATTCGACATTTACGTAAATGGATGCGTCCAAGTAAACGCCGTACTGAATTACTGTTTTTATCAAACCGTCTGGCTGTCCAATATCAACCGAAAGGTGTGGTCGGCGTGATTGTGCCGTGGAACTTCCCTGTTTATTTAGCACTTGGTCCATTGGTTGCGGCAATCGCTGCGGGCAATCGAGTTATGATTAAACTGCCAGAGATTACGCCTGCAACTAATGCAGTGCTGAGACGTATGCTGGCAGAAGTTTTTACTGAAGATGAAGTTTGTATTTTCGGTGAAGAGATTCTTAATCCTGCACAATTCACATCATTGCCTTTTAACCATATTGTATTTACAGGTTCACCTGCAATTGGTCGAGTGGTAATGCGTGCAGCAGCAGAAAACCTAACGCCTGTCACATTAGAATTAGGCGGTAAATCCCCTGCGCTTGTCAGCCGTCATTATCCATTAGCCGATGCAGCTAAACGGGTATTGCATGGTAAGGCAACCAACTGTGGGCAAATCTGTGTTGCACCTGACTATGCACTTGTACCCAAAGAACAAGTGAATCAGTTTGCAGAAGAATGTAAAAAGAATTTTACGGCGATGTATGGCAGTAACATCAGCAATAATTCTAACTACACCTCTATCGTCAATGATCGCCATTTCAAACGCCTATTAGAAATCCTAGACGATGCCAAAGCCAAAGGCGCTCAAATTATTGCCTGTGCCGAATATGATCGTGACAAAGATGCGCGTCGTATGCCTGTACATATTGTACTGAATTGCACACCCGATATGCGTATTCTAAAAGAAGAGCTGTTTGGCCCAGTATTGCCCGTAGTTGCTTACGATAGCCTTGATGATGCAATTGCCTATATCAAAGCAGGTGAACGACCTTTAGCACTCTATTGTTTCACCCATGATTCAACCGAACGTGACTACATCTTAAAACAAACTCATTCAGGTGGTGTCACGATCAACGATTGGGGCTGGCATGTGGTCAACCATGATGCACCATTTGGTGGTATTGGTAACTCAGGTATGGGGACTTATCACGGTGAAGAAGGTTTCCGTGAGCTGTCACATGCGAAAACGGTTTTTGCTCGCCATCGCTTCTTCCCAACGCAATTATTCTATCCACCTTATGGCACTTGGGTACAAAAACTGGCATTAAGTTTCTTCTTGAAAAAAGGCGATCCAAACTTAAAATAAACGGTTTATTCGTCCGAAAGAGAGTTTTGCAAACTCTCTTTTTTATTTTCAATTTAGGATTGTCCTTGAAAACGTAACCCCACGCCTGCAATAGTAAAAATATACTTTGGGGTCATCGCTGAGTCTCCGATTTTAGTTCGGAGTTTTTTCAGCAGGATTCGAAGATAATGGGTATCTTCTTCATGGCTAATACCCCATAGCTCGGTCATAATTTGTTTTTGCGTAACAATCTTCCCCTGATGGCGAATCAATAGTGCTAACAGTTGAAATTCTTTTTTGGTGAGAACAATTTCTTCCTGGGCAAACGTCACCACATGCTCAGCCACATCCACAGATAATTGACCATCATCAAATACAATGTTCTGTTCAGACTGTTGTGGTTTATTACGAAACATCACTCGAATACGGGCACATAATTCCTGAATGCTAAACGGTTTGGTCACATAATCATTCGCACCTGCATCGAGCAATTTAATTTTTTGATTTTCATCAGGACGGGCAGATAGCACAATCACAGGAATATCTGACCATTGCCTCATCTCAGTCAACACCTGCTGTCCTTCCATATCTGGCAAACCCAAATCTAAAATCAGTAAATCCGCACCACGGGTTGCCAAAATTTCTAAGCCTTTCATGCCATTTTCAGCAACATGCACCTGATAACCTTGCGCACGTAAAGCAATGTCTAAAAATTTTCGAATTTGTTGCTCATCATCAATAATAAGAATTGAAGCTTGAGTATTTAATGTATGAGGCATGAAATCATTTTAATCCTGATGTAAAGGTAATCGTATTCTAATTAAAGTGCCTTGACCATGTTTCCCACTAAAAGCTTCGATACTGCCCATATGAGCGCCAATAATCGCTTTGACAATCGCCAGTCCTAAACCCGTTCCCGTTTTGCCCCGATCACTGCGTTGCATGGTGTAGAACATATCAAAGATTTGCTGGCGTTCATGTTCAGGAATGCCAATCCCCTGATCGATAATGTCAATTTGCAGAAATTGTTCCTCTTGCTGAATTTTTATTTCAATTGGAACATTCTCTGGTGAGAACTTGGCTGCATTTTCCAAAACATTAAAAATGGCTTGTTCAATCAAAGCAGGATGCACATACAATTGCGGAGGTTCTTCGGCCAAAGCAACTGCGATTTTCACCTCAGGCTGATAGCGTTTCAGTCGTTGCGTTGCAGAGCCAATCAGTTCATCTACACCAATCCAAGCACGACTCAAAATCAACCCTTGATGACCTAATCGAGTCATATCCAACAGGTTTTGAATATAACGATCCAGTCGTTCACCCTCAATGTGAATGGTGTCTAATAATTCATGCCGATCGCTTTCAGGCATCTGTTCGCCATAATATTTGAGCGTATCTGCCGAACCAATCATCGCGGCTAAGGGTGAACGTAAATCATGCGAGACCGAAGAAAGTAAAGCTGAACGTAGCTTTTCCGTTTCAGCCACCACACGAGAATTTTCCAACTGTAACGAGAGTTGAACCCGAGCAACAGTTTGCGCAATGTCTTCAATCATCAACTCAGTTAAACGTTGCAATTCAAAACTGATGGTTTGAGCGTTTTGATGAAAGCGAATTGCAATTACGCCATATTCTTTCACCAAATTTAACGGAATAAACCACCAATCAGAATTGGTCAACGTATTGGTAAAACGTCCACAGGGTTTCGCATTCTTCTGCGTCCAATCTGCGCCAATCTGATCTTTTTCATTTAAAGCAGATGCATCACCTAAAAACTGATTTTCAACTTTTAACCAGACCGTGGCATTTAATGAAGTTTCTAAATGTTGTTTGGCGACAGTTAACACCTGTTCAATATCCACACAGGTCGATAGCTTGCGCTCTAATTCTTGTAATTGTAACGAGACTGAATTTGCAGCACGTAAACTCAAGACCTGAGCACGTAATTGGTTGGCTAAACGCCCGACCAGTAAAGCTGAGACAATGAACGTGATAATGGTAATCACCCCACGTTCAGCACTAATCATAAAGGTAAAGCGAGGTTCGATAAAAAAGTAGTTGTAGAGTAAAAAACAGATGAATACGCTGATAATTGTAATCAACATGCGGGCACGTATCGCAACCAATAATACAGTCACAATAAAAATCAAAGCTAAATCACTATACCCAATAAAATGATCACTGATTGCAGCCACAATCAGTCCTAGCAATACAATGATAATACTTTCAAACACTTCACGTTGATTAAACGCCAAGCCTTGTTCCAGCCAAGATGAATGCGCCACATCTTTCTGCAAATGCTTTTCATTATTTTTGGCTTTTAAAGGCTGAACAAAGGTGATTTCAAAAGGATGCTGTTTCTCTAACAGTTGATCGGCAATATGATCTGAAAATAGGCGCTGCCATAACGATTTTTGAGGGCTTTTTCCCAGCAAAATATTAGATGCACCATAATCATAAGCCGCCTGTAAAATCGTCGATGCAATATGATTGCTATACAGCAAATAGGTATCTGCACCAAGCTTACGCGCTAGATTAAAGGCTTTAGTCACTGCAAAGGCTTGGGGCGTTTCAACCTTACTTTTTTGAATCGAAATGACACTCCACGTTGCATTGCGCCTTTCCGCAATCCGATGCGCACGGCGTACCAAATCTTCAGAGAATTCAGAACCATCAATTGCCAACATCACATGATTTTGAATCGGAATAATCTGCCCTTGCGCAACAAATTTTTCTCGATAATCAATATCGACCTGCCCTGCAACAGTTTGAATTGCCAGATCACGTAACGCTGTCAAATTTGCAGCTTTAAAAAAACCTTGTAATGCATGAGGGGCAACATCAGCGAAATAAATCTTGCCATGATTCATCCGTTCTAATAGTTCGGGAACAGGTAAATCAACCAGTCGAATATCTTTCAAACGTTTAAGTAATGCATCGGGGACGGTTTCAGTTACCCGAATCCCCGTAATTTGAAAAACTACATCATTCAGACTTTCCAAATGCTGAATATTTAAGGTGCTATAGACATCAATGCCTGCATCCAACAACTCATTGACATCTTGCCAACGATATTCATGCCGACTATTGGGTACATTCCGATGGGCCAATTCATCAACAAGCACAATTTGAGGCTTTAATTTAAGAATTTGGTCGAGATCCATCTCGTCTAACATTCGCCCTTGATATTCCACAGACTTTCTTGGAATCACATTGAGCCCTTGAATCAAAGCTTCGGTGTCAGATCGACCGTGGGTTTCAACCACCCCGACCATCACATGCTGCCCTTGTTGCATCAGTTCATGCGCTCGGGTCAGCATGGCATAGGTTTTCCCCACCCCAGGTGCTGCACCCAAGAAAATGGTCAAACGTCCAGATTGTTCACGTTGACTATGTGCCAACCATGCATCTGCTTTGTTATTACGGTCGATCTGCATAATTACGCTCTATCAACGTGTGGTCGATGACAATTGATCTAAGGCTAAATTTAGCTGTAGCACATTGACCCGCGCTTGCCCATATATGCCGAACTGTGCAGGCTGAATTTGTTGTTGTACCAAATCACGAACTTGCTGCTCAGGTAAATGACGTTGCTGTGCCACTCGTTTCACTTGAAAAAAAGCACTTTCAGGTGAAATATCAGGATCAATCCCACTGCCCGATGTAGTTACCATCTCGTTCGGCACGTGTTGCTCAGTAATCTGATTATTTTGTGCAAATTGTGCTGTTCGCTCTTTAATTTGTTTTTGCAAATCAGGATTAGAGATTGCTAAATTACTGCCTGCCATACCATCGACATTGTAACTTACCGCACTTGGTCGTCCATGGAAATATTGTTCACTAACAAAGTTTTGCCCCACCAAACTTGAACCAATAATTTTACCATTCAGTTCAATGACACTACCATTGGCTTGTTTGGGAAAGATAAACTGCGCAATCGAGACACTTGCTGTAGCGTACAACATGCCTGCAATAAAAAAACCAACTGCAACCAAACCTAGACTTGGACGTAAAACTGAATGAACTGGATTCGATAATTGCGGATTCTGTTGATTCAATTGTTCATGACTCAATAAAGTATTCATCTCTCACTCCTAAATCCACAAGGACACAACAAGGTCAATCAGCTTGATCACAATAAACGGAAAGATCACCCCACCTACACCGTAAATCAGCATATTACGGCGTAGCAATTGCAATGCACTGGCAGGTTTGAATTGAACGCCTTTGAGTGCCAATGGAATCAACATTGGAATAATCAAGGCATTAAAGATCAAAGCGGAAATCACGGCACTGCTTGGACTACTCAATTGCAAAATATTCAGTACCCCAAGCTCAGGAATCGCAACGGCGAATAATGCAGGTAAAATCACAAAGTACTTTGACACGTCATTGGCTAAAGAGAATGTGGTTAATGCGCCACGAGTAATCAATTGCTGTTTACCAATTTCAACCATATCTAGTAATTTGGTTGGATCGGAATCCAAGTCCACCATGTTGCCTGCTTCTTTGGCTGCTTGCGTGCCCGAATTCATGGCTAAACCAATATCCGCCTGCGCCAAAGCAGGTGCATCGTTAGTGCCATCACCGACCATTGCGACTAATTTTCCTGCGGCTTGCTCATTACGAATACAAGCCAATTTATCCTCAGGTCTCGCTTCCGCAATATAGTCATCCACCCCTGCTTCGGCAGCAATCGCAGCCGCGGTTAATGGATTGTCTCCCGTGACCATAATGGTTTTGATGCCCATCTCACGTAACAGTGCAAAACGTTCTTTAATGCCTTGTTTAATCACATCCGAAAGTTCAATCACACCTAAAATATTGTGATTCGAAGCTACTACGAGTGGTGTCGCACCTTTAGAAGCCACTTGCTCTACACGAGTTTTAAGCTCTAAGTTGTCTTGAATATTTTGATGGGTAAATTTAAGAATGGCATCGACTGCACCCTTACGAATCGTTTGTCCAGTTGCTAGATTTACCCCTGAAAGACGAGTTGAGGCACTAAACTGAATGAATTCGGCATCTTTCGGCTCTTGAATGCTTTCGCCTAGTTCCTTACCTAAAGCCACCACCGACTTACCTTCAGGCGTTGGATCGGCAAAAGAAGTCAGCATTGCAGCTTGACGTAATTCACTTGGACTCACACCCGCCAATGGATAAAAAGCGGTGGCTTGACGGTCTCCGTAGGTAATCGTGCCAGTTTTGTCCAACAGCAACACATCAATATCACCCGCAACTTCGACAGCCTTGCCTGATTTAGCGAGAACATTGGCTTTTAAGGCACGGTTCATACCTGCAATTCCAATCGCAGGCAGCAATCCTCCAATCGTGGTTGGAATCAAACAGACCAACAGGGCAATCAACAAGACTAGACTGATTTTGATCCCGACCATTGATCCAATAAAAGGTAGAGTCAGCACCACCACAATAAAGGTAATGGTCATAATATTGAGCAAGATACTCAGTGCGACCTCATTCGGTGTCTTTTGACGGTTGGCACCTTCCACCAAGGCAATCATACGGTCTAAGAAGCTATGCCCTGCTTCATTACTGACTCGAATAATAATTTCATCGGACAAGACCTTAGTTCCACCAATCACCCCTGAATGGTCGGTATTGGCTTCACGCAGTACGGGCGCAGATTCACCTGTAACAGCTGACTCATTGATGGTCGCAAAACCCTGAATAATTTCACCATCCGCAGGAACAATTTCACCTGCTTTGACGATGACGAGATCATCCTTTTTCAGTAAATTTGCAGAAATCACTGTCGGGATGGCATTTAAATCAAGAATACGATTTGCAGTTAAGTTTTCACGAGCCTGACGTAAAGATGCTGCTTGCCCACGTCCTTTGGCTTCTGCAACCGCCTCGGCATAATTAGCAAATAAGACCGTGACCAATAAAATCAAGCTTAGGACTAAGCCAAAACCTAAACTGGCATTACCCATCAAAGTGGCAACAAGGGTTAAAACTGTTCCTACCCACACACATGCCATCACTGGATTTTTAAACGCGTGTTGAGGCAGCAATTTATGGAAAGTTTGCTGAATAATTTCTTTATTCAAGATATCCATCTGTTGTGTCGCATTTGAATGTTTCATTGTGCTTGCTCCACGCTTAAACTTTTATCGACAAATAGTCAGCAATTGGCCCAATCACCAACACTGGCATGAATTGCAACAAGGTCAGAATCAACACGATCCCGATTAAAGTCAGGGCAAAGGTTGGAGATTCGATCTGTAAAGAACCTTTGCTTTCGGCTGCTTGCGGTTTGGTTGCTAAACTCACTGCAATCAAAACAGGAATAATCAATACGCTATAACGCCCTGCCAATAACGCCACACTGGCACTTAGGTTCCACCAAAGCGTGCTATCACCTAAACCTTCAAAGCCCGAACCATTATTGGCATAGGCAGAAACATACTCATAAAACACTTGGCTAATGCCATGAAAAGCTGGATTTGAACTCCCTGTCATGGATGGAAAGGCAATCGCGATGGCCGTCAAACTCAGAATCACTACAGGCTGTAATAGAATCACCAACGCTAATAACTTAATTTCAGTGACTTCAATTTTTCGACCAAATAGTTCAGGAGTACGCCCTGTCATCAAACCTGCGATAAATACGGCAAGAAACAGGTAAATAAAGAACTGTAATAGCCCACACCCTATGCCGCCCCAAATGGCATTGATCAACATATTGCACAGTTCAACCAATCCCGTGAGGGGTGAGGCAGAGTCATGCATCATATTGACTGAGCCATTATTCACTTGTGTGGTCAAACTCCCCCACAATGCCGATGCTTCAGCACCGAAACGCATTTCCTTCCCTTCCATCAAAGCAGTATTTGGAGTGAGCGAAGATTTTTCAGCCCACAGGGTCAATAGCGTTGAAGAAAGAGACATCAGCAACATGCTGCCAAAAATCATCCACATCAGTTTTTTACGTTGAATAAAATGTCCAACCATAAACACCGCAGAAAGTGGAATCAGTAAAATCGCAAGCATCTCAATCACATTCGACAGTGGTGTTGGATTTTCTAAAGGCACACTACTGTTTGGGCCATACCAACCGCCACCGTTACTACCTAGTTGTTTAATCGCCAGCATCGGTGCAACTGGGCCGAGTGGAATATGTTGAATTTTGACTTCTGTGCTTTGCTCTAAAACTTGCGCTGTTGACCCCGCAGATAAGGTTGCTGGCACACCTTGAAAAGTGAGCAGTAAAGAAAAAATTAAACCAAGTGGAATAAAGAATCTAAACAATGGTCGGATGATATCCATCCAGTAGTTACCCAAATTAATACGATTCCATTTGTTTTGATCTAGGTCTTGTTGTTGAGCTGATTGTAAAAATAGTGCTCTTAACATTGCGACTAATAAGGCAAGTCCCATAAGTGGCGACAAATATTGCAATCCCACAATCACGGTCATTTGCGATAGATAAGAGAGTTGAGACTGCCCCGAGTAATGCTGCTGGTTGGTATTGGTCAGAAATGAAATGGTGGTATGTAAAGCCAAATCCCAATTCATATTCGGGATATGATCAGGATTCAATGGTAGCCATGCCTGTGTCATTAAAATAGTGACACTTGCAGCAAGCAGTAAAATATTACCGAGCACAAATGCCGTTAAATATTGCCACCAGTTCATCCCACTGCGCTTGACGCCGAGTAGCGCATAAATCGGTTGTTCAATCCATTTAAAAAAATGGTCACTCTTCATTGGTTTGGCTTGCATTACATCCGCAAGATAGTGTCCGAGCGGATAAGCCAACAGCAATGAAAGGATAAATACTGAAATAAATTCCCACATAGCAAATGCCATTTAAAATAGGTCAGCTTTAGTATGGAAATTGAGAACGTAAATTTTCTATATTCAATAATGCGAATGGCGTAAACTTTGCGTAAACTTAATTTAAAATAACTTTCATTTGTTAGAAATTGAGCTAAATCTTCAATATGAAGAAAAAAACCGTATTTTTTACAAAAAATCTTTGACCTTTTAAAAAAATATTTTTGTAAAAATGCAAATTAAACACTACTTTATTTTTGATTAATAAGTTATATTTTTCATAATATTACTAATAAAAACACAGATGTATATAAAGATTAATAGCATTATTTCTATTCAGTTTCATGTAAAAAATCGTACTGTGTAGTTCATTTAGAACATTTACTCTTATTTTAATTATGGTATTTTTGTTACATGAAGCTATAGCCAATCATAGCTTCGTCAATACTTAGAATCTTGAAGTTCAAGGAAAGATTTAAAATGAAATTAAAATATCTTAGCACTGCCATGATCTTAGCAACGCTACCTGCAACTGGAGTTTTTGCAGCTGCACTAGATCGCTCAGGTCAATCTATTTCAGCCTTCCTACAACCGGGTAACTATTTCGAAGCGGGTATTTCTGTTTTAGATCCAACCGTTGAAGGTAAAGCGAAAGCAACTTCTGGAGGGGGCTCATTATCTGACATGGGAGATGATTATTATTTTCCTACAGCAGCACTGAAGTTCCAGCCAACTGAAAAATTCTCTGTAGGCATCTTATATGACCATCCATTTGGAGCAGATGCTACTTACTCAAGTTCAGATCCGTTAGTTGCTCCAGGTACTGGCTTATTCCATCTTAATGGCGAAAGTACAGAAGTAGAAGTGACTACACAAAATTTATCTTTGATCTTGGGTTTCCAACCAATTGAAAATATCAATATTTATGGTGGTGCCGTTTATCAAACTGTAGAAGGTGACGTACAACTTCGTGGTGCAGCCTATGGTTCTGCAAATGCTTTAGGCAAATATAATGCATCAATGAAAGAAGATTCTGCAATGGGTTGGTTAGCAGGTTTCGCCTACCAGATTCCAGAGATAGCATTAAAAGCTTCTTTAACCTATCGCTCAGAAATCGATCACGAAACGACCACTCGTGAATATGGTCAAAGTAATATTCTTGGTGTCGGATTGCCAGGTTCACCAGCAGCTTTACCTACCTATGACGTCCAAACCAATACAAAGATTACTACGCCACAATCTGTAAACCTTGACTTTCAAACAGGCATCATGGCAGATACAGTGGCATTTGCTAATTTACGCTGGGTGAACTGGAAAGATTTTTCCATTCGTCCAGAACAATTTGGGAAAGTTTCTGAAAAATTAGGTGCTGCCGGTCAAACTCCTGATAATCCTAATGGCTTTGACTTAGTCGCTTATACAGATGATCAAATCTCAGCAACCGTTGGTGTTGGTCGTAAACTGAGTGAGCAATGGGCTGGTAACGTTTCAGTAGGTTATGATACCGGTGCAGGCAACCCTGTATCTACCCTTGGTCCAACAGAAGGTTACTGGAATGTGGGTCTAGGTATTCAATTTTCACCTGCTCCTAACTACTTCATCGCTGGTGGTGTGAAATACTTCATGCTAGGCGATGCTGCGGCCCAACCCGCATCTATGTTCGGAACAAATAAAGCAATTGCAGAATTCGAAGACAACAACGCTATCGCTTATGGTTTAAAATTGGGCTACCGCTTCTAAGCCAACCCCAATCTATAAAAAAGGCGAGTCATTCATGACTCGCCTTTTTTAGTGCTCAAAAATTTAAAATTATTAGACCTCTTGTAAAAATATTTACAACCCCTTTGTTTTCCCCCTTCTCAAGGGGGAACTATAGGGGGTTTTGCAAGAGATCTATTCAGGAATATTACGTTGCGATACCGAACGAATCGCCTGTTTCAACGCTTCATAGCCATGTAACGGTGGGAACTGTGGAAATTCAGCAATCACATTGTCTGGAGCGTCAAACAGGAAACCGTGATCGGCCTCGCCCAGCATGGTTGTGTCGTTATAGGAATCACCAGCAGCAATCACGCGGAAATTCAAACCATGTAATGCTTTTACAGCTTGACGCTTTTGATCTGGTTGACGCAGTTTATAGGCAGTAATCATGCCATTTTCATCGGTCTCAAGTTTATGACAGAAAATTGTTGGCCAGCCTAACTGCTTCATCAATGGATGGGCAAACTCATAGAATGTATCAGATAAAATAATCAGTTGAAAATGAGTACGCACCCATTCCACAAATTCTCTCGCACCTTCAAAAGGCCCCATGTCTGCAATAACGTCCTGAATGTCATTTAAACCCAAACCATGTTGTTTCAGGATGTTTAAACGCTGGGTCATTAATACATCATAATCTGGAATATCACGAGTTGTTGCCTCGAGTTCTTTAATGCCAGTTTTCTTTGCAAAATTAATCCAGATTTCTGGAACCAAAACCCCTTCAAGATCTAGGCAGACGATTTCCATGAATGCTTCCAATGTTGGTTAAAAATTGCTGTATCATACCATTAACATTTTCATTTTTTGCGCTGTTGTTAAATAAAACGATTTTATTCTGCAAGATTAAAACCACAAGCAGGCCAACAGCTTTGCTTATAATGATTTACAATTGTGCCCAAGCCTATCGCCAGGAACACCTATGACTGTTATTCCGACTATTGACCTTGTAGATGCGCTCGCTGCTGAATATTCAGATAAATCACCACGAGAAATTTTAGAGCTTGCTTTAAGCCAAGAAGGCGAAATTGCAA
>JACCDZ011515313.1_pt1 | contig 12722 bp, 12 predicted proteins | sample 7449551 | NCBI WGS metagenome assembly JACCDZ01 (sample SAMN15323452, study PRJNA562643) | freshwater metagenome | isolation source: river surface water | place: USA:Blue River Watershed | collected 2017-08-18
ATAAACATACAAATTCGAGAGGGATTTTGACCAGAAATTTTGCGCGGAGATCGAAGTCATCTTTTGACAGCTAACGAGATCGAGCGCAAAAGCTTCCGGTCAAAAGATTCGCGAATTTGACTGTTTACTTCTTTCAATTAGTATTAGAGAGAGTGGGAGTGTTTGCACAAATTCAGAATAAAACATTAACCCAAAAAGAGGCTGCAAAGCTTCTAAAACGTAGTGTTAGACAGATTAAGCGGCTATATAAAAAGTACAAGCTAGAAGGGCCAAAGGCATTGGTATCCAGCAAGATAGGTAAGGCAAGCAACAATAGATTGGATAAGCCCTTAAAGACTAAGGCTTTAGATATTATCTCTGAAAAATATGCTGACTTTAGTCCCCCATTAGCACGCGAAAAGCTGTTAGAGGTTCACGATTTGCATATACCGGTCACATCTACACGCAGTTTAATGATTGAGGCTGGGTTATGGGAACCCTGCAAGGTTCAAACGTCGTACTGTCCACCAACTGCGAGAAATAAGGGTCATGGAAGGAGAGCTTACAGAAATGGATGAATCTCCCCACGTGTAGTTTGAAAATTGAGCAAGAAAATGTTGTTCACTGACCTGTATTGATAAACACAGTGTTTTTAGCGTCCTCCATTTAGGATCTCTAAGTATACACAAATGAATTCAAAATTTGGGAATTTGGCAAAGCCGGCGCCGCAGCTTTGGGACAATGAAATGATGCTTAAAGCAGCTTGGGCTTGAATCGCTCAAGCGATGCAGGCAGTTCAAAAGATGCGGATGTCTTAGCGCAGCCAAAAACCAACTTTTGAGTTCACCTGGGTATACAGATAAGGTAAAAAAGATAAGCTGCTGCTTTATCGAAAAGTGTTGGATGAAGATCTTCTCCAAATAAAGCCGCCTTAGGCATTTCGATTGCTAAGGCCAAAAGACCCATATCTCTAATCCCCTGAACACCCCCATAAAGGTCAATGAGTTTGGCGTGGTCTTCTATAATTTTCTTGCAAGGCAATAAAAATTATCTCTTGGACAGTCGTTTTATTCTTTCATAATTTTATAGATGTCTTGCTTGCCCCTCCCCTCCTTTTAATTGAGGGATTTTTAATCCCGCTTTTGTATACAATCCGGCTAATCTTAATGAATTTTGAGGAACTATGCTCCTACTTGCCTCTTTGAACGCTTTTTTCCTGGCTTACTCCCAATCCGATTTTTTTGGGAAAGCTATTTTATTTACGCTTTTTGCCCTATCCATGGTGTGCTGGATTGTCCTACTGTATAAAATTTGGGAAATGCGAAAAGTTGTCGCCCTCTCCCAAACTTTTCAAAAAGCTTTCGAGCAAATCTCAGACCCCCTTTTGAGTATCGACATAGCGCGCCTGCCTCAAGCAACAAACAAACTCGCCCCTAATCCGTACGCCGATATTTTTTACTCCCTAAAACAAAAAACGGTTGAAGTTCTCAACAAAAAACACCACTTCTTAACGCAAACGCAAGGTTCAAAAGCTGCCGCCTATCTCACTTCAGATGATCTTAATCTCGTGGAATCCCATGCGTTTATTGCGATCTCTTATCAAAATAAAAAACTCGAAAAAAACCTCTTTGTTCTTTCTACTATTACAGCTCTTGCCCCCTTTATCGGCCTGCTGGGAACTGTCTGGGGTATTCTCGTTACCTTCGCAGAATTCCAGGGTGGAGGAGGCATTAGCTCTAACACCGCGATGCTGGGGGGGATTTCTACGGCCCTTGCCACAACGGTCTTAGGTCTTGTGATTGCTATACCAGCTCTTGTTGCCTATAACTATTTGCGCAGCGCGCTAAAAGCCTACACCTCTGATATGGACGATTTCCTCTCTTTAATGCTCTCTAAACTCGAACTGCAGTACCGCAAGGTTGAATAATGGCAAGACGCTCTTATCGCGCCAGCGACGCCTCCTCTGATGAAATTAACATCAATTTGACTCCCTTGATCGACGTTGTCTTCGTGGTGCTCATTATTTTCATTATTATTGCTCCCATGGTAGAGCTTGACCGGATTGAACTGGCAGAGTCTGCGGGAGGAGCGCGCAAAGAAGCTCTAAACCCTTCAGAAACAAACACGATTTCTATCTATGTACGAAAAGATAACACCATTTGGTTAAATGGAATGCAGGTAGAACTTAAACAACTCACGCTTCTTTTGAAAGAGATGCATAGGGTGAGCCCCACAAAAAAACCCAAACTCTTTCAAGATAAGCAAGCCTTTTTTGGAACGTATCAAACCGTAAAAAATGCGGTAGAAGGCGCTGGCTTTGATGAACTCGATGTTGTCTTAAAGCCGGGTTAAAGTCATGCTCCAAAAAATCACCCTTTTTGTCTTATCCCTCCATGTAGGATTCCTTCTTCTGCTCACATTTTCCCCTCACAAGAAGCAAATTAAACCAACACAACATCTGATTGTAAGAACAGAAAAGCTATCCCCTCCTAAAGAAAAGCAAAATTTTTCGCCAAAGACCACCACCCCACCTGCACCAAATCCACAAAAAAAAGAGGCGCCCAAAAAAAAGGCAGCGGACCCTAAACTTTCTGCAAAAAAACCAGCGCAAAAAAAAGAAAACCCCGCAGAGAAACCAAAAAAACCTGTAAAAAAAGAGATGCCTAAACCTCCGAAAAAACAAGAAGTGCAAAAAAAAGAAGAGCTGCTTTCTAAACAAGAAATCAAAGAGCTCGAAGAGGTGCTTGGCCTTATCGAAGGAAAACAAAAAACAACAAGCCACAAAACCCCATCTATAAAAGAGCCCTCCTCTTTTCCAAGCCAAGAGAAAGAAAAGGCGTGGGAATTCGATCTTTCAGGCTCCTACCAAGAAGAGCTTATTTCGCATCTCCACTCTTCTCTTAATCTTCCCGAATACGGGGATGTTTCGATTGAACTAACCCTCCGCTCTGATGGATACGTAACAAAGGTAGTTGTTTTAAAAGCAGAAAGTGTTAAAAATAGGAAGTACTTAGAAACCCATTTACCTCTTTTACGGTTTCCTCCGCTGCAAGGAGGCGTGGAAAAAGAGAAAACATTTAAGCTAACATTTTCTAATGAATTATAAACATCTATCTATTTGCCTATCCTTATGTTTATCCTCTTTTATTTTAGCCAATCCTTCTACAAGTGAAGAGATCAAGATTTATTTGCCCACCGCAGTAAAACTCCAGCCCCTCTATTTAGGGCAAATCGAGGCCAAAGAGAGCCCTCTTTCTAAAGAACACTTAAACGCTCTCTATAAAATTCTCGCCTATGATTTAAATTACAATGGAACAACGTCTCTTCTGCCCTCAGGAGAGCAAAAAGAAAACCTCCTAAGTCAAAAAAATGGTCTCAATCCCTCTGTTTGGAAAAGCTTGGGAGCCGCCTACGTCGTTAAATCGGCAGTTCACGGAAAAAACCTCTCTGTCACCGTCTTATCGTCACAAACGGGCGCCACCCAGTCTTTTGAAAGCCTCCATCTAACAGGGGATCTCACTCAAGATCGACGCTCTATGCACCGCCTTGCAGACAGCTTGCACAAAGCTCTTTTTGGAGTAGAGGGTGTCGCCTCAACACGCATTTTATATGCTGCTAAACAAGCTCCCAAAGCCGGTTCAACCACCCGGTGGGTCTCTGAAATTTGGAGTTGTGATTGGGATGGCGCGAGCCCAAAACAAGTCACTCACGAGGGAAACTATTGCGTTACACCCGTTTTTCTCCCTACAAGCTCCAAATTTGCCAATGATAGATTCCTGTATGTCTCTTATAAACCAGGCCAGCCCAAAATTTTTATTGCCTCGCTCAAAGAAGGATCTGGTAAGAGACTCATCGATTTAAAAGGGCATCAAATGCTGCCCGCCATCTCCCCGCAAAGAGATAAAATTGCCTTTATTTCCGATGCCTCTGGAAGAACCGACCTCTTCGTTCAACCTTTCAACGCAGAAAAAGGTGAGGGAGGAAAGCCCGTACAACTTTTTTCCTATCCAAGAGCCACCCAAGCCTCTCCCACCTTTAGTCCCGATGGAAGATTCATTGCTTTTGTCTCGGATAAAGACGGCTCTCCCCGTATCTATACAATACCTTCTTATGTACAAGGCGCGCGCGCTACACCTCTTCTTATTACACGCCAAAACAGCGAAAATTCTTGCCCCTCTTGGTCTGCTGATGGAAAGAAATTAGCCTATAGTGCTAAAACAAAGGGTGTGAGACAGATTTGGATTTACGACTTCGCCTCCAAGCAAGAGACGCAGCTGACTGATGGCCCCGGAAATAAAGAGAACCCCTCTTGGGCCCCCGATAGCAAACACTTAGTCTTCAACTCGACAGATGGGGATAAGTCAGACTTATATGTCGTAAATTTGAACCAACCCGAAGCGATAAAAATATCGCGCGATACAGGAATTAAGCACTACCCTACATGGGGAAGCCATTAGGGGAAACCATTAAAGGATATATACATGAAAACCCGGTCTTTTTTCTATTTAAGCACTTTAAGCCTCTCCCTTCTTTTGATTACGGGATGCCAAAAGCGCTCTGGCAACATCTGGGAAGACAACCAGACAGGCGCTAAATACAGCCATCAAAATGCTGCCTCTTTATGGGAGACCTCTGGCGCGCCTGTCGCCTCTGATGACCTGCTCTCTCCTGTTTCAGAAGAGTTTGTCCCTCTTAAAGACGAAGATTTAAAGAATCAGTTTGCCGATGGAGCTATACCGCAAAGCTCTCACTCTTTAGGTGAAGGAGGCGTGCCTTCTGCCGAAGAATTCTCTGATCCCAAAGGGGAAATGGCCTCTCTTTTCCACCCTCTTTTTTTCAATACAGATGATCACATCATCAGAGGACAAGACTCTCTAGAATCTATCCACCGCATGGCCGCTTACTTAAAAGCCCACCCTAAAACGTCTCTCATCATTGAAGGGTATTGTGATGAAAGAGGAGCAGAAGCCTATAACATGGCCCTTGGAGCCCGGCGCGCTAACTCCGTGCGCTCTATGCTCATTAAACAAGGTGTCAACCCCGACCAACTTCACACCATTTCTTTTGGAAAAGAAAAGCCATTTGTGATGGGTCATGGACCTGACGCCTGGGCCCAAAACCGCAGAGCCCATTTCCGCGTCAATAGCCGATGATAAAAAAAGTCTTCCTCTTTTTTCTTCCGGCATCCTTACTGCTCTTGGGAGGTTGCGCCTCCCACTTTCCTTCTCTGCAAGGAGGAAAAGACCAGACAGTGGTTATTGAGGCTCTTCAGACGGAAATCGCTGATTTAAAACACGATTTGCATGCCACCTCTGTGGAACTTCGACTTTTAGAAGATCGGATTGATTCAGGACAAGATGTGAAAATAGACGCCTTTGAAGAAGAGTTCAAAGTGCTTAAACGAAAAGTTGCCCTTTTTGAAAGAAGTCAAGAAAAGACTCTCTCAGATCTAAAGCAGCTCTCTTTACAAACCCACCAAGCTGAGTCTCTTCTTCTTGCACAAAAAAGCCACCTCCAAGACATTGAAGGCCGTTTAGAAGAGGTAGGCAAACTCCGATCTCTTCTGTCTAACCTAGCAAAAAAAGAAACGACTACCCCTTCAAAAGAGTTTTCCGAAAAAACATATAAAGTAAAACCAGGCGATACACTGGAAAAAATTGCCAGAAAATATAACACCTCTTCTGAACACTTAAAACAAATAAACAACCTCTCTTCTGATAAAATTATCGTGGGACAAACTCTTCAGACAGGAGAATAACCTCTCTTGAGCCCTCCGCTAACCTCTGCTATTGGAATTTTTGACTCTGGTTTTGGTGGGCTCACGGTCATGCGCGCTATCTGTGATCTTTTGCCCCATGAAAATATCGTCTACCTAGGAGATACGGCAAATCTTCCCTATGGAACAAAAAGCAAAGAAACCATCGAACGGTACACAAAACAAAACATTAACTTCCTTCTTAATCACCACGTTAAAATTGTTGTTATTGCCTGTCATACAGCCTCTTGCCTGGCTCTTGACACAGTAAAATCCGTTTATCCTATTCCTATTTTGGGAGTAAGTGAGGCGTCTGTAGAGTCGTTACTCGAAAAATCACCACAAGGGAAAATGGGGATTTTAGGAACGCGAGGCACCATTGCCTCTGGTACCTATCAAGCGTTGCTACAAAAACAAAATCCTCAGGCACAGATCACCTCTATCGCGTGCCAACTCTTGGTCAACCTTGTTGAAGAAGGGTATCATGACCATCCCTTAACCCTCCTTGCTCTTAAAGACTATCTTCTTCCTTTAGAAAACAAACAGATCGAATCCCTCCTTCTTGGCTGCACGCATTTCCCCCTCATTGCCAAGCAAATTCAAGCTCACTTGGGAGATTCCGTTCATCTCATCGATCCAGGAAAAGCGTGTGCTAAAAATCTTCAAAAAACACTCGAAGAAAAAAAACTTTTAAATCCTTCCTCCCATGCAGGCTCTCACCTTTTTTATGCCTCTGACGACCCGCTAAAGTTCCAAGAAATGGGCTCTCTCTTTTTTGCTTCTCCTCTTTCGCCTGTTAAAATCGCCTCAAGCTCATAAAAAAAGAGTGATTTTTTTTTAACAAAATGCGTAGACTGGCCTTCTTGGAGGGACCCATGAGCCAAAAGAAACGCATCCTGCTGATTGAAGACGAAGAAGATATTGCTGCCCTAATTAAGCTACAGGCCGAACTGCAGGATAATTATAAAGTCCATGTTGAAGTCGATGGCATCAACGGCTTTCGCGCTGTTGAAAGAGAAAAACCTGATCTCGTTATTTTAGATATTATGCTACCTGGACAAAACGGGTTTGATATCTGCCGCAAAATGAAAAGCAATCCTGAACTAAAAAACATCCCCGTTATTATTTTGTCTGCCAAAGGAGAAGAACTCGATGTTGTTTTAGGTCTTGAGCTTGGAGCCGATGACTACGTCGCAAAACCTTTTTCTCCTAAAGTGTTATTCTCACGAATTAAAGCTCTCTTTAGACGAGGAAAAGAGCCAGAAAAACCGCTTAAAATCGTCACATTTGGAGAATTTACTCTAGAAGTGGACCGGTATCTTCTACGTAAAGCAGATAAAATCATCACCATCACCCTCTCAGAATTTGGCATTCTGCGCAGGCTCCTCACCAATCGAGGGAAAGTCATGACAAGAAATCAACTGCTTGATGATATACACAACGATGACGCCTTCATTGTCGATCGGAATATCGATGTGCATATTGCCTCTTTACGCAAAAAACTGGGACCTAACTTTGACTGGATTGAAACCGTCAGAGGAGTGGGGTATAGATTCAAAGAAGAGGGTGTCACCTCAACGTGAAGAAAAAGTCTCGCCATTATCCTGTTTTATTCACGTATTTTATCGATACGTTTGGACTGGCGATGATTTTCCCCCTCTTGCACCCCCTTGCCCTCCATACGCATTTTTCTCCCTGGGAGGGCTATCCCTTTTTATCCGACTCTGGAACATTTTTGCTCCTGGCCGGCCTTTTTCCCTTTGCTCAGTTCTTTGGCGCCCCGTTCATTGGATCTTTTTCTGACCAAAAAGGAAGAAAAAAAGCTTTTCTGTTCTCAATTAGCGGAACAACTATTGGGTATATCTGCCTTGCGCTAGGATTTTCTTTTTTTTATCTCCCCATCACCCTATGCGGAAGATTTATCACAGGTTTTTTTGCAGGGAATTTAACTCTGTGCCTGGCCACACTTGCAGACAGCAGCCCTTCAGATTTAGAGAGACGAAAAAATTTTAGCCTGATTGCCGCAGTCGGTGGGCTTAGTTTTATCTTTGCCATTCTTGTGATGCAGTCTTTGGGAAGATTTAATCCAGCAGCCCCTTTTTGGTTAATGACCCTGCTCTCTTGCCTAAATTTCACTCTTATAAAAACGGCGTTTGTAGATACCTATACACTGACCCCTTCGCCTCGCCCCCACTTCTTTAACCGCTGGAAACCGTTTATTGAAATTTTACGCTGTAAGGATTTTCTCTTTCTTTACCTGATCTATTTTTTTATTATCCTCTCTCTGGTTTCCACAGTCCAAATTTTACCGGCTATTTTAATTAACTACTTTCAAATCTCCTCAAACTTCATCCTACTTCTTTATCTAATTCTTGGACTCTTATGGACCTTTTCTAATATTATTCTTGTACGCTCCGTTTTTTCCAAAAGATCGACCTATCAATCTCTAGAAATCACGCTTGCGACCCTCACATGCCTTTGTATTATAGGAGGCTTTGCCCAAAGCTTTACTGTTTTTCTTGTTTTTATTACTCTTGCTATCATGACTTTTTCTCTTAGCTGGATAAACAACCTCGTCCTTCTCTCCATGCGGGCTAAAAACACCATGCAGGGAAAGGTCCTAGGGATGACTCAAGCCTGTGGAGCGCTGGCTGCAGCATTAGGCCCTTTAGTTGCGCTCATGCTCTATAAAGCAAGCCCCACCTACTCACTTTTCTTCTCAGGCCTCTCTTGTCTTTTAGCCTTTATCTGCCTGACAAAAATTTCTCCCAAAGCCTCCCACTTTTAAGGATATAGCTCATGTCAACCCTCACTCCAAAAACCACAGAACCTCGCCTAAATTTTAGTCCAGCCCTCTTTGGAGGACAAATAACACACCTCACAGAAGAGATGACAAAAACCTTCCAAAAGCAGATGCGCTCCTACGCTCTTTTTCATATCTCTTTTGCCGCCCTTGGAACGATACAGCTCACTTTACTTCTCCTTTTTTTTCCTCTTTTTGCAAAAACTTCTCTTGCAGCCATTAGCCTGGCAACTTTTTTGCTAACCCTCTTTGCCTACTTTGTCATTCGATTCTACCTAGAGGCAAAAAAGCCCGAGCAGTTTATACAGATCAAGGAAAATTTCCTTCAAAAAGCAAGACTCTTTGTCCCTTTGGAAGAAAGTCACCCCGAGCTAAGACACCGTTTAATTGAAGCCGCAAATCGATTTGTGACTACCTTAGAAGGACAAGAATATAACTATTACCCTCTTGCGCCCTATCTCCAAGCAGTTGCCCCCTTAGCAGAGAAACTTAGCCTCTGGTGTCACTGGAAAGATGTCCATGAGATGCAGGAAATGATGACACAGTTTGCAGTCCAACAATACCTTGAGCTCATTCGTAAAGAACCCCTTCACGTAGAGCTCCATGCCGCTTTAGCAAGAACCTATACGCAGCTCTACAAGCTCTATCTAGACCCTCGAAAAATAGGAAAAAAACTCCCCTATTCCTTCATTGCCTTCAATTACGAAAAAAAAGAAGTCGTGGAAAAATTTCAAAAATCTGCAGGAAAAGCCCTAGAAGAGCTGCGCATTATCCGAGACTTAAATCCTCAAAACACGTCTATTTATAGCCAAGTTGCCGCCATCTATCACGACCTCAACCTCCCGGAAAAAGAGATTGAAGCCCAAGAAATGCTATGGCGCAGCAATAGCCGAGACACTGCCGTTTTATTTAGACTGGGCGTTCTCTATTTTTCTCAAGGAAGAATGGCCGAAGGACTGAAAATGTACGAAGAGCTGCGCCTTGGCAAAGACGCGCGTGCAGAAAAACTGATTGAGTTCTACACGCAGAGATAGAGGGAAGAGGTTCTAGATTTTAGAAACGCATTGATGTGCATCTTGCTTAGAGACAGGGGCATTTGAACCTCGGTAAGATACCATAGGCGCGTAATTATCATCTATTGAATAGCTTGAACCACCATAAACGTAATTATTTTCATCCCATGTAATCTTTGAAATTCCTATTTTAAGCAACAAACGCAATACGTTAGGCAGTTCTTTATACGCATCTTCTTTAGAATTTAACGCTACAAACTTGTTTCCTATAAGAAACCCGGTTACTTTGTCTTCACTACCTTCAATAAGCCTTTCCTCAAGTTTGATCTGATCCCTACGATCCACGCCTTTCATAGCCGCTCGAACTTGTGTGGGAACATCTAAATAGAAACAATCCTCATGTGAATTATATGAATCGGGGATCTCTATTTTTTTGCTTAGCCTAAAAAAGGGCAGGCTCATATGGCTGCTTTTGTTTTTTCTTAATAGAGAATTGTTTTGTAATAAATGATTAAATAATTCATTTTCAGGCGTACCTCCTTGACGTTTTGGTGGGGCCAAAGACGGCTTGTCGTTACATTGTACACTAATAACAGCGTAATCCTCGTTATAAGAATTATTTAAAGGCAGAGAAGAGAAAGGCGCAGAGTTTGCGTTCGTTAAAACATAACTACTGTTTACAGGCTTTGATGAGTATTGGTTAGATGAAACAGATGAATTTGGTTGGGGAAAAGAAGGAATGTTAGGAGCTTGCGCCGAAAAAAGAGGCGCAGAGGAGAAGGAGTTAACATTATTATGATGAATATCAAGCTTCTTTTTTTGGGGGGGGGAGTTAGCATCTGGTTTATTCGAAAATTCGCTCAATTTATTCTTAGGAGAAGATGGCGGGCTGATTTTTTGTCCCTGCACAACCATGGTGATGATAAACGCCGAAAGAAGAACGGCCGTTGCATTTATAGAAAAAAGAGCACTCAGAACAATTAGAACCTGTGAAACTACAAAACAAATGCGTTTTGTTAATTCTTGACACCCACCTACTCTTCTTTGTAAAGGAGAGGTAACACGGCCGCTCCACTGAACATACGCCTGAATCCCGCCGTTAATGTAGCCCCGCGACCCTTGTTCTTGCACAAACATAATAAAACCCTATTCTTTTTGGCTATTCTATTAAAAAAAGTAATTAATTGTCTATTTAAAAAATTAATTAACATTAAAAAGTTAACATCAACACTGACCAAAAAACACCCTAAAACTTTAGGGACCCATAAATAAAAAAATTAAATTAACCCAAAAGAACCTTCCAATTCAGGGTTCCAATAAAGAGACCAAAAACACACAATCCATTTGCCTTCCAGTTCACCTTTTCTTTGTAAAGAAGCTGACCCCAGAGATTGCAGAGCAAGATAATCGTGACAGAAAAAATCGGGTAGATCATGGCATGCTCAATAGAGGTTGCAACTTCGGTGGCCCAAATCATGAAAAAAGTCCCCACTCCATTGGTGACACCCCCAAGCAATCCATAAATAACTTCTTTCCCTTTAGGCAGCCGCCTTTCTGTGGCTAAATACACGCCCACCTGAACCAAGCAAGCCGCTAAAAAAACCATCGGCATGAACCACTCATTTTTTGCATCAGATAGATCAAAAGATAAGTAAAGACCTGGGCTGTCGGGAAAATTGATGAAAAGAGCGCGCCAGCTTAAAAAAACAAGGAAAATGACGTGAGCAAAAAAAGCAGCTGTGACAAATCCTATCCACTCATTTTTTTTCTCAGATTTTAAAGTCTGCCACCCGGCCCAAAAGAGCCCTCCGATTACCAAAAGAGAGCCCACTCCATTCCAGAGCGTATAAATGTAACCAAATTCTTTACCAAAGAGAAAAACCATCAGGACTGTGGGCATAACGGTAGAGGCGTTAAGAGCAGCAAAAGTAAGACCCGGAGGCCCTCTTTCTAAAGCTCTTCCTAAGGAAAGCATCATTAGAGCTAGGATCAACCCCCCAGCAAGCCCAAAAGCCCCCATACAAGGACTCCAGGCATAATTGCTACTACGCACAGGATTTAACAGAACTGCCACTAAAAAAACTAAAAAAAGCTGAACAACTAAAAAAGCCTTGGTAGATCCTCCCGCATCCACACTTTTACGCATGCACAAATTAGAGGCGGCAATAAAAATGGCTGAGAGAAGAATCAATTCTATGGCAAACATACAATCACCTGGGATTGATAAGGGTTTTTTAATCAGGATAGCGAAGAGCCTAAGTTTTATCCTAAAAAATTCTGCTCTTTTTCTTCTCCCTTCAATAAAAAAGATTTTGAGAGTTCACCCCTCATCAGTATAATCCCCCAATTCACGCAATTTTTTACACATAAGAGGCGTCATGAAATCCAGCACTTTACTGAAAACCTTAATAGTTGCAACACTTGCCTACGCCCCCCCACCTCTTATAGGAAAAACAATCTCTTCTGAAGAACATTTTTTTCTCAAAAAAATTGCCGAGTTTTGCAAAGATCAAGACTACCGCCTCACTAAAGCCGAAATCCTTCAATTCCTCAAAGACCATCCCGATACCAACATCAAAGACTCTCGCTATGCCGCCTTAGGAGATCTCTATTTCCATGAAAACCTCTTTCTAGAAGCAATCGGCTGCTACCAAGCAATCACGACACCTGCTCTCATTGAGAAAACATTATACAAACATGCCCACTCTCTTTATGAGCTAAAAAATCTACAAGAAATCATCACTCTTGTAACGCCCTTCTTTGATACTTCAAAAAAAGGGCAGATAGATTTCCGAGATGATGTCCAATTCCTGCTTGCCACCTCTCTTTTTCAAAAATGGAAAGAATGCTCTGAGCCCCAAGAAAAACATGCCCTTGCCGAGCAAGCAAAAAAGCTCTATCAAACCCTTGCCCTAAATACACATAAAGAGCTTGCTATACAGCCTCTTGCCGAGCTACACCGCACCCTTTTAGAATACCCCCAAGCCGCCTCTCTTTATTTACTCTTAGCAGAAAAAAACCCCAAAGAGGCCGAAGATCTTTTTTTAGTGGCAGCCGCCCTGCAGCTCTCTTTTGACAAAACAAGCGCCATGGATAGCTACCAAAGAGCCTATCTTCTAAAAGGGCCAAAAGCCCCTATTGCTGCCTACAACCGACTGACTCTGCTCTTTCA
>JACCDZ012032937.1_pt1 | contig 12722 bp, 13 predicted proteins | sample 7449551 | NCBI WGS metagenome assembly JACCDZ01 (sample SAMN15323452, study PRJNA562643) | freshwater metagenome | isolation source: river surface water | place: USA:Blue River Watershed | collected 2017-08-18
ATGCCAGGCAAAGCAATGAGTTCGCTCAACTGCTGAAAACCCAAGGCAGCCTGACCGTTGGCCACCAACGCACCCACCGGTGTGCCAGGAGGCGGCACCACGATGCGGGGCTTGACCTGCTCGGCAATGCCCCAGCGATCAAACAGTTTTTCCAGGTACACGCCGCTTGGGCCTGTGGAGTAGCTCAGCGTGGGGCTGGCCAACACAGCCGCTTTCACGGCCGCTTCATTGCTGAGGTCAGGGCGTGCAGCACCGGCTTGCACCGCCACAGCAACGGGTGAACGCACCCAGTCGTGTCGGCTGCCGGTTTGCACATGGCCGGAGGCGATCAAACGTTCGATCGCGTCAGAGGCCAGCAACACCACATCAAACGCCTCACCCGCTTGCACGCGCTTGGCGGCGTCCACGCCGCCCACAGATTCAATCTGCACCGTCACGCCGGTTTGGGCCTGATAGGCCTGCGTCAAATCGTTCAACAAGGCCTTGGTGGCCATGGAGGAAATGCCACGCAGCACGAGGGAGGGAGTGGGTGTTTGCATGGCGCTGATTCTAGAGATACAGGTTGTTTTCGGGGGCCCAAAACACCCCTAGCACGCCACTAGCTGATATAACATAATTAGATATCTTTCAGATCGTTATTCATTTTCAAAAAGCCATGGACCTCAAACAAATCGAATCCTTTGTGCGCGTGGCCGAACTCGGCAGTTTCACCAAAGCGGCGGCGGCCCTGGGCATTCCGCAACCGCTGTTGAGCCGTCATGTGCGCCAGCTGGAGGTCGAGCTGCACCAGAACTTGCTGATGCGCAATGGCCGGGGCGTGACGGTGACCGAAGCTGGGCTGGTGCTGCTTGAACATGGCCGAGGCATCTTGCACCAAGTGGCGGTGGCGCAAGAAGAACTGGGCTCGGTGCGCGGCGCGTTGGCAGGACGCGTGTCGATTGGCTTGCCGCCCAGCCTGTCCAAACTCATCACCGTGCCGCTGACCCTGTCGTTCAAACAGGTGTTGCCGCATGCGCAGCTGTCGTTGACCGAAGGGTTTTCGGTGCTGATGGTCGAGAGCTTGCGCGCGGGCCGCCTGGACATGGCTGTGCTTTACAACCCCCCGCCCTCACCCGATTTAGAGATGACGGTCCTGCACGAAGACGCGTTGATTTTGATTGCGGGCCAAAAAAGCAAGCCAGCCCCGAACGAGCCCGAGCTCAAACCCGTGATGAAGCTCTCGGCCTTGGCCGAGCTGCCCCTCATCGTGCCCAGCCGCCCCAACGCGTTTCGTTTGTTGATTGAGACCGAGATGCTGCGCATCAACTGCAAACCCCGGATCGTGCTGGAGATTGATGGCTTGAACGCGATTTTGGAATTGGTCAAAGAAGGCCTGGGCTACGCCGTGCTGCCCGCCTACACCCTGCGCAATTTTGCCAAACCCAAAGACTTCAGCACCCACCGCATAGAGCAACCCAAGTTGCTGAGTCAGCTCATGCTGGTGTGGTCGGCGCGGCGGCCCATGACTGCCACGCACAAGGCGGCGCAGCAAGTGACACACGACATCGTCACGCAAAGCTTGCAGACCAATGCGATTTAAGAGGTCATAAATTCAACGACAAAGTTGCAGTCTTGGTCCTGCAACACACGCATGTCACCCATGGCCACTGGCGCAACATAACCGCGAATAACTTGCAGGCTGGCTATACGCTGATCAACTTTAGACAGCAGTGCGCCTGCCAGTCGCTGCATCCCTTGTTCATCAAGAACACCTCGATCGCGATCAGACAGCAGCATTGCGATTTCCCTCAGCGTGAGTCCAAGTTCCTTCAAATGCAGGATGGTCCTGAGTCGGTCTAGCGTGTCGGCACCGTATTGCCGATAGCCGGCCTCAGTTCGGCTCTGTGGCGCTATCAGCCCTTGCTCTTCATACAAGCGCAATTGACCACGTGTCACATTGGCAGCCTTGCACAAGGCGCTGGTCGTTTGTAAAGCCTTGAATGCGTTAACGGCGATGACGTTTTTCATGGTCTGTTGGTTTTCGGGATTGAGCGCATGTACATCTCGATCATCCTAAACCCGGCATCTAGGTGCCGGGTCAAGTGTTTACAAACGTCAATTCAAGGGCACCGAAATACCTTGACTTGGCACTACGTTGCCGGGTTTTTAATCTCTTCATCGTCAAAACGACTATGGAGATTCACCTTGATCACACACCCAACATTCCACAAAACTGCCCTCATCACGGGTGCGTCATCCGGTATTGGTAAGGCCTTGGCCCACCAATTTGCGCAAGATGGTTATCAGCTCGTGCTGGCCGCCCGTGGTGTGGCCAAGATGCAGACGTTGGCCGATGAACTGGAAAAGCAGTTCAAGGTTGCCGTCACTGTCATTGCTGCAGATTTGGAGACCCATGCCGGTGCCGCACAGCTGCACGCCGAGATTCAAGCGCGCGGCATCGTGCTGAGCGCGTTGGTCAACAACGCTGGTTTCGGGGCCTTTGGTGAATTCAAAGACTCTGCATTGGCGACAGAGATCGCCATGATGCAGCTCAACATGAATGCAGTGGTTGTACTGACCAAGCTGTTCTTGCCCGATCTGTTGGCGACGCGCGGCAAAATTCTCAATACCGCTTCCACGGCGGCCTTTCAGCCAGGCCCCTACATGGCGGTTTACTACGCCACCAAATCTTTTGTACTGAGCTTTTCGGAGGCTATTGCTTGCGAGCTAGAAGACACCGGTGTGACCGTCACGGCGCTGTGCCCTGGTCCCACAGCCTCGGGCTTTCAGGACAAGGCTGAGCTTGGTAACTCTGCCCTGATTAAAGGAAAGCAACTGCCCACGTCCGAAGAAGTTGCTGCCTTGGGCTACCGCGCCATGCAGCGTGGACAGCGGGTCTACATCCCTGGCTTTGTCAATTGGGCCATGGCCCAAAGCATGCGCTTTACACCGCGCAACCTGGCAACCCAAGTGGTTAAATTTTTGACCAAACCTATCGCATAAAGCCTCGGTCATGATCAACAACCACCGCGTTTGAAGAACTAAGAACGTCCCTTGAACACCCGAGACAACAAAGAGCCTTTCGCTTGATCCGCTGGGTCCGCTTCCACATCTGGCTCAGCCTCCACCACCGGGCTGATCGCCTCCTCAAAGCGGCGAAAGAAATCTTCCGCCAGTGACTTGGCTGCGCCGTCAATCAAGCGCTGGCCCAGTTGCGCCAACTTGCCACCAATGCGCGACTGCACGGTGTAGTGCAATTCGCAGCCCTGTTCGTTGTCGGTCAAGGTGACTTTCGACTCGCCCTTGCCAAACCCTGCCACGCCGCCTTGGGCATCGAACACCAGGGCGTAGCCATTGGGTGGGTCGATGTCTTGCAAAGTCACGGTGCCAGCGAACTTGGCAGACACAGGCCCGATCTTGATCGCCACGCCCACGGCATAGGTGTTCTCATCGGTCAGCTCAAACTTGTTGCAACCTGGAATGCAGCGCTTCAACACCTCAGGGTTGTTGAGTGCGGCCCATGCCTCTTCGCGGCTGACGGGCAGCTGCCGGGTTCCTTGCATTTCCATCGTGGTGTTCCTTCTTTGTTTTCAATGTGCAGATTGGCAATGCACGTATTGTCAGTGTTTCAACAGCTGGCCGAGGCCTTGTGCCAAGTTTTCCAGACGCGCCAGGCTGTGAATGGCCACCTGCGCATCGGCATGACGCGCCAGCACCTGCGGCCCGCGCGCCAAGGGCTGGTAGCCGTCAAAGCGCAGCAGCGGGTTAAGCCACAGCAAGCTGCGGCAATGCCGCTTGAGCCATGCCACTTCTTCTTGCAGCTGCGCAGGCTCTCCGGTGTCTAAGCCATCGGTGATCAACAGCACCAAGGTGCGCCGCCCCACCAGCACCTGCGAATACTGCTGACGCAAAGCTGCCAGTGATTCACCCAAACGTGTGCCACCACCAAAGTCCGCCACATGCTGGCTGACGGCATGCAACATGTCGTCGGTATCACGCAAGGCAAAGGCCGCGCGCAAATCAGTCAAATGGGTGCCAAAGGCAAACACCGCGCGCTTGCCTCGCGGCGTGTGGTGGTGCAAAAAAGCCAGTTGCATGCGGGCATAGCGCTCCATCGAGCCCGAGACATCGAGCAGCACCAACACGGGCAAGGCTTGCTCACGCCGCTGGCGCCGTGGCAGGGCTAACACCTCCCCACCCTGCCTCGCCGCCGTGCGCAACAAACGCGGCCAATCTAAGCGCGACCCGCTTGCGCCTGCACGCCAGCGTCGACCCGCCACGGTGGGCCAACGCATGCGCAGCGCTTGCACACCGTGCTGGAGTTGGGTCAACTCGTCGGCACTCAGGCTTTGAAAATCGGCATGCTTCAAGCGCTGCACCGCGCTGGCCACCGCATGCTCGGCCTGAGCTGGGGGCGCTATGGGGTGCAACTGTGGCAACGGTGTGGTTTGCAGGTCTGCCAACGCGTCTTGCACACGTTGGCGCAAGAGCGGGTTGTCATCTACGGAAAGCGCCATCGAAAGCGGCAGGCCTTGGGTCGCGTCGTCAGCGGTGGACGACTGGCTCACCATCGCCCAATACACATCGAACACAGCCTCAAACACCGGAATGTCTTCGGCCCGGCTCAGCCAGGTGGCTTGCAGGGCGTGGCAGACCTGGTCACGTTGGGATACATCAATCAAGGTCAGGGCTTGCAGCCCCAAGGCCATGCGAGCACTGTCCACCGGCACGCCGGCACGGCGCAGCACACGTCCCAAGCCCACCCCGTGCGAGACCCACATGTTGGCGTCCTAATCGGCGATGAGTTCGGGCAACAGCCGGTTCAAGCTCAACACGTCTTCTTGCTGTTTGAACAACACACCCGATGTTTCTTGCACCACGTCTGGGGTGATCTGCGCAGCCTGCAAAGCCACCAGGGCTTGGGTCCATTCCACGCTCTCGGCAATGCCTGGCAAACGCACAAAGGCGGAGGCAAAGCTGTCGCTGCGCAAGCGCGCCACAAAGTCAGCCACTTGCTGTGAAAGTTGCGCACTGGCTTGCGGCACCTGGGCGCGCACGATGGCGAGTTCACGCGCCAGATCGGGATAGTCCATCCAATGGAACAAGCAGCGGCGCTTGATGGCGTCGTGCAAATCGCGGGTGCGGTTGCTGGTCAGCAGCGTGATGGGCGTGATGTTCGCGCGCAGCGTGCCCAACTCCGGAATGCTCACCTGGTACTCGCCCAAATACTCCAGCAAAAAAGCCTCAAAGGGTTCGTCGGCACGGTCCACCTCGTCGATCAGCAACACCGCACCCGGCGCCGGGGCTTGCAGCGCTTGCAGCAAGGGGCGACGAATCAAAAAGCGGTCTTGGTAGACCTCGCGTTCCAAGTCTTCACTGGCTTTGCTGTCGTGCGCCGCACGCAGGTGCAGCAGCTGGGCGGTGTGGTTCCATTCGTACAAGGCCTCGCGTTGCTCGATGCCATCAAAGCATTGCAAGCGCAGCAGCTCACGCTGCAGCACACGGGCCAAGACCTTGGCCAACTCGGTTTTGCCCACACCGGGCGCGCCTTCGAGCAACAAGGGGCGCTGCAAACGCAGCGCCAAGAACACGGCCGTGACCAAACGGCGATCGGCAAAGTAGCCCTTTTGCGCCAAGGCGGCGCTCAGCGCGTCGATGGAACTCAGCGCGCCCAGCTCGTTCATGCCAGCGCCTGTTGTACCGCGCGTTGTGTTTGCACCTTGATCAAATGCGCCCGGTAGTCGGCCGAGGCGTGCAAATCGCTGTTGAGTTCCTCGGCGTCGATGGCCACATGTTCGACCGCTTCTGGGGTAAAGCTTTTCGTCAGCGCGGCTTCCAAGCCAGCATGACGGAACACACCATTGCCCGCGCCCGTGATGGCCACGCGCACACCCGCTGCGGTTTGTGCCACAAACACGCCCACCAAGGCAAAGCGCGATGCAGGCTGTTTGAACTTGGCATAGGCCGCGCGCTGCGCCACCGGGAATTCAATCGCGGTGATCAACTCACCGGCTTCGAGTGCCGTGGTGTAGAGGCCTTGGAAAAAATCGTCAGCCGCAATTTGGCGCTGGTTGGTGTGCACCGTGGCACCCAAAGCCAACACCGCGCTGGGGTAGCACGCAGCCGGGTCGTTGTTGGCCACCGAGCCGCCCAAGGTGCCCATGGCACGCACTTGGCGGTCGCCAATGCCTTCGGCCAAATGCGCCAAGCCTGGCAATGCGGCCTTCAAGCCCGCATGCGAGGCCACGTCTTGGTGGCGGCAAAAAGCGCCCACCACCCAGGCTTGGCCTTGTTGGCGAATGCCTTGGAGCTCGGGCAGCTGCGACAGGTCAACCAATTGTTCGGGGTTGTGCAAACGCTGCTTCATCGAAGCGAGCAAGGTTTGACCACCGCCCAAAGCTTGACCACCGGCCTCGATCAAGGCCAATGCTTGCTGCAACGAGGCGGGACGTTCGTAGGTGAATGTGTACACGCGTCAGCCCTCCTTCACGCTTTCATGGCGGCAGCACCTTGCTGCACTGCCAAGACAATGTTTTGATAACCCGTGCAGCGGCACAAATTGCCTTCGAGCATGTGGCGAATTTCTTGCGCATTGGCGTCTGGCTTTTGCTGGCACAGATTGACCGCGCTCATGACCATGCCGGGGGTGCAAAAACCGCACTGCAAGCCGTGGCAGTTTTTGAACGCTTCTTGCATGGGGTGCATGCTGCCATCAGGTTGGGCCAGGCCTTCGATGGTGGTGATCTGTGCGCCTTGGGCTTGCGCCAGCAACACATTGCACGACTTGATCGCGTTACCGTCCATCAGCACGGTGCACGCGCCGCACTGGGCGGTGTCGCAGCCCACGTGGGTGCCGGTGAGCTGCATGTGTTCACGCAAGGCTTGCACCAACAAGGTGTTGGGTGCGGCTTCGAGCGTGACGTTCTTTCCATTCACGGTGAAAGTGGTTTGCATCAGAGGGTCCGTTTCTTATGAGGTGCGACGTTAAGCAGCTTGCATCAAGCGCCACAGGCGGTAAGGCGTGAGGGGCATTTGCAGTTGGGGCGAAAGATCGCCACGGCCGTGACGCGCCAGCGCATCGGCCACCGCATTGACCACCGCAGGCGTGGCGCCGATGGTGCCCAACTCGCCCACGCCCTTGACGCCCAGCACATTGTTTTTACAAGGAATGCTCTCGTCGGTGTGGGTGTCAAACATGGCGGGCATGATGTCGGCGTGTGGCACAGCGTAGTCCATCAAGCTGCCGGTCAGCAACTGGCCTGTTTCTTCGTCGTACACCACCTGCTCCAGCAGCGCCTGGCCAATGCCTTGCACGGCACCGCCGTCCAATTGACCGCGCACGATCATGGGGTTGACCACGCGACCAATGTCGTTGACCGAGGCATAGGCCACCACCTGCACTTCGCCGGTTTTGGGGTCGAGCTCGACTTCACACACATGGCAACCATTGGGCCATGTGGGGCCTTTGGCCGCTGTTTTGGAATTGATTTCAATGCGCTGCTCGGGTTGGCGTGCGGCCAGTTCGGCCAAACCAATCTTCAAGTCGGTGCCCGCCACATGGAAAGCACCGCGCTCGTAACGCAGGTCTTGCGGCGCGGCTTCCAGCGCTTGCGCGGCCAGCTCTTGGGCTTTGTCGAGGGCTTGCTTGGAGCCCACGCTCACGGCAGAACCGCCCGTGAACAAGGAGCGCGAACCGGCGCTACCAAAGCCGTTGCCACGGTCGGTGTCGCCCATGACGATGCGCACTTGCGAAAGCGGCACACCAAACACATCGACCACCAGCTGCGCCAGCGAGGTGGCAATGCCCTGGCCCATGGCGTTGACGGCGGTGAACACCTCAATCACACCATCGGCCAGCACTTGTACATGCACGTTTTCTTCCAGCGCATTGCCGCCTGTCCATTCCAAGAAAGTAGCAATGCCCTGCCCGCGCCACAAGCCGCGTTGGGCCGAGTCTTGGGCGCGCTGGGCAAAACCATCCCACTTGGATTGGGCCAAGCCTTGGTCCATGATGGATTCAAAGTGGCCGGTGTCGTAGGTTTGCCCCATGGGGTTGGTGTAGGGCATTTGCGTGGGTTGCACAAAATTGCGACGGCGCAAGGCAATGCGGTCCATGCCCATCTGGCGCGCAGCTTCGTCCATCAAACGCTCGATGTTGTAAATCGCTTCTGGACGCCCCGCCCCACGGTAAGCCCCGGTGCTGGAGGTGTTGGTCATGACCCCGGTGAAATGGAAGTCGATCAGCGGTATGTCGTACACGCTGGTCTGCACCCAAGGGCCGATGAGCAACTGAATGGCCACGCCAGTCATCACGGGGTAGGCCCCCACGTTGGCGAGCGTGTTCACGCGCAAGGCCAAAATTTTGCCCTGGGCATCCAAGGCCAAGGCCACTTGGGTCTCAATGTCGCGGCCGTGGGCGCTGCTCAAAAAGTCTTCGCTGCGATCGGCAATCCATTTGACGGGCAACTGCAGTTTGTGGGCGGCATAGGCCACCACCACGTCTTCGGCATACGCACCGGTCTTCATGCCGAAGCCACCGCCTACATCACCCACCACCACGCGCACTTGCTCAGTGGGAATGCTCAGTAAATCGCACACCGTGGTGCGCACACCGGTAGGCATTTGGCTGCTCAAGCGCACCACCAAACGACCGTCTTCAGGATGCGCCAACACACTGCGCGGCTCAATCGTCAAGGCCACCAAACGTTGGTTGGTGATGTCCAAGGCCACCACATGGGCGGCGTTTTCAAACGCTTGGGCGGCGGCTTTGGCGTCGCCGTAACGGGTTTCAGCCACGCGGTTGTCGGGCGCATCGCTGAGCAAGGGCGCATCTGCCGCCAAGGCTTGGGGCAAGCTCACCGCGCAGGGCAGCTCGTCAAAATCAATCATCACGGCTTCGGCCGCGTCGCGCGCTTGTTGCTCGGTGTCAGCCACCACCGCGACCACGGGTTCGCCCACATAGCGCACGCGATCCACCGCCAAGATGTGGCGTGTGGGCGCCGCAGCGGGCGAGCCATCGGCGCGGGTGAAGTTGACGGGTTTGGGCATGGGCTTGACGCCCTGGGCCACCAGTTGCGCCCCGGTGACGACCAAGCGCACACCTGGCATCGCCTCTGCCGCCGAGGTGTCGATCGACACAATGCGCGCGTGGGCGTAGGAGGAGCGCACAAAGCACAAACGGGTTTGCCCCTCGGGGCTGACGTCATTGGCGTAAACGCCTGCGCCTTTGAGCAATTGCTCGTCTTCCAAGCGTTGCACAGCTTGTCCGCTGCCAAAGCGTGTTGTTGTAGTGACCAAGTGAAATCTCCAAGGAAGTCAACAAACCGAGTTTCAGTGTATCGCCCGACACACCGTCTGCAAGGGCTGAGTGTCGCGCAGGTTTGTTGCCTAAACGACAGACCTTTCGAATAGCCCCTCCGATAATTCGGTCATCCTTTTTCATCTTCAGAAAGATCGCCATGCACCAGCTCACCCTTGACCAAGCCAACACCATCGTGCAAGCCGCGCGCCAAGCCGCACGCGCCGCCAAGTACAAGCCCATGGGCATCGTGGTGCTTGACGCCTCGGGCCAACTGGTGGCCTTTGCCCGTGAAGACGGGGCCAGCATGTTCCGCTTCGACATTGCGCGTGGCAAAGCCTGGGGCGCCGTGGGCATGGGCTCGTCCAGCCGTGCCTTGGCCGAACGCGCCAAAGACAATCCGACCTTCTTTATCTCGTTGGCCGCATCGGCCGAAGGCAAATTTCTGGCCCAACCCGGCGCGGTACTGATCAAAGACGCTGACGGCTGCATCCTGGGTGCCGCAGGCGCCAGTGGTGGCACAGGCGACGAAGACGAGGCGATTTGCGCTGCTGGTATTCAGGCGGCTGGTTTGGTGGTGGGTTGATCCACATGGCCACGACCCCACGCCGAATCAAAACCACCCCATCAGCCACCGCCGCCTTGCCACGCATTGGCATGATTGGCCTGGGCATCATGGGCGGCACCATGGCCGAAGCCTTGCTCAAGCAAGGCTACGACGTCTGCGGTTTTGACATTCAAAGCAAAGCGCAAACGCGTCTCAAAAAAGCCGGTGGACAAGCCATGGCCAATGTGGGCGATGTGGCGCGCCATGCCGATGTGTTGATTGTGTCGCTGGCCACCTCCGCCGCCCTGGCAAGCGTGACGCGCGAGATTGCGGCAGTTGCGCGCCCCAAAGGCAAAGCCCCGCAAATCGTGATCGAAACCAGCACCCTGCCTATGGCTGACAAAGAGGCCTTTGCGGCCCAGCTCAAGGCCAAAGGCCGCACCGTGCTCGACTGCCCTATCAGTGGCACGGCGGTGCGCATCAAAGAGCGCGCGTGGACGGTGTTTGTCAGCGGCACCCAAGCGGCTTACCGCAAGGTGCTGCCGATTCTGCAGGTGTTCACCGACAACGTGCCCTATGTCGGCCCCTATGGCTGCGGCACCAAGATGAAGTTTGCGGCCAACCATTTGGTGGCGATTTACAACGTGGCCTATGCCGAATCGGTCACCTTGGCACGCAAGATGGGCCTAGATCCACGCGAAGTGCTGGAGCTGTTTGGCAACAGCCCGGTGCTGGGCACGGGTGTGATGCGCCTGCGCATGGCCATGATGCTGGAGCGCCAGTACACGCCGCCCACCATGAAGATCGAGGTCTGGCAAAAAGACATGGAAGTCATTGGCGAGATGGCCAAATCGGTCGATTGCCCCACGCCTTTGTTCAGCGCGTGTGCGCCGATTTACACCGCCGCCATGGCCCAGGGCTTGGCGCTGGAAGACACGGCGTCGACCGCTGAAGTCATGGCTGCGATGGCCGGTTTGCCGCCCGCTTAAAGCAAACGCTTAAGCGGCCTTCTTGGCGGTTGCCTTTTTCACTGTCGCTTGAGATTTAGTTTTCTGAGCGGTGGTTGTCTTAGCGGTCGATTTCCGTGCCGCAAGGCGCGCTGCTTTTTCGGCCGCCTCAATCAAAGGCAGCTCGTCACGCACCGCTTTGTAGGCATCCAAGGCGGCGGGGCCACCGCAGTACAAGAACGAATGCAAGATCAACTCGCGCAACTCGGCGCGGGTCACGCCGTTGCGAATCGCGCCGCGCAGATGGATTTTGATTTCTGCCGGGCGATTCAAGGCAATGCACATCGACAGGGTCGCCAAGCTGCGCTCGCGCAACGTCAGGCCCGGACGCGTCCACACGCTGCCCCAGGCAAACTCGGTGGCGAGTTCTTGAAACGGCATGTTGAGGTCATCGGCGTTGTTGAACGATCGCTCCACATAGTCGTCGCCCAACACTTTTTTGCGCATGGCCAAACCCGCTTGGTAAGCCGCTGATTTGGGTTTCTTGGATGTTGTTGTTTTGTTTGTTGTTTTCTTTGTTGTAGCCATGGTGAACGTCCTCAATCGGCTTTGATGTTGGCGGCACGCACCACGGCGCCCCACTTGTCAATTTCAGCTTTGATGTAGGCCGCAAACTGCTCTGGGCTGTCACCCACCGGCAGCGCGCCTTGTTGGTTGAGCTTTTCGGAGACATCTTTTTGTTTCAAGATGTCCACGATCTCTCGGTTCAAACGGTTGACGATGTCTTTGGGCGTTTTCGCAGGAGCCACCATGCCCACCCAAGAATAGGCCTCGTACCCTGGCACGCCTGACTCGGAGATGGTGGGAATGTCTGGCAACGATGGCACGCGTTTGGCACTGCCCACGGCCAGTGCATTCAACTGGCCCGACTTGACCTGGGGCAACACCGAGGGAATGCTGCTGTAGAGCATTTGCACCTGGCCCGAAATCAAGTCCGACAGCGCAGGCCCTTGCCCTTTGTAGGGCACATGCACGGTTTGCACATTGGCCATGGAATTCAACAACTCGCCCGCCAAGTGTCCTGAGTTGCCGCTGCCGGGCGATGCAAAGTAGAGCTGCTTGGGTTTGGCCTTGGCCAAGTTCACCAAGTCTTGCGTGGTCTTCGCTGGCACCGAAGGATGAACCACCAACAAGAGCAGGTAGTTCACCATATTGGTGATAGGTGCAAAGTCTTTCAAGGGGTCATACGGCAGCTTGTCGTACAGGCTGGGGTTAACCGCCAAGGGACCGGCAGCGCCCACGGCCAAGGTGTAGCCGTCGGGCGGTGACTGCATCAGGGCTTGCAAACCCACAATGCCATTGGCCCCCGCACGGTTGTCCACCACGACTTGCTGGCCCAAGCGTTCCGTGAGTTTTTGCGCAATCACGCGGGCAATCACGTCGTTGCCGCCCCCGGGTGGAAACGGCACGATCAAACGGATGGGCTTGTTGGGATAGCTTTGCGCGTGGGCCGCCGACAGGGCCAGGCCACAGCACAGTGCCAGCACAGATTTCAAAAATTTGCGTTTCATAGATTCAATTGGCTTTGATGTTTTTCTCGGTGGCGACTTGACGCCAGGTGTTGATTTCGCTGTTGATCATTTTTTCCAGCTGCTCCGGCGTGCTGCTGGTCGGCGTGATGGCCAAACCGCTGATGCGTTTTTTCACATCCGGCATCTCCAGTACCTTGGCCACTTCTTCTTGGATCTTTTTCACAATCGGTGCTGGTGTGCCAGCGGGGGCCAACAAGCCGCTCCAAAACGTGACGTTGATGTCCACGCCCAACTCGGTCATGGTGGGCACTTGCGGCAGGTCTTTCAAACGCTCGCCAGAAGTCACAGCCATGGCCTTCACACGACCGCCTTGCAAAGCGGTCAAAGCGGGACCCGTGTCAATCAAGGTCATGGTGACG
>JACCDZ010965203.1_pt1 | contig 12719 bp, 11 predicted proteins | sample 7449551 | NCBI WGS metagenome assembly JACCDZ01 (sample SAMN15323452, study PRJNA562643) | freshwater metagenome | isolation source: river surface water | place: USA:Blue River Watershed | collected 2017-08-18
CCACCAGAATTTATGAGTACGCACCCTAGTAATGCTACTCGTATCGCTAAGATTAAGGAATTAATTCCAAAGGCTAAAGCCGAAGCCGCTAAGTTTGGTGTAACTTTTAAATAATTAAAAAATTACTATTATATTTGAATCCCGACACTGTCGGGATTTTTTATTTAAAAACAATTGCTATGCAACAACTTCAAAAAGGAGATTCAAAACTTTTAAATGCTTGGGCTTTTTACGATTGGGCCAATTCGGTATATGCTTTGGTGATTTCTTCAACTATTTTTCCGTTATATTATGGAGCTTTATTCCGTCAAAAAAATATAGAGGAAATTGGTTTGTTTGGACTTTCAATTCGAAGTGAAGCTTTAATAAGTTATGTTACTGCTTTAGGATTTTTAATCATTGCTTTTATATCGCCATTATTATCAGGAATTGCCGATTATTTAGGAAATAAGAAGTTTTTCTTGAAGCTTTTCTGTTATGTTGGCGCTATTTCATGTATGAGCTTGTACTTTTTTTCGTTAGATACGGTAATTTTGAGTTTGGTTTCCTATTTATTAGCTTTAATAGGTTTTTGGGGAAGTTTAGTTTTCTACAATTCCTATTTACCCGATATTGCTCACAAAGAGCAACAAGATAAGATCAGCGCAAAAGGATTTAGTTTGGGTTATGTGGGTAGTGTTGTTTTGTTATTGATTTGTTTAGCTATGGTTATGTTAGTAGCGGATAACCAAAAATTACAAATGATGCGTTATTCCTTTCTTTTAGTAGGAATTTGGTGGTTAGGCTTTAGTCAATATACTTACTACTACTTACCAAATAATAAAAACGAAAACAAACTGCATAAGAATGTACTATTCAATGGTTTTAAAGAGTTACGAAAAGTTTGGCAACAAATGAAAGAATTGAAATCCTTACGACGTTATCTAGGAGCATTCTTCGTTTATAGTATGGCAGTGCAAACGATCATGATTATTGCAGCTTATTTTGGAGAAAAAGAAGTGCAATGGGGAAGTGATAGTAAGCGAACCATGGGATTAATTGTGAGTATTTTATTAATTCAATTAATTGCAGTTTTAGGGGCTTGGCTAACATCAAAACTTGTTGCTAAATATGGAAATATTATAGTTTTAATTGGTTTAAATTTCTCCTGGATTTTAATTTGTACATACGCCTATTTTGTAATCACTCCAAACGATTTTTATATTGCTGCCGCTTTCGTAGGATTAGTAATGGGAGGAATTCAATCGTTATCGCGTTCTACTTATTCTAAATTTATTCCTGAAGGAACGAATGACACTACTTCGTTCTTTAGTTTTTACGATGTAGCAGAGAAAATCGGAATTGTTATCGGAATGTTTACTTATGGTTATATTGCAGATGTTACGGGCAAAATCCAAAATGCTATCTTATTTTTAATCTTATTTTTTGTTGTAGGATTGCTTCTTTTGTTGCGAGTTCCTAAAAAGTAATGTTCTTGGCATACATCTTGAGCTATTACTTCTGAAATTGCTATTTAAAATTATTTTATGATTTGATTATCAATAAAATAGCACTTTTCTGCGTACCTTTGAATGATATTTCAAATGAATATTACTGACAAAAAGACCATAAATATTATTATGCCGAATCAAAAAATACTAGCGCTTGACAATTTGTCACTTCAAGAAATGGATCCAGATGCGGAATTGATTCCGTTAATGACGCCTGAAGATGAAGAAGAAATGAACAACGAGGCTTTGCCTGAAGATATTGCCATTTTACCATTAAGAAACACCGTTTTATTCCCTGGAGTAGTAATTCCAATTACTGCCGGAAGAGATAAATCGATTAAATTAATCAATGATGCCAATGCCAAAGGTAAAATCATTGGTGTGGTGGCTCAAATTGATGAAAACGTTGAAGAACCAACACCAAACGATGTACATCATATTGGAACAGTAGCTCGTATCATGCGCGTTTTAAAAATGCCCGATGGTAATACAACGGTTATTCTTCAAGGTAAAAAGCGTTTTGAAATTGAAAATTTTACTCAAGAAGAACCATATTTAAGAGCTACAATTAAAGAGGTTGCAGAGGAACGCCCTGATGTAAAAAACGTAGAATTCAAAGCAATTGTAGAATCAATTAAGGAATTGGCAATCCAAATTATCAAGGAGAGTCCAAGTATCCCAACAGAAGCTACTTTTGCAATCAAGAACATCGAAAGTAATCCGTTTTTAATCAATTTTGTTTCTTCTAATATGAATCTTTCGGTAGAAGAGAAACAAGAATTATTATCGATTCCAAATTTAAAAGACAGAGCGCTTGAAACTTTGCGTTTCATGAACTTAGAGCTTCAAAAATTAGAAGTTCGCAACGATATTCAATCGAAAGTTCGTTTTGATTTAGACCAACAACAACGCGAATATTTCTTGCAGCAACAGATGAAAACCATTCAAGAAGAATTGGGTGGCGTTTCGTATGAAGCGGAAATTGAAGAAATGCGTGCCAAAGGGAAAAAGAAAAAATGGGACGATAAAACAGCGCAACATTTCGAAAAAGAATTGTCTAAATTGCAACGTACCAATCCAAATTCGCCTGATTTTGGGATTCAAAGAAATTATATCGAGTTGTTTTTAGAATTGCCTTGGAACGAATTCACCAAAGACAATTTCGATTTAAAACGTGCTCAAAAAATTCTTGACAGAGACCATTATGGTTTAGAAGATGTAAAGAAACGTATTGTCGAACATTTGGCAGTTTTAAAGCTTCGTAACGATATGAAATCGCCAATTTTATGTTTGTACGGACCTCCAGGGGTTGGTAAAACATCAATTGGAAAATCTATTGCAGAAGCTTTAGGAAGAGAATATATTAGAATGTCACTTGGTGGTTTACGTGATGAAGCGGAAATTCGCGGTCACAGAAAAACCTACATTGGTGCAATGCCAGGACGAATTCTTCAAAATATTAAGAAAGCGAAAACATCAAATCCAGTATTTGTTTTAGATGAGATTGATAAATTATCTTCAAGTCATAATGGTGATCCATCTTCGGCTTTGTTAGAAGTTTTAGATCCGGAACAAAACAAAGAATTCCATGATAATTTCTTGGAATTGGGTTACGATTTATCAAAAGTGATGTTCATTGCTACTTCAAATAGTTTGTCAACCATTCAGCCAGCACTTCGCGACCGTATGGAAATTATTGAAATGACAGGTTATACGATTGAAGAAAAAATCGAAATTGCCAAAACACACTTATTACCAAAACAATTAAAAGAGCACGGATTAACGGCAAAAGATTTGCAAATTGGTAAAAAACAATTAGAAAAAATCGTTGTTGGTTATACGCGTGAATCAGGTGTGCGTGGTTTAGAAAAGAAAATTGCTCAAATGGTACGTCATGCTGCAAAATCAATTGCTATGGAAGAACCATACAACGTAAAAGTAACAGATGCCGATATTTTAGAAGTATTGAAATCGCCACGAATGGAGCGCGACAAATACGAAAATAACGATGTGGCTGGAGTAGTTACTGGTTTAGCATGGACATCTGTTGGTGGTGATATTTTATTCATCGAATCTCTAATTTCGAAAGGAAAAGGAGCGATGACGATGACCGGAAATTTAGGAACGGTTATGAAAGAATCGGTTACGATTGCTTTGGAATACATTCGTGCTAACGCTGAATTTTTAGGAATCAATCCAGAAGTTTTGAATAATTATAACATTCACATTCACGTTCCAGAAGGAGCAACGCCAAAAGACGGACCAAGTGCTGGAATTGCGATGCTAACTTCTATGGTATCTTCTTTTACTCAAAAACGAGTTAAAAAACACATCGCCATGACGGGAGAAATTACCCTTCGAGGCAAAGTATTACCGGTGGGTGGAATCAAAGAAAAGATTTTGGCTGCGAAAAGAGCAAACATTAAAGAAATCATTTTGTGTAAAGAAAACAAACGTGATATCGAAGAAATCAAACCCGATTACATAGAAGGATTAACGTTCCATTACGTAGACAGAATGAGCGAAGTTTTAGATATTGCTATTACCAATCAAAAGGTGAAAAATGCTAAAAACTTGGAAAGTAAAAACTAAATTTTCCAATTTTAATACGATTAATTTAAGAACTCTCAATAATTCATTTATTGGGAGTTCTTTTTTTGTTTCCTAACCGATATAATTTTATCTTCGCAGTTGCGTTATAAGTAAGATTAACAACAAAAAATGCTAAGAAAACTCGTATTCCTTTTATCCCTGCTGCTATCGGCTACTACTTTTAGCCAAATAGGAGGTAAGAGCGTATATCAGTTTTTAAACTTAGTACAATCGCCTAGGCAAGCGGCTTTGGGTGGAAAAACGGTTACTGTTGTAGATTACGATGTTAATCAAGCCTTTTATAATCCGGCTACGATTAATGAAAAAATGAGCAATCGTTTATCAGCTAATTATGGTAGTTATTATGGTGAAGTTTCCTATGGAACAGCGGCGTATGCCTATACTTATGATCAGCATTTGCAAACTTTTCATGCAGGAATTAGCTATATCAATTATGGTACTTTTGAAGGAAGAGATGAACTTGGAAATTTAACTTCTGATTTTACAGGAAGTGAAGCGGCTTTATCCCTGGGTTATGCCTATAATTTGCCTTGGACTGACATGTTTGTTGGTGCTAATGTTAAATTGATTTCATCTACTTTAGAAAGTTATAATTCGTGGGGAGCTGCTGTAGATTTGGGATTTTTGTATGTTGATGTTGACAACGATATCAATTATGGATTGACTGTTCGAAATTTAGGATTTCAAATAAAACCTTATCAAGATACGAATGAAAAACTTCCATTGGCTATTGATGCTGGTATTTCGCAATTAATGGAGAATGTGCCCATTCGTTGGCATGTTACATTAGAGAATTTGCAACAGTGGAATATTGCTTTTTCTAATCCCAACAGAGCACAAGGAAGTTTAGATGGTTCTTCTAAAGAAGAAAAGGTGTCCTTTTTTAATAACGCATTGCGCCACGTAATTTTAGGAGCCGAATTATTTCCAGAAAAAGGATTCAACTTAAGATTAGGATACAACTTTAGACGAGGCGAAGAATTACGAATCGTAGACAAACGTAATTTCTCTGGAATATCAGTTGGTTTTGGAATTCGATTTGGAAAAGTGAAATTCGATTATTCGTATTCGAGATACACCATCGCTGCCAATACGAGTTTATTTGGTTTAATGATTGATTTGAATTAGTGAAAAGTAAAAAGTGAAAAGTAAAAAGTGAAAAGTAAAAAGTGAGAAGTGGTTAGCTTAAATGAACTTGATTATTCACAAAGTATTACTTAAGAAAAACTTATATGACTTATATGTTTAAAAAACAAAAGAAAAGAATTTAAGAATGAAACTATTAATTCCATTTTTTTGTTTTTTGATGTTGTCATGTAAAGTTGACGAGAGTGATTTGCGAGATTCAACTTGGAAGATTTACAAAAAGAATTCATTTGAGTTTGGAGATGCGATTTCTTTCGATGATATGGTTGTAAAAAATGACACAATCTTTTTAAGCAGAGAACCGATTTATGAAATTATAGAATATCGAAATAGGTATTTTATGGATGAATTTATCACTATTAAAAATTTAAAAACACAAAATTCAGCGACTTATATTAAAAAATAATTCGTGCATTCGTGGCAACATATGAAAAAAATTACCATAGCAATAGACGGTTTTTCGTCAACAGGAAAAAGTACATTAGCTAAGCAATTGGCTGCAGCATTAGGTTACGTTTATGTAGATACGGGTGCGATGTATCGTGCAGTGGCTTATTATGCGATGCAACATAATTTGGTTTCTGAAACGCATTTAGATGCAGCAGGTTTGGTGGCGCAATTACCGAATATTAATTTGCGTTTTCAATTCAATCCTGATTTAGGATTTGCTGAAATGTATTTGAATAACGAAAATATAGAAACTCAAATCAGAACGATTGAAGTTTCGCGAATGGTTAGTAAAGTGGCGGAAATTTCAGAAGTTCGTGCCAAATTAGTAGAGCAACAACAAGCTATGGGTAAAGACAAAGGTATTGTAATGGATGGGAGAGACATTGGAACTGTTGTTTTTCCTGACGCCGAGTTAAAATTATTCATGACAGCAAGTTCAAAAACCAGAGCGCAACGTCGTTTTGATGAATTAGTAGAAAAAGGGCAACATATCACCTTTGAAGACGTACTTCAAAACGTAGAAGAACGCGATTACATTGATACCCACAGAGAAGATTCTCCTTTAGTTAAAGCAGTCGATGCTATTGAAGTAGATAACTCAAGTTTAAATAAAAAAGAGCAATTTGAATTGGTCTTGAAATTAGTAAATCAAAAATTGTAAATAACTAAACTAAACATTATGAAATTTTTAAAAAAATCTCTCAAAGTAACATTTTTAGCCTTGTCTTTATTGTTTTTAAATGCTTGTAGTAGTGATGAGGATAGCGACAAAACAGTTGCAAACATCGAAGGAGTATGGCAATTAGGTAGAATGTATGGAAAAGCTAAATACACAGGAATGAATGCCACTTTAGAAGGTGATTCTGAAGGAACCATGGAGTTTAAAAATGATGGCACCTATGATAGTAATATTATTAGTGCTTATTTAACAGTATCCATTCCATCCATAAATTATTCTGAAACGACACCAATTGATCCAGCTATGGATTCAGGTGTTTATTTTTATGATGAAACTAATGATAATTTAGAAATTGATGGGCAAATATCTAAAGTTGTTGTTTTAAATGAGACTTTTATGAAAGTAAAAACTTTAATTAACGACAGCGGTGTTACAGGTGAACTTTATACCGAATATCATCGATAAACGATTTAAAAAAAAGGCTGTCATTTTAATTTGACAGCCTTTTTTTATTTAATGTTCTTTTTCGCTTTTTCTTTTTCTTGTTTTTTAAAATAACCTCTAAACAAGAAATTATGTTTCAAAGCCTCTAAATCTTCATTCAATTTAATGCTTGCTTTATTTACATTGGTTATGGTCGAATCAATTTGTTTTACCAATTTTGGATCATTTGAAAGATAATTTAAAGCGCCTTTTCCGTCTTTTACATTGGTAATGGTGGCATTTAAATTGGTTACCACTTTATTAATTTCATTACTTGATTTCTCTAAATTAATCACGATTTTTTTCATTCGATTGGCTACAACAGTATCGTTTAATGTACCAATAACATTGTCTTTTCGATTTAATTCGGTGATTAACTTATTCAAATTTGCTACCGATTCTGAAGTTCCTTTACTTGTAATGCGTAAATAGTTCATCGTTTCTTGAAGATTTTTCGACATTACCGTATCGCGAATTAACATCCCAACGGTTCCTTTTCCTTGCGTGATTTCTTGAGTAATTTTTAATAAATCGGCGGTTAACATGGCCGCATTTTCATTGGTAACATTTAAGGTTTCTAGCATAGCATCGGTTCCAATTCTGCTATAGGATTGAATCGTATCGCCATTTTTAACTTTTGGAGCAGCTCCTTTTCCTGGAATAATATTGATAATCATATTGCCCACTAAACCATCGGAACTAATCGTAGCAATAGCATTCTTTTTGATGTGTTCCATAATTTTGTTATCGATAATCATGTGTACATTTATGGTAGTATCGTTAATCATTTCAATGGTTTTTACCGTGCCAATATCAATTCCAGCATAGCGAACATTGTTTCCAGGTTGCAATCCGTTTACATTGACAAAAGTAGCTTTCAAATGTGAGGTATTACCAAACATGTTCTGCTTGTTTCCAATAAAATAAATCGCAGCTAAGAACACTAATGTTCCAATGATAACAAAGATTCCGAGTTGTATTTTTTGAGAATTTGATTTTTCCATTACTAAAACTATTTAAAAAATGCTTGTACTTTTGGATCGGTTGAACTGGCTAATTCGTCAAACGTTCCTTCTATATAATTTACACCATCTATCAATAAAATCATCCTATTGGCAATGACTTTTGCGCAATCCACATCATGCGTAATGATAATTGATGAGGTGTTGTATTGTTTTTGTATCGAATTCATCAAAAGTACAATTTCTTTTGATGTAATGGGGTCTAAACCGGTTGTGGGTTCGTCGTATAAGATGATTTTGGGTTTTAAAATCAAGGTTCTGGCTAATGCAATTCGTCGTTTCATACCTCCCGAAAGTTCGTTGGGCATCAAATCAATTGCATGAGCTAAACCAACACTTTCCAAGGCTTCCATTACCAGAGGTGTTGTGTCTTCAATAACGCCAAACTTTTTAGTGTGTCGACGTAACGGAAATTCTAAATTCTCACGAACGGACATCGAATCGTACAACGCACTTCCTTGAAATAAAAAGCCTATTTCCGTACGTAATTCGTCTAAATCTTCTTGTTCTAGCTTGTTGATTTCTTCATTCATGACTAAAATCGAACCGCTATCAGGTTGCTCTAAGCCTATCACACATTTAATCATCACCGATTTTCCCGAGCCCGATTTTCCCATTACCACTAAATTTTCTCCTTCAAAGAGTTCCAAATTGAAACCATTCAAAACCACATTGCTGCCAAATTGCTTGTGCAAGTCTTTGATGGTAATAATCGCATTTTTAGTTGGAGTTGTCATGGTTATAAATCGTAAAAAATGTTCGTTACAAAAACCGCTACAAAGTCAATAATAAAAAGCAACATTGAAGTATAAACTACCGCTGCATTGGCAGCTTTTCCTACGCCAGCCGTACCTTTTTTACAGTTGTAGCCTTTGTAGCAACCTACTAAACCAATTGCAAATCCAAAAAAGAAGGTTTTGATGGTAGCCGGCACAATATCGCTGTATTCTAAAATATTAAAAACCTGATTAAAATATAAGGTAAACGACACATTTCCTTTGATGTTTTCTACTAAATACGAACCGTAAATGGCAATGAAATCCCCTAAGATTACGAGTAACGGTAACATCAAGGTAGTCGCTAAAATTCGTGTAATGACTAAATATTTGAAGGGATTGGTTCCCGAAACTTCCATGGCATCAATTTGCTCGGTTACTTTCATGGAACCTAATTCAGCTCCAATACCTGAGCCAATTCTTCCAGCACAAATTAAAGCGGTGATGATGGGACCAATTTCGCGAATAATAGAAACACTCACCATAGATGCCATCCAAGAAACAGCACCAAATTCCTGCAACGTAGGGCGCGATTGTAAGGTAAATACCAATCCAATGATAAAACCTGTAACACTTACCAACAACAAAGAACGGTTTCCGATGTAAAAACATTGGCGCAACAATTCTTTGAATTCGTATGGCGGTTTCCAAAATTCTTTGAAAAAACGTCCAGCAAAGTAGGAGAGTTCACCTACTTCGATGAGGAAGTTTTGTAAAGCTTCAGTAACATTAGTAAAGTATTTTTTCATGAAGCAACTTAATTACAACCAAATATAGTAATTTTTAATGAGATACTACATGACATTAGTGGGATTTGTAGTAAATAAACCGACTTGCGGTGGAGTGGGATTTGGTTTGGGTTATGGGTTGTAAATTTGTGCTATTAGAGTGGAGAAATCGAATTGTTTTTTCTTCATTTCTGTATTTATAAGTAAAAAAAATAAATTTCCCTAGGGTAATTAAATAATTTCCCTAGGGAAATTGTTTGTTTTCTGTACAGCAATTATATAAATGCCCTAGGGAAAATAAAATAATAACAGTTAGTAATTGAAATATTAACACTGTTTGTTACGCATAAAGCTTCTTAATTGTGAATAGTATTAAATAATAAAATCCGACTTGTGGTGGAGTCGGATTTTGGTTGTTATTTGTGTAGGAATCATACAATCAGGTTAATCAGGTTTATTTTTAATCTTATCTTGTTCTTTATTCTGATTGTATTTTTCAATGTCACGTTTTGCTTTATTTCCGTATTTACGGGCATAATAGGCTCCAATTAAAACCATGATAAGAAATAAAATTTGTTGTGTCATTGTTGTGATTCTTATATTATCTGGTTGATAATTAATGTTTACTGTGTGGGCACGGATTGTAAATCCGCGCTATAGGGTTTTGTGGGCACGGGTTGTAAATCCGCGCTATCGGATTTTGTGGGCACGGATTGGAAATCCGCGCTATCGGGGCAACAATTCTTTGAATTCGTATGGCGGTTTCCAAAATTCTTTGAAAAAACGCCCTGCAAAGTAGGAGAGTTCACCTACTTCGATGAGGAAGTTTTGTAAAGCTTCAGTAAGATTATCGAAATATTTTTTCATGAAGCATCATAATTACAATCAAATATAGTGATTTTTAGTCAGATAAAACATGATATTTGTAAGAGTTGTAGTAAAAATTTAAGTTTGGTGGAGTAGGATTTTTGGGTATGGATTGGAAATCCTTGCTATCGGGTTTTTACAAAAGTTTGTTAATAGTCGTTTATTTTGGTTTAGTTATTTTATTGGTCTTTGGGTTATAAGTAAACAGAGTTTTAAGTTTATGAGTAGTTTCATTTTCGGAAAGATAAAAATCAAGCCCTTCATTTGGCTTAATTATCATATTTGTTTCAACATTTTCATTAACTTTGATATTAATCGAATTTGCCTTAATATCACCTTTAGAGTCTTTTAGAGTTCGACCAGAAATTAGTTCGGGATATACAAAACAAAACTTAACCATCACTTCAAAGTTTCCATTTAGTAATCTAATTTTCTCTTCATTTGATTTTTTAAAATAATAACCATCAAAAGTCAAATCAAATTTTACAGGTAAAATCATTTCGTTATCATTTTTTTCTTTCGTTTTCATCCATTGTAATAAAGCTAAGCCAAAAATTTCTTTAGGATGTTTTTTAACGGCTTCAAAGGCTACATTTTTTATGTTCACTGGTAAATCATTGCCTTCTCTATAGATTTCACCATCATAATTTTCTGTGATTTCAGCTAGCGTTTTTTCATCTGCGTTAAAAGTCAAAATTGCATTACTTATAATAGGAAGTATTTCGGGTTTAATTTGTTTAATTGGTATTAAATTTAATAATGCATGGCTCGTTAATTCTTCAGCAGTGAATAACTCAATTCCATAATAGTTAGCAGAGTTTATTGCATCCGATTGAAATCCTTTTGAACTAACAAAAATTTTCTTATTTATTTTTTTTATTCTATCACATTTTGACTGAAAAGCTTCAATTTTTTCTACAGGAATTTTTTTATTATAGTCTTTACACTCAATTGCAATATAAATCTCGAAGTCATTAATTTTTGAAACGATTAATATGTCAATTTCTCGCTTATTACCACTTTCATTGGGAATTTTATAGTTGCTATATATCATCGTATTTTCAGAATCCTTAAATGTTTCCTGAATTAAACGAATAGTCTTTTCCAATTGATGTCCATTATTCCTCATGCTTTGATAAATAACTATTAACTAGTTTATATGCTCAGTTTTTTAATTCTTAATTGAGTAAATACACCAAAATTTTGTCAATTGGGTTACTCGACTGAATTTCTCAAATATAATCAATTTTTCTTACAAACCCTTTCCAAGTTTTCAACAAAAAAATCCGACCTGTTTTCACAAATCGGATTTAATCTATTTTCTAAAATCTATTTTCTTTGTTCTAAGGACTACAAGTGAATTACTTCACCGTAAGCATCAGCCACAGCTTCCATAACCGCTTCACTCATCGTTGGGTGAGGGTGAACTGCTTTTAAGATTTCGTGTCCAGTAGTTTCTAATTTACGCGCTACAACTGCTTCTGCAATCATATCAGTTACGCCAGCACCAATCATGTGGCAACCTAACCATTCACCGTATTTAGCATCAAAAATTACTTTTACAAATCCGTCTGGTGTTCCAGCCGCTTTTGCTTTTCCTGAAGCTGAGAATGGGAATTTACCTACTTTGATTTCGTATCCTTTTTCTTTCGCTTGTTTTTCTGTCATACCCACAGAAGCAATTTCTGGAGTTGCATACGTACAACCTGGAATATTTCCGTAATCTAACGCTTCTACGTGTAAACCTGCGATTTTCTCCACACATAAAATACCTTCCGCCGAAGCCACGTGAGCTAAAGCTTGTCCAGGCGTTACATCACCAATTGCATAGTAACCTGGAACGTTTGTTTGGTAATACGCGTTAACTAAGATTTTATCTCTATCGGTAGCAATACCGGTTTCTTCTAATCCGATGTTTTCGATGTTGGTTTTAATTCCAACTGCTGATAATAAGATATCGGCTTCTAAAACTTCTTCTCCTTTTGCTGTTTTAACGAATGCTTTTACGCCGTTTCCAGAAGTATCAATTCTTTCCACAGAAGAATTCGTCATTACATTAATTCCTGCTTTTTTCAACGAACGCTCAAATTGTTTTGAGATATCTTCGTCTTCCACTGGAACTACGTTTGGCATGAATTCTACAATCGTAACTTCAGTTCCCATTGCGTTATAGAAATGAGCAAACTCAACTCCAATCGCACCAGAACCCACCACAATCATTTTCTTAGGTTGCTCAGGTAATGTCATCGCTTGACGGTATCCGATTACTTTTTTACCATCTTGCGGTAAGTTTGGTAATTCGCGAGAACGCGCTCCTGTTGCAATGATGATATGATCAGCTGAATATTCAGTTACTTTTCCGTCAGCAGCAGTAACGTCAACTTTTTTACCTGGTTTTACTTTTCCAAAACCATCAATAACGTCGATTTTATTTTTCTTCATCAAGAATTGAACTCCTTTGCTCA
>JACCDZ011210571.1_pt1 | contig 12719 bp, 15 predicted proteins | sample 7449551 | NCBI WGS metagenome assembly JACCDZ01 (sample SAMN15323452, study PRJNA562643) | freshwater metagenome | isolation source: river surface water | place: USA:Blue River Watershed | collected 2017-08-18
AACAGGCTCGCCCAAAATAAAAGAGTTGAAATGCAAATCGAAGCTTTTTCAGAAATGAAAGATCAAAAATTAATTATTGTTTATGATTATGATTCTGGGTCACAAGAATTGCGAGACTATCATGATGAACTCACAAGCAAAGCAACAGGTTTGGAAAATATTATTTTTATCAAAGCACCAGAGAGGATGGAATTAATAAAATTATACAAAGAAAGTAAAGGATTTATAACCACAAGTATCGGAGAGTCTTTTGGAACAACTGCGAGCGAATCAATGGCAGCAGGTACTCCGGTTATTGCTCCACGAGATGGAGGGTATAAATATGCGGTAATCGACAATGAAACAGGCATATTAATTGACGACATCAACAAGGAAAAGCTTATTGAGGCAATTAAGTTGATGGATGCCCAGATAATGACAGATAAATACCATTATTTTAATAGGTGCCTAGACCGGGCTAAAAAATACTCATACACCGAATTCATGAGAAAAATAAATGAAAATTTAGTATAATTCGACAATGAATTCACGAACTAAAAAGATAAGCTTTATCCTGCCCTGTCTAAACGAACAGGCCGGCTTGCAAATTGTGATTCCTGAAATTATTCAGGTCGCCACAAGAAATAATTTAAATTATGAAATCATAATCGCCGACAACAACTCTACCGACGACAGTATTAAAATCGCAAGAGAGATTGCCCAAAAATTCAACGCTTCCGAAAAACTAATAATTATTACTGAGAAAATCAAAGGCTACGGATCTGCTTATCAAGCAGGATTCAACAATGCAACTGGTGACATTTTCATAATGGCTGACAGTGATGGTACATACGATTTTTCTAATGTTAATAAGTTTCTCGACAAGATTGATGCAGGATACGAAATGGTTATTGGAAATAGATTTTCAGGTGAAATGGAAAAAAAGGCGATGCCTTTTATAAATCGATATCTAGGAAATCCTGTATTGTCTGGTTTGGTTAGAATTTTGTTTAATATAAAAATCAAAGACATTCATTCTGGAATGAGATGCATAACACGAGATGCGTATTTTAGATTGGATTTGTATACCAAAGGAATGGAGTATGCTTCTGAAATGATTATCCAAGCAGGAAAAAAACATATCAAAGCAACTGAAATTGATATGAATTACAGAGTGCGTTCTGGCGATTCAAAATTGGAAAAGTTTACCGACGGATGGAGACACCTCAGATTTATCCTTATCTACTCGCCGTATTATACTTTTTTTATTCCAGGGGCAATTCTATTTGCGACAGGAGTTTTAGTTAACAGTGTTTTATATTTTAAAAATATTAAAATTAGTTCTTTCCTGTTTCAAACTCATCCGATGTTTTTCTTTTTTACCGCAATAACTATTGGATATCAGTTGATGTTTTTTGCGCTTTTCAACAAGGTTTATAGTTATTACCATCTCAGCGATGATAATAATTTTACAAAAAAGTTTTTGAAATTTTTTACACTGGAAAAAATATTAATCACAAGCTTAGCGCTGTTTTTGATTTCTGTTTTGATTTTGATTTATGTTGCCTTTGCTTGGGTGAGCGTTTCTTTTGGGACAATCGATCAAATCAAAAACCTCGTTTGGGGAATCACATTTTTCACCCTTTCAGTTCAGACTTTTTTCTCGGGTTTAATGATTAGTATTATTGGTGTGCGCGGTAGATAAATTGATTTTAAACCCCCTCAATTCCCCTCTAAGCACCTTATAATTTGGAATTTGTTTTGACACTAATTTCCAAAAGTTTTCAGAGTGATTGAATTCTCCAAGGTGGCAGATTTCATGCACAACTAAATAATCCGCCAGTTCGTTCGGGAGAAGGGCGATTTTGAAATTAAAATTTAAGTTTCCTTTTTTTGAACAACTGCCCCATCTAGTTTTTTGATTTCGAATACTAATTTTATTATATTTGAAATTATAAAATTGATTGAAATGCTCTACTTTTTCTGTTGCGATTTTTAACGCCGTTTCTTTGTTTGCTTTGTATAGTTTATTCAAAACACTTTTTGATGGATATTTTTTTATTCTTCTGTATATGACTCTGAATATTTTCATTCCGATTTTCGATTTTTATTGATTTATTTTAAAAGCAATAATCATGCCCAAAATTCCAAAACCTGCAGAAAAAAATAAAGACGAAAAAGAAAACATTCCCGCACCCCACAGATTAGGAATATAGCTGCCAATAAATGACCCTATTGCAAATCCAATCCAAACTAGTTTTTTTGTTTCCATGTTTGTTGATTATATCAAGATTTTAGACAAAAGCTTGTTGCAACTCTGCCCAAATAGCACTCCACACAAACTCAATATCTGGATTCTGCTTCCACAGCTCGACAATTCTTTCTCTCAATTGTTTATGTTGAGGATAACCATGATCCCTCTCACCTTGTGGCAACAGATTCAAACATTCTGAATTCAATAATACCGTCAAAGCTTCTTTGATGTCACCGTATTTTTGATTATCAACTTCCCCTGTTTCATATTGTTTTTTTCCAAATTTATACCAAGTATAAAAATGCCAAAGCTCGTGCATCGAGATACTAATCACACGATCAGGACTTGCAATAGTTGCATAAAACCAATTTTCTTCAATGTTATATGGACACCTAGTACTAATGGTCAGATAAGCTTTTGTTCCTTCGGGGATTTTTATTCCAAAAACTTTTTCGGCTGTTTTTTGAAAATTACTCATTATCTCCTGTGATTCTGTTTTGTATTCCTCTATACGTGCAGACACATCAATTTTATTTTCCACAAAATAATTTCCTATAAATTCAGATGCACTTTCTGATGTTGGCTGACTTCCAAATTGTTCAACGAATTTTTTATAAGTCTGAGTTGGTTGTGGAGAAAATTGCCCACCAGGACCATTCCTGAAAAGACATCTTACGTCCATATCTCTGTCATACACAAAATCTACAACCGGGAGAGTTTCGATGCCTTCTTTTTTGTGGGCGTGTTCCATATTTTTAAAGTATATCAAAAATTTCAGTGATATTTAAAAGTTTTATTCTCGAATGAGTCAAAGCTTTTCAGTTCGAAAACTCACCAATAATCCCCACCTCTTCACCAACCTTAACGTCTGGGCGAGGAAATAAAATACATTCATTTTTCGAGGCAATATATTTTTCCTCACCATCAACAGCGAAAGGTTTATTATTTGGAAGTATTTCAAAATCTTTGTATTCCTTTGTAAATTTAAATTGCGAAGTTTTCTTATAAAGCATTCTCTTTACACCAACATATTTTTGCTCGACATCTGAATACTCAACTTTTTTATCAATGCAATTAAAATAATATAAAAATTGATAAACCGAATCCTCTGCAAGATTAAGAAAATCTTTATAGCGATTTGTAGTTCCACACTCTATACAGATGCCAATTTTCCCTTGTTTTTCCATGTATCCATCTGTACCAAAACTAAGCTTACTAAACCCGCTTCCAACAATTGGAAAATTCATTTTTTGCAAAACTTTATATCCTCTTTTTTCTGATATTGCAAACTGATCACCGCTTTTACTATTATATGAGTGAATATCTAAAAGTGCGTCACACTGATCTAAAATATCCATTAATTTATTTGCTCGTTTGCTTTCAAAATCTTTTCCTTGAATGTCTCTACTAAAAAGACGGTTCAGGTTTTTAGTTAGTGCTCTTTTGTTTTTCTGTATTGCTGGCGGATTTGCAAAAACAAAATAAACCTTTCCCGAGATAATCTTTACATCTTTAATAATCTTTTTAAGCGTTAAGATACCGACTTTTTCATTACCGTGAATACCCGCAAAAACTGCCACCGTCTTGCCCGGCAATTTCCCCTTTCTCACTATAATTGATTTTGTATTAATCATATGTGACGATACTATCACTTTACTTGACTAAAGTAAAGTGATTTGCTAATGTATACAAATGAATTGGAATAACAAAAAAAGTGACCAGCTTGTAAAAGCTATTCTATCTCTAAAAGACCCTAAAGATGTCCGAAATTTTTTGCGTGACTTAATGACTGAAACTGAAATAAGTGAATTTGCTAACAGGCTTGAAGTGGCAAAGATGCTATCTGAAAATACACCTTACACAATAATTGAGAAAAAAACCGGATTGAGCTCTACCACAATCGCAAGAGTCTCAAAGTGGCTAAACAGTAGTGAGGGTGGTTACAGAAATATCATAAACAAGTTACATCATAGCAATTCAATCCAAATAAGGAGAGAATTGTCTTAATGTTATTGTAAACATAAAAATAGTTCCCTCCTTAGTTGGGAGGGGGTTTTGTTTATATACCTTATTTAAATATAAACTTGTTCATTGAAAAAGGAGACCAAATGAAAGACATATCGCTAATTAGGTATTCAGCAAATACAACCGAAACAGAAATCACTTCACAGTTCGTGGATTGTTATCGAGAAGTTTTCTCTGATAGGCCATGGAATGAGTGGATGAAGTGTCCAAAATGTCAAAAGTATTGGGGCAAAAAAGATAAGCCCCTTCTTGAGTCATGGAAATTCAATCACTGCGGAGTAGAAATGGTTGAATTCTGGAAAAGAGATCAAGTTCTTGCCGATCTTCAACATGAAATTACCACTGAGGCTTCGTGTTGGCTTGCCCTTCATCAGGAAAAAGTCATCGGTTTCTGTTATGGATATCCTGTATCAATTGCTGATATTGGAACTAAACTCGGAATCGATATTACCGAGAGTATAAAAAAACAATTCGGAAATATTGAAAAAGTTGCATATCAAGATGATGTGGGTGTGCTGACTGAATATCGCAATCAGAAAATTGCAAAGGCCATGGTTAATCTTAGGTTGAGAGACTATATTAGCCAAAATCTGCAACTTGGGATTGTTAGAACGAGAGAACTACCAGAACCCTCAGTTACATTTTCATGGTATTTAAAAATTGGCTACACCATTATTGCAAGATACCCCGAAATTGATGGCCGAGTAATTTTAGGAAGAAGATTGGATGATCTTTCAAACTACCTTCAATAAGTTGTACTGAATTTTCAACCAAACCTAGTGCTAACAACACTAGGTTTTTTAATATTAGAAATCATTAAAATCAGTTGTACAAATTATTTATTCAAACGATAAACTCGTAATAAATGCTCGGACTGTTGGATAATGTTAGAAACTGTTTGATACGAGGAGAAAGTAAGTTTTAAAAATTATTTTAAAACGAGCGGCAATTCAAAAGTTAAAGATGGCTTTTTCGCAGAAGGATTTTCTTCTGTAAACACAATTTTTATTGGACTATTCATCGGTAAACCAATTTCTGTATAATTAAAATTAAGTGAAAAAACTGGATTGAAAATTAAGGGTTGTCCGATAGGTCTCCAAGTTTCATCTTCATAAACATGCAATCTTGCACTACCTGAAATATTTTCAAAAGTCTGCCAAGCACAATCTTCGCTTGATTTTAGGGTTGAAACTTTACCACTTATTATGATTGGCCAGTCAACTATATCATTTGGTTTATGAGAATTTATAGTTAAGCCACAAGTACCAACAGGGTTCACTTTGACACTTTTTGAAGTTACTTTTTTAACTTCTTCTTCATTTTTATTTTCTTTAGATAAATTATTTTCAGTAGATTCTTTAACTGATTGTTCTCGCTCCTCCTGCACATCTCTTTTATCATCAGTAGGCTTTAAAATGTATATTCCTCCCACAATAACTACTAAACCAATAACAACTAATAAAATTGTTGAAAATCCTTTTTGTGTGCTCATTGATTAAATTGTACTACTTTATAATAAAAGTTCTAGCGTCCAAGACACTTCAATAAAATATATTAAAAAATAAGGAAAAATTTGCTAGCTGCCCGATAAGGACTCGAACCTCAATTAACCGGACCAGAACCGGTTGTCCTACCATTAGACGATCGGGCAATTTTGTATTTACTATACTCGAAGTCTAATGGTGGGACAAGTTTGTCCTGGTGACAAGCGAGCGAGAGAAGTGACCAAACTTGTTTGGGCATTTCCGAGCGAGCGCAGTCATCACGCGAAGCGTACCATTAGACGATCGAGCAATTTCACAACCATCACGGCAATTCACTCATCCTACCACAACCCCCGTTATCATTTCAAACACACCCGCCTCTCATCATCCAAATAAGTCTCCCTCAAACTTGCAGACTTGATTTTGTTGTCCGAAACAACCATTTCAATCACACCACCTTTTTTCACACTTTCATCAAAATACTGATCGAAGACAAAATTTCCAATTGAATATGCGATAAACTTGCCCTTGTAATTTTCAGTCTCCTGCAAAACATGTGGGTGCATTCCAATTATTGCATCTGCACCTGCGTCAATAAATTCATGCGCCAGCTTTTTCTGATTTGCATTTGCAGGCACATACTCATCACCCCAGTGGGCAAAAACAATAATCACTCCATCAAAAGCAAAATCACTTTTTAATTTTTGAATATCGGAAAGCGTCTCTTCCCTCGATCCAAAAAATTGATTGTATGGCACGATGAAAATTTTATTTTTATTATCCTCAATTGCAATCGTTCTAAAATTCTTATCAATATCATTTCCAAAATATTTCAACCCCGCCTTCAAAATATTTTTGCCAGTCATTTCGATCCCTTCTTTTCCAAAATCGTATGTGTGGTTATTTGCAAGACCGACAATATTTATCCCAGAATTTTTCAATGCAAGCAGGGAAGCCGGATCCATTGTGAACCTAAAATGATTCATATCCTCCTGAGGTTTTCCCTCACTAACCGAAGCATAACTTGTGACGGTGCCCTCCAAATTCCCTACTACAAAATTATTTTTTTTAAGTTCCGGCTCGGCGCATTCAAAAAAATGATCATATCCCCAATTGCGTGCTTGCCTGCGAATATGTCTGTCCATCATAATATCACCCACGAAGGCAATTCGCGTTTCCCTCGCTGGTTCAATTTTATTCATTATTTCTTGTGCTGTCTTTTCAATCGTAGGTGCAGAAACAAAAATCGCCCACGCGATTATCGTTATTCCAAGGATGATTAATGTTAAATCTAGTACTTTGCGTTTCATACTAATCAAACATTAAACTTCTTTTTCAAAAAAGCAAACCCGCCATAAACTCCGCCGAGTGACCCCAGTGTAGCGAGCTTAATTTCAGGCAACGCAGGGTGAATTTTCATCAGGTCGGTAATGCCAGCGCGCAACCTATCAGCATTCAAATCGTTTGCCATCGAACCACCAACCACTAGCAAATCAGGAGACCAGTGCAAAATCACATTGTGCAAACCCTCACAAACATACCTTTCAATCATTGGCCAATATTCAGTCTTTGCAACTTCGCGTGGATGCATACCAAACTTTTTCTGCACCGCAGTTCCAGATGCCAAATCCTCCCAAGTTTCCCCCGTCTCGGCATTCATAATCATGTGTCCGGGTTCGAATCCAAATTTGTTTCCTTCAAAACTACCATCAACAATTTTCACACCCCCAATTCCAGTGCTGATAGTCATATAAACCATATTCTTTGAACCTTGCCCTGCACCATTTGTATATTCACCGAGCCCAACCAGTTCAGTATCATTTTCAATAAAAATAATTTCCTGTCCGAAATCTTTTTCAAAAAATTCTTTTATGTCAAAGTTTTCCCAGCCGACTAAATGCGGTGCGCGCATCAAAACGGAATGACTTTCGTTGAGAGTTCCCGCAATTCCGATTGCAATTGCCTGCACATGATCACCCGACCCGCTAATTTTTCCCAAAATTATTTTTTTTATTTCTTCCAAATTTTCAGGCAAAGTTTTCGGAGTATCATAAATTTTTGGCTCATCAAAATTCACACAGTCCAAAGATCCTGCAACCCTAGTTTTTGATCCACCAATATCAATTGCAAAATACATTTATTTATTAGTTAAGCTTTTAATATAATTCCAAATCTCTGGACTATTTCTCTCTTTCAAATAATACCACCATTCAACTCCCCACAAATATTGATCACTAAATTTAGTTCGGCTAGCATAGTCAACAGTTTTCATCACGCGTGCAAGTGACATTTTTTTAATTTGTATCTCAGTAGGTGTTTCAGTTATTGGTTGCGCAAGCCATGGCTCCATCGACAACTCAATTAAAATCGCCTCCTTCTTTCCATAAATTAAATTCAACAAACTGAGTCGCCAATTATAATAATTTGGCGTCACAGGAATTCTCATATCATCGATAAAATTATTTCCAACATACAAATACATCGTTGAACCGAACTTATCACCCAATTGATATGCCTGCCTCCAAGTGCTCAGCTCTCCACTGTCTGTAAATAAGATAGGTTTATTTGAAAGCAATTTAACTAGCGCAAGCTCCTCATCTAAAAACTTTTCATCAACATACTTTCCGCAACTCTTCTGCGCATATTCAGTCAAGAAAGATTCATTCTCGACCTGCCACATTTTAATTGCAGGACTTGCATCATACCTCCTCACTGCAAGTTCAATCAGCTCTTTGATTTCCTCTCTCTGCACCTCCAAACCTTCATTCTGAGCCCATACTGGAATATGACATTCTGGCCACCTAGGAACGCGCCTACCCACTGCCATTATAACTTCGGCGTTATATTTCTCTGCCATTTTTACCTGCCAATCTAAATCTGAAAAATCATGCTCGTCGCGGATTTTTTCAACATCATCCCAATACACCACCAATCGCACTTTTTTAAATTTCAATTCTGAAAATGTTTTTTCTAAAACAATTTTTGGATCAAGCCCTAATTCGCGAGCGTATTTTGCACTAAAAGTCACACCATAATCAATATTATTATTTCTGCCTGACCAAAACCACATTATCAAAATAACTGCAAAAACAATTGCCGCGATTTTCTTTTTTTTATGTTTTTTAAAAAGTTTTTTAATCATAAAAATAACATTGCAAAACCTGAAACAATAATTAACAAAGAAATAATTTTTTGTGCCACATCGCGTGTGCTGTTATTCTCGCCGAATTCATGCGGAGTGATTTTTCCAAACAGCAAAGATAGAAAGGTTAGAAACACAAATTGCAAACCATTAAGTGCTTGAATAATCGATACATCACCGAGCTCAATTGCCTTTGCAAGCAAAATGCCCGCAATTCCACCAAGTGTCACATTGCCTATCACCCAAATTCCATCTTTGGCTTTTTGCTTTTTGCTTGTTTTGCTCTTTAGGTTTTTTGAAAATCCAGGAATTAATAAGAAAGTTAGAGCCGTCACACACATACCAACCCTGCTCCAGAAAAAAGTATTATCAAATCCATAATCAACAAACATTATTTTCGTTGAGACGTAGTGAACTGCAAAAAACAAACCAGACAAAATTGTGTGACTTAACACGACCCATTTAAAACGTAGGTGCGAGACGAAAATCGTTCCAATCACAAGTAAAATAAATCCAATAGCAAAATTTGGAGTTAGTGTTTGAGAGAAAACTAAATAACTTAGGATCAATGTGAAAATCGCATTCACCGAACCGACCACCGGCACAACATCTGATGCATCGGCTTTTTTATATGCACCATATGAAAAAATCAGTGCGAGCAAAAATGAATACCCAGAAAGAAGTGTATGACCAATCAGGGTCAAATCCGGTGCCACTATATTTTTAAATGTCGGAAACTCGAGACCAAAAGGCAATGGCAAATATCCCAAAAAGAATATCACGTTTGAAAAAACCGAAACGATACCAACAAAGAAAGCAAAAACTACAGGTTTTGGAACTTTGTTTGAAGTTAAAATAAATTTATCAACAAGCGAGACAATAGCCAAAATAAATTGAGATACAAGAACTAGAATAAGCCATGTTTGCATACCTCTATTCTAATATTAAACCGTTATCTTCACAAATCTTTTTATAAACATATGCAGACGAGCGAACTTGTCTTTGCAAAGTTTTTTGATCAAAGGTAATCAAACCAAAACGTCCACTGTATCCATGTTTCCATTCGTAGTTATCAAGGGATGACCAATACATATAGCCCTTTAATTTCACACCATCCTCGATGGCTTTGTGCATCCAGAAAACAAGTCGTTTAATATAACCTGCTCTGAAAATATCTTTACTATCTGCAAGACCTGCCTCTGTGACATAAACAGTTTTATTATATGGAATCAGTTCTTTCAGTACGTGATAAATTCCCTCTGGATCTAAATCCCAGCCCATGTCACTTTGTGTGTATTTTTTCGAACCTCCAAACTGATAGTGGAAATAATAATTTATATTAATTGAATCCAAACAATTTTTTGTTTTTCGAAGAAAGCGATGATTATAGAACCAGCGAACAAAAACTTTGAAAAGTCTATTCCAAATTTTATTATTCGAAGTGTAGTACACATTATTTTTAACAAAACTAACATCAACCGGCACTTCTAATTCTTTGATTTTTTTATAAGCCAAATTGTGAGACTTGATCAAATTATTCACGACCTTTAGAAAAGTTAACGGCGCAGTTTTAAATGGAGGCCAATCTTTGATTAAATATCCACCCCAAGCATAAACCATCGGTTCATTCATGGTCGCCCAATTCACACATAAGTCAGACAACTGAGACACAACAAATCGCGCGTATCTAGAAAAGATTTCCGGTGCGTTCCTGTTTTCAAAACCACCCATTTCTGCAAACCAAATCGGTAGGGTAAAATGCCAGATTGTCACAAAGGGTTTTATATCTCTTGCATGCAAAGCTTTCAAAACATTTTTATAATGTTCGATTTCATCCATATCAAATTTTCCTTGTTCTGGTTCAATCCTAGACCATTCGATTGATAATCTATGTGCGTTTTGTCCAAGACTTTTTATTAAATCAAAATCAGATTCATATTTATTGTAGTGATCAGTTGAAAGTCCGGCAGGTGGAACACGACCAGCCCTTGCAGCCTCTGCCCAATCATTGTTTTCAATTCCTCCCTCTACCTGATAAGAAGCAGTCGCCGAGCCCCAATAAAAGTTTTCCGGAAATTTCAATATCTTTGCCATATAGGAGATATTTTATCATATTTTTAAACTTTAATTGTGAGTATGTCCTGCCAATCTGTTGTGTATTTTGGCGAACATAAACTGTTTTTTGGCCTCCAATTGTTTTTGCCAATCGAATTGGCCATTTGCAGTGTTTTTTCACCGTATTTTAAATTTATCTGATCAATTTTTTGCATCAGTTCATTTTTTTCCAAAGTTTCAACGCTGAATAAATTTTTATTCGGCAGGGAATTCGAGTCGACCAAAATACCAGACGCCACACCCGCCTTTTTATACACAAAACCTGATTTGAATATTTTTTTAAGCATTTGATGTGCGAGTTTGTTCAACACAATCGTATCGTTTGTTGGAATATCTAAAACAATTTCCTCTACCCCTGAATACCTCTCGTCCTTGAATCTGTTTGTGGCAATAAAAACCTTGAAATTTTTAGCAAGTAAATCTAGTTCGCGCAAATCGCGAGTCAAATTAAAAACGTGATTTGAAATTGCACTGAATACAGTTTCAAAGTCTGTTACCTTTTCACCAAACGAACGCGACCTAACCATCGATTTCATTGCGTCGTGCTCCTCTTCTAATTTCAAACAAGAGATTTCTCGTATTTCATACCAAATCCTCTCCCCACCAACTCCTAATTTTTTCCGAATCCAAAAGTTTGAAAACTGTTTGAATTTTAGCGCCGTATCAATTCCAAAAGAATTTAGTAAAACTGAATGCTGTCTGCCAATTCCCCACACATCATAAATTTTTATTTTTTCCAAAACGTCGTCCAAATTTTCAGATGATATTTTAAAAACAGGTGTCTGATTATATTTTGCAAGTTTAGTCCCCATCTTTGCAAGAGTTTTTGTTTTGGCAATTCCAACCGACACACGAATTCCCGTCTGTCTGAAAATATCACGATGAATTTTGTGTGCAAATTCCTCTGGATTTTTAATTGCGGAAAAGTCTAAAAACGCCTCATCCACTGAATAAATTTGCAAAGGTAATTCGTATGACGAGAGAACACTCATCACCCTCGCAGACATATCCTGATACAGTGGAAAATTTGATGAAAAAACCCGCACATCGTGATCCTCGATTAAGTCCCTAAATTTAAAAAACGGAGCACCCATCGGAATACCAATATCCTTTGACTCTTGCGAGCGTGCGACCACACAACCGTCGTTGCTTGATAAAACTACAATCGGCTTACCAATTAGGTCAGGGCGAAAAACCCTTTCACATGAAGCAAAAAAATTATTACAATCAATCAGTGCAAACAATTGTTGTTTCATACAAGACTGTGAATAACAGACCTAACCACACCCCAAACATAATTTTCAGAATCCGTTTCATTCATATTTTCCAAATGTTCTATGCGTTTAACAACAAATTCACCGTCGATAATCAAAACAGCAATGAAACCATTTTGTGGTTTTATGGCACGGTCAACAATTAAAACATCATCAGAATAAATTCCAAATTCATTTAAATTGTTTCCTGAAATTTTTACAAAAAAAGTTGCGGAAGGATTTTTTACTAAAATTTTATTAAGATCAAGCTGATTTTTATTTAATTCGTCTGTTTTTATGAATGGCATATTTAAATGAATTGTATTTTTTAAATTCTAGTCTGTCAACTTTTCTAGAATTAAGTATTATATGTGTTTTTTTGATGCTTTCCACAGGTAAATAAAAACAGTGCACCTTGTGGGTGACACTGCTGTTGAATTGTTTACTGTGATCTGCTTACCGGCGCG